>Ga0116229_10012687_pt1 | contig 12079 bp, 21 predicted proteins | sample S1TSphgellanicum_3_FD_87313 | JGI IMG/M metagenome (GOLD analysis project Ga0116229, IMG submission 87313) | Host-associated microbial communities from peat moss isolated from Minnesota, USA - S1T2_Fc - Sphagnum magellanicum MG | ecosystem: Host-associated > Plants > Peat moss > Unclassified...
AAAAAAATAGTGGGGGGGGGGGGCGCTGTGGGTGCAAAAGGGTGTGCCCAGGGGGGTTTTTTTTTGGGGGGTTTTGTGGGGGGAGGCGGGTGGGGTGTGTTTTTTTTTTGGGGGGGGGGGGGGGGGGGGGGGGGGGGGGTGTAATTATGGAATGTGCCCGGTAGAGGCCATTGTATGTCCCCACACGGTCAATTTGGGTAAGTCCGGGTAAGTCAAGCCAAAGATTTTCTGACTGCCCGCCTGTACCCGGCACATTCCAGAACATAATAATGGTTTTCACCATTTTGCACCATGGGCATGTGGGGTTTTGAACCATGGTTAGGTCAGATTGACCCAAGAAGAGCTGCTATTCACTGTGCCTTGTAAGGGGCTGAGAGGGGGGGGGGGACTAAAAAGAGGCAGGCAGAAAAGGCCACATGAAAAACATTACGTACAATAAAGGGCCACCAAAAGGATGGATTTGGGGGCTCCTATACTTGCCTAGTACATAATACGACCCAGAATCCGCCCTGGAGGGCCCTTTATTGGGTACAGAATAGTTTTTGTATTGCCTTTTCTGCCTTTTCTTAAGTCCCCTTCTTTTTTTTGTCCTCCTTACTACAAGGACCACAATGGAGAGGTTTCTTCTTGGGTATACCTGACCTAACCATGGTTCAAAGTCATGAAAAATCATTATGTTATGGAGCATGCCAGGTACAGGTCATTGTGCCCGTTTAGCTGCCCATTCAGAAAGTTGGACTTGCCCGACCACGGCCCACCAAATTTCTCAACAGGCAAGTTCCATAAAAAAAAACACTTTAGGTAGGCTACTTTGAGAAGGGCTTTGGTCTTTTTGACACCAAATCTATGTTGTAAAAAAAAAGTTTTGCTCTTGTTGGTGCTGAAAGTTGAAGTAGTGAACATGAACCAACAACCCCTAAAGAGAAGTAAACAAAGTGGGCTGGCTGGCTGGCTCCCTTTGGCCTCCTCTCCTCCCCCCCCCCCCCCCCTTCCCCAACTCTCCTTTCTCATTTTAACTTTGTCCAACTTTCATTACTTTCTTGGCTTTTTAGGGTTTGAAATTCAACCTAAATGCAACTAAAAGACAAAAGAAATGAAAGATGTGGCACAAGATTTGTTTGATTTTCTGGGTTGCCACTTGAATTTTTGTTTGTTGATCCAATTCTTGTGTTTGCTTTCTAGGACATCCTTTCCAGGCCCAAAGAGAGACAATTGAACATGGAAATTTTTTTTCTTATTAATTTTCAGTTCATGCCTGGGATGCTTACAACCATACTACGTGACTACTCTCTCATTTAACCTTTAACCCATTACATGTATTGTGTCCCCCCACCCATGTAGGGGGTTGCCTCAACATTGGATTGCCTGAACCCCACTCACCATCTAGGTATCGTCACACACAACATCAAACATTTTTATATTAGAAAAAACAGATCCCACCCCCATTCTTTTATTAAAATTAAATATTTTCATAAAACGAGAGAGACTAACCAACCAACCCAACCAACCATGGTAGTCACTCACCAGCCATACAATTTTTATACATTACTACTAGGATAAGTTAACCTTAGGTAAAGACTAAGAAGGAATTTATTTTTTTTGTAGTGTTAGGGGAGGCTAAGTTATATATAGACCTATGACAAAGTTTTCTATTTTTGTAATGTTCCTTCTCTTTTCACATTTTTTCATTTAAATTTCTTGTCGTGGTCCTTTTGTTGGGTAATGCCTGTACATGAAGACATTGCTAGACATGGGGTAATGCCTTTACTACACGAGGACATTACTAGACATGGGTCCTCCGTGCTCTCTCTTGGCTATTGCCTCAAGCAAGCCCTTATTTTGGTAATGCCCTTGTCCTCCGGCATGCTAAGGTAATGCCTCCCGAGGAGGAGGAGGAGGATGCACTCCATCCATCATGGTAGTGTATACACACTAGTGTGCCTTACTTACCTCTGTTAAAAAAAAAATTTACCTCAAGAGAGTAATTAACAAATGAATCACAACCGTTTAAATTTTTTATCAGATCTTTATGCCGTTGTGGAGGGGGGGGTAAAAACTAAAGACAACCTCGAACAAAGCGGTTCTGGGAATTCAGGTCTCACACTCGACTCCCTCGTGAGGGGGGTACCACCTTATGTAATGTCGGGGAGTTCATTCACAGAATGGCGGCACCGTTCTCAGTACTTCCGTGTTCTTCCCTTCAATAAATGTTTGAAATTTTGGTTCAAAATCAGCTGGCTCCGAATGCCGAAATGTTCTGAAATTTTGCTTCATATTACTACTTGACAATTTTTTTATTCCCTCCCCGCCCCGCCCCGCCCCGCCCACCCTACCCTCAACTATAGAAATTTCAAGAATTTGTAAATTTTTGATTGGAAAATGCAGATAAAAAAATATTAATTTTAAAAAAAAAATTCTTCAAGAAGATGCTTGAATGGAAAAGGTGGAAAATGTACTAGGGTTGGTGAGTTCATGGGAACTTGGGAAGGGAGAAACCCTAATTCTTCCCCTAACACGACCCCCAAGAGCTGAGCTTTCTTCTTCATCTGTTGCCTGACTCTAGAGGGTACTAAAAAAAGGAAGGCGTCAGAGGAAGACCGTTTGATTTCAAAATTTCTACCCCAAATTTTGGGGGGTTGTTTGGAGGGTTGGAGGGTTGTGGGGGTGGGGGGGTAGTAAATTCACTCTCTTCATCAGGTAGGTAGTAAAAATGTAAATTCTAATAGTAAATTTTGCTGGAGTCGGAGTGTGAATTCAGTACTCATAACTAAACTGGGCTTTTTTTCTTTACAAGTCCACTTAAATTACCCGGACCTTTTCCTGAAGTGGGCTTACCGCTTGCTGGTCCCACTTAGTCTACTCGCTCCTCTTGCAGCTCTCTCTCTCTCCTCTTCCTGGTCTCCACTCTCGAGTCTTGTGTGTTTTGTGTTTGTTGTTCTTGTTTTCGGTGGTTTTGTGTTGTCTGCCACACCCATCACCCAACGAAGGCTTTTTCTTTTCAAGCGTTGTAGTTTGGTTTTTGGTGATCTATGAAGATGGTGCTCTGGTTTTCTGGAGCTTTGATTGTCGGGTTTTCTTTGGGATTGTTTTTGTAGTTGTCGGATTTCTTGGAGTTGGGGTAGGTGCGGGCGGGGGGGAAGGCGGGATTTGGGGGAGAGGAAACCAGAGGTGTGGGGGGGTTTCGGGTTGGTGGTGGTGGTGGTGGTGGAGTGTCGGGGAGGAGAAGGAAGAGAAGGAGAAGGTGGAGGGGGAGGGGGGCTGGGGGTAATAGTGTCTAGTAGTTGTGGTTTGGGGGACTGGAGTACCGATGGCAACTCCTGCTATCATAGTCCCTCCTTCAAAGATGATGATGAAGACGGGGGAGGATTTCCAGCATCTTGCTATGGAGCAGCTTCCTCATCTTGCTTATTGTATCAATGATAATCCTGGATGGGGTAAGGAAAAGGAATCAAAAGTACAAGTGTTTGGTCAAGGATCTTTTTGAAAGTTTGTTTGTTTCGTTTTTTGGAAAGAGTTTTCGGAGATTTTGTGTGTGTGTGTGTGTGTGTGTTTTTGGTTGTTGTTGCTGTGGGAAAACATTGTGAAGTTGGAAAGAATGAATTCGTATAATTTATTTCCTTGGTGATTGATTTCTGAGGAGGAGTAGGGGGGAGGAGTTTTTCTGAAGAAGACGCTAATACAATGTTATTGTTTGTTTGTGCAGTGTCAGCAATCATCTTAGGCTTTCAGCACTACCTTACCATGCTGGGGACTACAGTGCTGATCCCAACTCTTGTATTTCGTAGCATTGGTGGACATTCGGTGGGTCCATCATCTGGAGCAAGAATCAAAAAGAGAGAAGGAGAGTCATTTGCTAGAAAGAAACAGTGTTTTGCTAGAGCGAGCTTTGACACTTCTTTTTTGGGAATACTAACTTCTTGAGCTTTCGCTTCTTCTGTCTGTACCTTGTGGGTTTTGGTGGCGGGGTGTTGAGGAGCAGTGGGAAGTCTGATAGTGAGTGTTTGCGATTGTACACATTTGTGTTTGCAGGGTGATTTGGCTCGAGTAGTACAGAGTTCGCTGTTTGTGTCAGCTATCAATACCCTGGTGCAGACTATACTGGGCTCAAGACTGCCGGCAGTGATGGGAAACTCTTTCTATTTCCTTCCTATTACCTTGTCAATCGTCAATGCTCCTCGCATCGTCGACATTGAAGACTCGCATGAGGTGGGTGGATGACCCTGTTTTTTTTTTTTCCTCTTCTCCTTTCCTCTTTTCCTTTCTTGCCCACATCCCTGCCTATCTGCATTCTTCTTTTCTTCCCTCGAAAAAACAGCAACGATGACTTGTCCCAACCAACCCATGTGCAGAGATTTGTGCACGCAATGAGGGCAACGCAGGGAGCTTTCATCGCTGGTTCAGCCCTAAACATCATTCTTGGCTTCAGTGGCATATGGGGCATAGCTGCCAGGTAAATGAAAAACCCCATCTCCTCTTCTTCTGGTGCTTGAAAACTCCGTCTCTTCTTCTCCTTTTTGTGCCAACCCATTTCTCGTCCTGTCTGTGTTTTACAAGAAGAACAACCCAATGCTCAAATTGTGGTCGGGGACAGACCTACGAGCTTGAAATCATGTTTTCTTCATTCAACAGCTCTCTGTGGGTCAAGAAGAACTATGCCTTAATTGCAATACCCATCTAAATGAAAAACCCTATCATGCAAGAACTCAGCGCAAGCCCTGAGTTCTGCAAGAATGTAAAGATCAGAATGCTTTGGTGATGAAGTTCTCTTTGTCAGTTACCTATAATTGTTGTTGTGGAGATTTCTCAGCAACTTCATCAAGCTTCTCTTTGTCAGTTCTAGTTCTGAGGCTTGCCTGTTGTAGGTGTATGTTCTATCATCAAAGGCTCTTGATGAAAGATAGATACAGAGAGTTCTGATCCCATGAATGCTGCTGGGTGCAGGCACGTCAGTCCCATTGTCATTGCCCCTGTTACAGCCATTGTGGGCTTGGGCCTTCTGGAATATGGGTTCCCTGGGGTATGTTCTCTATGTCCCTATGTCATTTGTGAGAATCAACATTATCAGCATCATCTTCTTAGTGTTCCTTCTCTTCTCCAGTTCCATTGCAGTAAGTTAACCCTGAAATTGTATAAAGCAGTTTTATATTGCTTTGGGATTTTCCTGGGTGATTGAGCACAACAATAACCCCATCTTATTGTTCTTGACTTTGGCAGATTGGCAAGTGTGTAGAGATTGGCATTCCAGCTTTGTTATTTATATTGCTCTTCTCGCAGGTAGGTACCTCCAACTCCCTCCTGAGATGTGTGCTAATTTTGCAGCTTTTTTATTTTGACATTTGTGTGTTTTTTATTTACTTCAATTTCTTGGATTTATTGAGTTCAACTCCACATGAAGCTGCACTTGACTAACATCTTTCATTGTTTGTTCTGATGATCAGTATTTTAGGCATATCAACATCCGGAGATTTCACTTCTTTGAGCTCTTTCCTATAATCTTTGGGGTGGTAATTGTATGGGTTTATGCAACGATTTTAACTGTAGCTGGAGCTTATAATCATGCTAGTGCACTGGGACAACTTCATTGTCGCACTGACCGGAGTGGTCTGGTCTCCCATGCACCCTGGTAATTTATTATTGGTTTTTCATTGTATGTCTTTTCTATATTCTCTCAAGCTGTTGCAAGCTGTTGCATGATCATTCAAGTCTTAAATCTTCTTGTGGGCCAATTCCTTTGCCTACAGGGTTCGGCTCTCTTATCCACTTCAATGGGGTTCTCCTACGTTCAATGCTGGAGATGCATTTGGAGTCATGACAGCAGCATTTGCTGCTCTTGTTGAGGTACAAGTTGCTTCTGTGATTTTGGCTTGTGAAGTAGTAGTAATAATCGTGTACTTTTTCTTCTTCTGTTGTTTTACTAATGGTTGTAGGTTTGACCTTGCAGTCAACTGGTGGGTTTTATGCACTTTCTCGATTGGCAGGAGCAACTCCTCCCCCACCTTTTGTTATTGGTCGAGGAATTGGATGGCAGGGTATTGGGGTCTTGCTGAATGGTTTCTTTGGTACCTTCACTGGTGCTACAGTTGCTCCGTAAGTACACAACTTAAGAACTTTACACTGTCTTATCTACAGAGTGATTGGTCTTCATTTAATCCAATGGTTTTTGTTTTGGATCTGTTGTATCTAATAACTCCATTTTTCTTCTGCCAGTGAAAATATTGGCCTTGTTGGACTCACGCGTGTTGGAAGCCGAAGAGTGATCATAATTTCTGCCTTTTTCATGTTTTTCTTCTCCATATTTGGTGAGTGTCTTTTGCAGGATATCCTGCTTTACACTTGCTATTGTACTCAAAAAACAATTAGTTTGCGTGGATAGCACTTTGAGGGTTTTCCATATAATGTTATTTTCATTGAGTGCAGGCAAATTTGGAGGAATTCTTGCTGCTATTCCACAACCCATTGTTGCTGCCATTCTCTCTATTACTTTTGGAATGGTTGGTGAGTACTATAATTTTTTTCAGAAATCTTCTGAAAGACTTCTCTGAACACACATTCATTCTTTACGCATGATCCTCATATGTAATGTGACTTAACATATGTAAACATGGCTTTTTTTTATCAATCTGATTTGAGTATTTTGGTGGTTTGAAACAGTGGGAACTGGACTTTCCCATCTCCAATTTACGAACATGAACTTGACTCGCAACATCTTTGTTGTTGGCTTCTCAATATTCCTGGGTTTATCGGTCCCTCAATATTTTTCTGAGTTTGCTATTCGGTCTGATCATGGTCCAGTTCACACTCATGCACTATGGGTAAATTTCCTTTCTCTTTTTTCATATGTTGGCTTTTCTGTGGGAATTTATCATATTTGAATACAGTCTCTCTTTGCCATTTTGGTAACACACTTACATGCCATGTTTCTGTGCTGTGACTTGTGCAGTTCAATAATATTCTGAATGTGTTCTTTGGTTCTCCGGTGATTATCACAATTCTTGTAGCAACCGTTCTGGACCTAACGCTTACAAGGCATGTGACAAAGAGGGATCGGGGTAGATTGTGGATCAAAAGGTTCAAAGGTTTTCATGACGATCCCAGAAACTATGAATTTTACCGGCTCCCTTTTGGTCTTCACCGAATGTTTCCTCCAACAACCTGATTGAAGTTCTTAAGCTGTGAGCTATTTTTTCCTCGGCTGAGCAAACTGTTTTGGCAAAACCATAGACTGACAAACAGGCGACAAGCAAAGGTGGATGTAAACATTAGCTGGCAGTTCTCTGCATTAGAAGACCAGTTTTTGATATGTTACCAATGGGCTTTGTTCCACATTCTTGTTCCTTTGCTTGCATGATTCGCATGCCTGGCATGTAATGGTTGGCTCCTTGAAGATGATGTCAGGAAAGGGTCCTTCACATGAGAAGTGCACCTTTTTCTTGCATGCATACTTACACTAGTTATACATATGCACTGACACTGTTAGGCCAATCTTGTACATCTCGGAACATTAAATGATCATTGGGTTGATACCCAGCGGTTCTCAGGTTTTGGATCTTCTCTAACTCTCCTTCAATTTTTATTATACATTATACCTTCTTTCTATATATACTTCAGGTTTTTTTGTTTCTAAAATCAAATCCAGAGGATTGGTGGGTTTATGAAACTGGACTGGAAACCCTAGACTATTGAAACTGTTTTTGTGGTGGACTGTAACGTTGAAATATTGTGTTTAAATCTAACATTTTTAGTGTGTGGCTTAATATGGAACACACTAAGGCCTCACTTGAAGGTACCAATTGTGGGTGCTGGTTTAGGGTTTAGGGTTGAATGGCCTTGAATTTGTGCCTCTTGATTGAAACCCTCGAGTGGTAAAAGTAGGAAAGATAAGTAACTCTCTTGGAGCAACTGAGAAATTAATTAGCTAGCTCTTGAAGCCTAAAGCTTCAACTCTGGTAGGAAATATAGCATTTGATGAGATGGTGTGATTGGAAGTCAGAATAAATTTGATAGTGCCTTTTTCACAAATTCCAATGAAGTATATGATGATTCTGCAAACGTGTTTGACGGAATAGAATATTCGTAAAGTCACCTGTCTCTTCACCCTGTCGTTGGGCCTCTTCTCACCCCTAACGCCTCCTCTTTTAGTGATATTCGGAAAGTAAGGAAATTTTATTAAATCTCAGTATGAAATGCTGAAACTCAGTACGAAATGCTGAGATTCAGCATTTAATGCACAAGGTTAGAGAGGAATTATAGTAGCTGTAAAGGTGGGAGCAGTTTAAAACTATGTAGCAGCAGTGGAAGAAAAAGAAAGTCAGGATCAAACTCAGGGTTTCCTGAGTTTCACCCCCCTTGACTGCTAATGTACTTTTTTGCAGGTTTTTTTTTAATTCTCACCCTGTGTATGACCAAACTCAGGGTACTGGTGCTGTCTTTTCCTGACTTTACGGATATCTCTAATATTTCAAGATTTGGTTCTTTGGTCCATTTGTGCTAGAGCAACTCCATTGCTGGTTTGCACAGTTATACATCAATTTGAACATTGAAGGGATCCTATTGTAAAGGATCAAGCTCTTGTAAAGGCCATAGGAATCAAGTGCTTCTAAAATTTTGTGCACAATAAAATGACTTACCTTAAGCCCCTCTTTACACTAGGCTGGAGAGCCCTTGTCTCATGAGTTTTTAAAATCATTGATTGGATACAAATCAATTAGCGGTTCAAGTTTGCTTTACACTGCAGGTTATGGGCTTGAAGGACTTCAAAATTGAAAATGGATGAAAAACACGCGTGGAATTTCACATGACAACATAAAGAGGTTGGCTTGAGATGAATTCATGGGGAGACCAAGAAAAGGAAAATTATAATAAGTTGTCAAGTATTATTTCATCATTTAAATGAAGGGTATTTGGGGCGGGGGGATTTTGTGAATACTTCCCTCCTATGTAATGTCAAGGTCTCTCAAAAAGGGCTATTTTTATTTTACACTATATTTGATAACCTTGACCCACTCAAAATCTCTTTTGGAATTTTCATGGAACGACCATTGGTATGAGTTTAATGACTTTTAAATTTCATGGTCCACAGGGCCCCAACCCTAGGATAAAGAGGGCTTTAATTGCCCAATTATAATCTCCAGTTGAAGTGGTTGCATTTAAATAAACTTTCATTTTATATTGTCCCATTTTTCATATTTATTAGTGAAGATTTAAAAACATGCAACACAGTTTATGTGATAAACATTGCTAGAAGCCAACCACTTCAAATAAACTCTCATTTTATATTGTCCCATTTTTCATATTTATTAGTGAGGATTTAAAAACATGTAACACACTTTATGTGATAAACATTGCTAGAAGCCAACCACTTCAAATAAACTCTCATTTTATATTGTCCCATTTTTCATATTTATTAGTGAAGATTTAAAAACATGTAACACATTTTATGTGATAAACATTGCTAGAAGCCAAATTAGGGGGCATGGGTGGAATTGCTTGGAGTGTAGCTAGGTTATAAGCCATGAGTTTAAGGGGGTAAAGATAAGCTTATGGATTAGTATTATTTCATCTATCATCATCCATTACATTCATCAAAACAATTCATCCATTCATCCATATTGAACTCTCACTATTTGATCATGTATACATCTTACTAATGACTAAAAGGACAACACTACAAATAGAGTCAAAGCTTTTGGGAAAGCAACTCCACAAGGGAACTTGTCGATTATCACATGGAGCCTTGAACCATTGTTGGGTAATTGATATAATGGAATAAAAAAAAGGAAACCACATAAATAGGACTATGGAATCCTATTGGAGAAATGGTCCACTTTGGTTGGTGGATCACCAAGTCCCACCATCTAGCATTGTTTGATGTAAAACTCTCAAAGCCTTTCACACACTACCCAATTCAAAGGAATCAAAGCAAACAAAGCCAAGTGGGGTCAATTGCATTCTCTAGATTATACAATACCACCAACAAGAACAACATAGTCAAGACAACTATAGCCTTTTACTATTTGGAAATCTAACATACTACCTCTAGGGATGAAATAATTAGTGTCACGTACCTTTACAACAATTGCACCCATGCCCTATGGCTACAACCATGTACCTAATATTGTACTAAATAATTTTACACAATTTTCTTTAATCCTTCTTTCAATCACCACTAAAATAAACAAGGAAAATACACATACAAAGATATTCCACACAAAGTCTTCTTCTTGATTATGATTGCCCACAAATGTACAAAACTAAAACACAATGGGTGAAAGAGAGAGGGAGCAAGATACATTCCCTTTCACTTTAAACCATGTGCTCCCCTTCCTCCCTCTCACAGTTGTGACAACAATTCTATCCAAATCTTAGTTAAACTAGTTAGCATTGCTTCCTATATTAGTGGAGGAAGTAGATCTCACCTACTGTGGGTAGTTTTGTAATTAATAGGGTACCCCCCATATGATTTTAAATAAGGACTAACCTCAAGTCCTTTTGAAGTGGAAACCTATGTTAATTATAAGAGATACGGTTGGGGTCCAAAAAGAAATTAGTAATTAAAAATATTTATATAAATGATTTCATCCAACGTAGTTTTGCCATAAGAAAGGCCCATCACATGCTAATAGTTAAGCCCATACTTTATCTTGTTGGAACAAATGATGAACCTTATTTTAACTTGGTGTTGATTTATGGACAATGAAATCAACCTTTGGATCAAAATACATCCTTTTGGCAAAGATGAAATGCAAATTCTTGCATGGGACATATTTTCCCTTCTTTCCAATAAAAGATGACAACGTAAAGACAAAATCAAAACAAATAAAAACAAGGTAACATCCCACTATGACATCATAAACATTGCCATGTAGCATGGTACTAATAATTGAAATTATGTACACACATCCAATCCCAAGTGGAGGGACATCAATGAGATGCAAAATTAGTGCCTCCAATAGGTTTGCTAACTCTCATTTGCAACCATGAAATTCACCTAGTTCAGTATGTCAAACTAAGTTCCCATCTCATTTTGATAAGACTTGCCTTATTGATATGGAGGTAATGATCATCACCTTTGATAAATGCCATGCTCCCTAAGTGTATTTAAATGGGAATGAATGTCTTGGTAGATGAAGGCTTGATTATTCAATATTCACAATTTCACTAGTTGTGAGATTTGTGCATGGCATCACCAACCATATAAAGGGCAATGATGGATGTTTAAAGATAGATGCTCACATTCAACCTTCCACACACCTATGGATGTCATCTACATAGAACCAAAAGTTATGATGTTGGGATTCCACATGAACTTTAGGTCAAAATAAACCTAAGTATGTTGGGGTTGGAGTTTCATTCATCCCCTTTGCAATAAATGCCTTGCATTTATTCCTAGAAAGTACAGAAATTGTAGTACACTTCACCCTAGATCTTGGTTTTGTTAATTCAATATGCCACCTTATTTTAATGCAATATGTTTCCCCGGCTTCTTGGGATCTAAATGGAACTCCCTTGATGTTAGACATTTGTCATGCATTATTATATCAACATCCAATATTATTAACAAAATCAATGCCACACATGGAAACATGTACACAATTTTGTTTAAACTCACCTACAAATTGCAAGAATCCAAGTTCAAAACAACAACAAACAACATTTATTTTTCTTGTGTGCTTTAGAATTTCAAAACATGAAAGATGAAAATTTAAAGTGACACTATGGGGATAAACCCCCCCCAAACACACAAAAAATGGAACCTTGTTTATGATGCACATGGTTCAAATCACACATGGCAAACTACATAAACTAACTTTTTTACAATAAGTACTTAACAACTATTGTGAACTACTAGATCGGCACCCAACTTTGTCAAAACTAACAAAACCCATGAAAACATGCACACAAATTCCCCCCCCCCCCCCCCCCCCCACCAAAACACCACCCCCACCCCCCACAATCACCACTATTAAAAAAAAAAAAAAAAAAAAATAAAAAAAAAGTAATTACTTTTATAACGATCATTAAATTGCAGCATTTTAGGGGGGTAGATGGGCGTTTTGTATCTCAGGGATGGGACGAGGAA
>Ga0116229_10012689_pt1 | contig 12078 bp, 8 predicted proteins | sample S1TSphgellanicum_3_FD_87313 | JGI IMG/M metagenome (GOLD analysis project Ga0116229, IMG submission 87313) | Host-associated microbial communities from peat moss isolated from Minnesota, USA - S1T2_Fc - Sphagnum magellanicum MG | ecosystem: Host-associated > Plants > Peat moss > Unclassified...
CGTCGCTTGTTCGTTGATCATGGGATGTCCAACTCGTTGTTGGCCTTTCGGCGGATACGCGGCAGATTAGGGCAGGCGCTCGAGCGAGTCCGTACGCTACGACACGCAAGTGCCGCGACCGCTGCGAGTCGCGATGTGCGCCCCGCGGCTGCGCTTTCAGGCCTGGCCGGGTGTGCCTGGTTTGGCCTGCGAGCGGGCATGCAGGGCCATCGTAATCATGGCGACGCCGCCGAAGATCAGATTGATGCCGACCAGCGTACCGATCGCCCAGGCGGCGGTTGCCGGAAGCCCAAGAAAAATGAAGGCCGCGAGAATGAGGTCGAGGATGCCGCTCACCAGCATCATGCCCCAGCGTCCCGACAGCTCGCGCCGGTGCTCGAACGCATAAAGAATCGAGAAGATGCCCTCGAGGGCCAGAATCACGGTCAGGATCAGGGTCAGCGTGAGGGCACCGTTCAGCGGGGACCACAGCAGAATCCCGCCGGCCACCGTGGCGAGTACCGCGGACAGCAAGGACCAGCCGAATCCGGGCGCGCTCCTCATCATGAATGTCGAGATCAAACCGACGATGCCGCTCACCAGGATCAGCCAACCGATCAGGATGGAAACCGCAATGGTCGCGACCTGCGGCACGATGATCGAGAGGATGCCGAGTACCAGCAGCAGGATCCCCTCGACCAGAAACAGCGTCGAATGGGCCTGTAGCGACTTCGTCACCTTGGCCTGAACCCGTTCCATCGCATCCTGATTCAAGGCCATGTCGGCAAGCCTCCTGCCCTAACTGCTGGGAATCTTGAAACTAGCACGAACCGCGCAATCTGGGGAACTCAAATCGCCAATACCAAGGCACCGGAATAGTACAGGTACGCAATGACGGGCAAGGCGATCAAGGAGAGCAGCGCGGAGATGCGCACAAAACCTGCAAGCAGCGGCGAACCACAGTTGCCGGCGCACCGATAGGTCGCGACCGTCACGTAGACGGTATACAAGACGCCAATGATCTCGTAGGCCCACATGAGCATCGCTTTGCCGGGATCCAGCAACAAGCCGAACGCGCTATAGACCAGGGATCCCAGCAAACCATAGACCCAAACCACTCTGCCGAGCGATGTCTTGCCGCGCAGCGGATCCTCGATCAGCGACGCCAGGTTCATGGGCCGTTGTTGACGGCGATACGCTTTGCATCGTTCGGGGCCTCGTAACCCTCGAGGTAGGCATCCAGGACCTTACGAATGATTGGCGCAGCGGCCGACGCGCCGAAGCCGCCGTTCTCGACGAGCACGGAAATCGCAATCTTCGGATCGTCGGCGGGAGCGTAAGCAATGGTCCAGGCATGTTCGCGTCGTCGCTCGTCCGTGATCTTCGCCTTGGTCGACTCGTTCTGCTTGACCGTGAAAACCTGCGCCGTTCCAGTCTTGCCCGCAATCTTATATTTGGCGCCGCCCAAGGCCGGCACCAAGGTACCGTGGGGCCAGCTCGTCGCGCCGACCATGCCGTCTTGAACGACGTCCCATTGTTGGCTGGTGGCGATGTCGATCGGCTTTTGGAACTGAGGCGGCCGGGGCGTCACGACATTGGTGACCGGATCCCGAAACGCAGCCACCAGGCGTGGCGTCGCGATGAGCTGCCCACGTTCGGCGATCTCGGCCGCAAAATGCGCCTGCTGCAACGGGGTCACCGTCATCGGGCCCTGACCGATGCCCATGCTGATCGTCTCGCCCGCGAACCAGACCTGGTCAGCGGGACGTTTGAATACCTGCCGCTTCCACTCCGGGGAGCCCATGAGCCCGGGCTTCTCGCCCGGGATGTCGATGCCCGTCAAAGACCCGTAGCCAAAGGTCTTCATGAACGATGCCATGCGGTCGATGCCCAAGTGCTCGGCGACTTTGTAAAAGTAAACGTCGCAGGACTCGGCGATTGCGTGTCGCATATCGAGCGCACCATGCTTCTGGTCGCAGCGATATTGGTGGCTGCTGCCGGGCAACATGAACACGCCGTCGCAGTACTGCGTCTGCTCGGGCGTGATGATGTTGTACTTTTGCGCAGCCAGCGCATACAGGGGCTTGACGGTCGAGCCCGGCGGATAGGCGCCACGCAAGGCCCGGTTGAGCAAGGGCTTGTCGATGTCGTTTTGGAGCGCGTCATATTGCGCGACCGACAAACCATGCACGAAATCGTTGGGATCGAAACCCGGCGTACTCGCCAGCACGATGACATCGCCGGTGTGAATATCGAGCGCGACGACCGAACCGCGCTTGCCCGCCAAGGCGTCCTCGGCGATCTTCTGCAGACGCGCGTCGAGCCCCAGGATCAGGTCTTGACCGGCGACGGGCATCCGTACGCTGAGCTGTGGTGCGAAATCACCGAGGTTCTCGACGGGCCGTCCCGCGGCGTTCACGACGATTTCGCGCGAACCGGGCTTGCCATGCAGCTGTTGCTCATAGGCGCCCTCCACGCCCAGCTTGCCGATCAGGCTCGTGCCCGCGTAATCGGCGCTGTCGATCGTCTTGAGATCCTGCTCGTTGATCGCGCTGACGTAACCGATCGCATGCACCGCGGTCGAGCCGAGCGGATAGTGCCTGGCCAGCCGGGCACGAATATCGACGCCGACGAATTCATAGCGATGCACGGCGAAGGTGGCCATCTCCTCGTCCGTCAGCGCGAGTTTGATCGGTACGCTCTCGTAGATCTTGTGCAACAAGATCGTGTGGCGAATCGAGCCCAAGTCCTCGTGGCGCAGCAGGCCGATCTTGGCCAGCTGGGCGAGCGTCGCATCGAGCGCCTTGTTGTCGCCGACCTGTTCACGGACCAGTTCGATCTGAAATGCCGGTTGGTTCTCCGCCAACACGACGCCATGCCGATCGAGGATCAGGCCACGGCTCGGCGGAATCGGCTCGGTGCGAATGCCGTTACCTTGCGACAGCGTGGAGTAATAATCGTGCTTCAAGACTTGGAGGTAGAAGAGTCGACCGGCCACCACGAGCAACAGCGCCCCCGCGAGCACACCCGCGACGATGCTGCGAATCGTGAACAGGCGATTCTCGGCCCAATAATTCTTGATGCGTTCGCGACTGATTCTTGCCATGGTTTAACCGCGCATCGTCTGCCCCAGGTCACCCGAAGTCAACTCCATCAATCAAGACTTAAGGAGTCGGTACCGTCACGACCGCGGCGACTCCCGTCACGGCGCCGTAGTGCCTTGCGATCGTGGTGTTCGGCCGCGCATCGAGTAGGGCTTTACCCGACGGCGGCAGCCCCAAACTCAGATCGAGCAGCGAGACTTCAAAAGGTTCCGCGCTCGACTCAAACTCCAGTTCCTGACCCGCGGATTCCGGATTGATCAGGGTCATGAGGGTCCAAGCCTGGGACTTGAACAATTCCAGCCGCACCGGCGGCTCGGGCACCGGACCTGGCGCGTGCAGGGTCACCGAGGCGACCTGCGCCGACGGCGGAAAAGCCACTTGCAACGCCGCGCTCGGCCGCTGCGGCGCAACCAAGATCCGGTAGTGTCTGCGTCCCGGCGCGGTGCCCGGCTCGGACGATAGGACCTTGAGCGTGGGTTCAGGCAGGTCGATGAGCGGCGCGGGCGCCGCGATCATGGGCGATCCGTACCAGTTGACGAGCAAGGGATTGAAGGGCGCGGACTGCGCCGTGAAATTTGCGAGGCGTTGCAAGGCCGCGGGGACGCGATCTGATTCCGACACGATCACCCAACGCGCGCGCAAGGCGTGGTCGTGACCCGTGCGATCGAGAAGATACTTGATGTTCAGCGTCTCGGCCGATTCAGCGGTGTACGCGGGCAGCGCCACGGCGGCGCCAATGCTCGTCAGGAGCAGCGCCCCGCTGAGTGCGAATGCGCAACGCCGGACCGCGCGCCCCGCTTGAATCAGCAGCCCGACGAGCGGCACGGCAGCCACCGCCAATAGCACGGTCTCGAGCAGCAAGCCTGGCCGACCGAGGCCATGGTACAGCGGCACGAGAATGGGCCATAGGAGCAGGAACAGGACCAGTAGCAGCGCGAGCGTCGCGGCCTCGGAGCCGCCCGGGTCGCGCGCCCGATTTGCTGCGCGCACGGCAGCTGCGGACAACGCGAGCATCGCGGGCAAGAGCAGCAGGTAGCTTGCGCCGGGCAAAAAGGCCGCCAAGCCAACGGCGATCGTCGCCATGCATAGCCCATAGCTACACCAAAGGCTCCAAAAGCCCACCCGCCCCACGAGCAGGCTGCTCGCGCTCACGATGCAGAACGCCGCAAGCGCGGCGAATGCCGCATGCAGCACCCCGGGATGCGCAGAGAACACCGGCGCACCGGCGGGCATCGCCCAGGCGAGGACCTGCAGAAGTCCGGCAGCGAGTCCCGCGGCAAGGATGGCGCCGACTGGAAACACGAGCAGCGACCACATCATCTCCCCGGCAACTACGATCCGCCTGCGCAGCAGCAACACCGTGACGAGCGAGAAGCCTACGAGGGTCAAACCGGCGCATGGCAGCACCCAGGCTTGCGGGGCGGCGAGCAACACGCGACCGAATAGATCGAAGTACACAGCCTCGCCCGAGGTCGGCGCAGCGAGATCGGCGTCCGCGAGCGCCAAGACCATTGCGAGCGCCCGTTCGCCCTGGTCTTGCATGCTGCGTGGATCCACATGCGCGAGGTCGTCATGCGGCGAATGGTAATTGCTGACGTCCCCGATGTAGGCGAAATTGTAGCCTTGGTAGCCTGCGCGCTTGAACACGGTGAAGTCGGTGCCATTGGGCATGTGTTTGTAGACCGTGTAATAGACCGAGTTGGTCATCGGCCGCGGCATGGCCTGTTGATAGAGTCGCATCAGCCAGGCATTGGCCGCACCGGTCTCGAACATCATGCTCGGCCCGGAAGTGCCGCGAGCATCGAGATTAACCGCGGCCTTCACCGAGGCTGCCCAGGGATGTTTTTGCACGAAGGCCACGGCGCCGAGCAGGCCCAGTTCCTCGCCCTCGTCCAGCAACAGGATGATGGCGTGACGCGGCGCCGGCCGCTGCTTGAGGATGCGCGCGATTTCCAAGATCGCGGCGACCGAAGTGCCATCGTCCGAGGCTCCCGGCCCCGCAGCCACCGAGTCGTAATGGGCCGCAAGCAAGACCGAATCGGATCGATCGGCGGCAGCATCGGCTGCCGGTATCCGCACGAGGATGTTGGTCGGCGCGGCGCACACGGCGTTCTGCGGATTGCATACGAAGGCGTCGCTCTGCAGTTCCGGCGCATAGCCAAGCGCACGCAGCTGCGCCACGATGCGAGTGCGCAGCAAACGGTTCGCCTCGCTGCCGATCGGATGCGGTACGGACTCGCCGACGAGTTGGCGCAACAGCGCGAGACTTCGCCCCGCGGAGAACTTCCCAGGCGGTGCGTCCGGGCCCAGTGCGGGCCCCGGTTCAAAGGAGAATAGCGTCGCTACCCAAAGGCCCGCGATCAAACTCAAGGCAAGGAGCACCCCCCCGAGTCCGCGCCAAGGTCCTCGAGCGGCGATGCTGACAGACCGCCTCAGTGGGTCCGCGGCGTTGCCGGCGGCGGTGCTACGGCCGTAAAGGCCTCAAACTTCAAATTGATCACGGAACCGGATATCTGGTGCGGCACGCAGGTGGTCTTATCCTCGATGTTGCGCGCTGAGAAGAGCGGCAGCACGTTGGTCACGAATTGCTCGACGAGTTCACAGTCCCCGACGCCGAGCTCCCGCGGCGAGCGCGCCGCGATCGTAATCGGCGTCCAGGCGCCATTGACGGGCGGAGCATCCGCCGCCGTGCCGGCCGTATCGGGCGCGAGCGTGTAGAAAGTCAGATTCGCGCGGGCGAATTTATCGGGCCGGCCGAAACCGCCCGCACAGGCACCGGAAGTTGCCTTCGCGTCCTTACGCGCTCCCGACGCAATCAGCAGGCGCTTCAATTTCCCCGCAAGACCATCGCACGAGTACGTCGAGGTAAACCCCATGTAGGCAAACGTGTACTGATGCTTCTGCCAAACGCCCGGCGTGGACGCCATGTCATCGGCATGGCTCAGCGAAGCGGCTAGAAAAGCACCGAGCGCAAGGCCGGCGGCAGCCGAAGAGCGGCGTAATCGCATGGCGAATCCTCCAAAAATGGCCTAAAGACTCCCGACCTCCCCATGATAACGGTGCTCGCTCTGTCGGACAACGCCGCCAACGCGTAGGCGCAACCGCCGACAGACGCGGATCGAGGCGCTCACCGATAATGCGCAAGCAATGTTGCGCACTGTTGCGCCCTACCCGGAGAATTATTATGTCGACGATGATGCGAGCACTCGCGATTTCCACCGTAGTCGGCCTCACCGCCGCCGGTACCAGCCAGGCGGCGACCTATCACGGTACGATCAGCCTCTTTATGAACGCGGGAGAAAGCGCGCAGTACTTCAATAACAGCTACGCCTACGCGGTATTCCCGACCATCGGCGCCGGCGGTTTGGTTGTCGGCGGTGCCCATGGCGACGGCCGCGTTTACCGCAACCATAAGGTGATCGGCAAGACGTCGATGACCCAGGTCACCGTGGGGCTGCAAGCCGGTGGCAAGGCCTACAGCGAAATCATTTTCTTCGAAAACGAGCAGGCGCTGAATGCGTTCCAGGCCGGCAATTTCGAATTCAATGCTGACGCGAGCGCCGTGGCGATCACGGCGGGCGCCAACGCCTCGGCCGGCACGACGGGCGGCGGTCAAACCGGTATCAGCGGCGGCGAGAAAGACGCCAAAGCCATGGGTTCTTATAGCAAGGGCGTCGCGATCTTCACGATCGCGAAGGGTGGCCTGATGGGTCAGGCGACGGTTGGTGGGCAAAAGTTCTCCTACACCCCCGTACCGTAAACGCGCGGTCAATCTCGGCGGCACGGCCTTTCATGCCGTGCCGCCGATCTGCACACTACGGCGAGTCCGCCGAGTTCAATTCTGAGTCAGGGCAATCGCGACCTGTTGCGAGAAATTGGCAACCTTGGCGCCGCTCTGCGCCGACGACACCTTGTCAGACACGATCGCGCGACAGTAGGCAACGCTCAGCGCTTCGATCGTCTGCGCGACGTTGCTATGCGGTTGCGCGGCTCGATAGTCGCGCACGACCTGCTGGAGCTTGGCACGACTCAAGGCCGCCTCGCGCAAGGCCGCGGGGCCCTCGTTGAGCGCCGGCTGCAGTACTTCGGGACTTAGCTCCGCACAAATGAGCGCCGGTTGGCCGGTGCCCTCGGGCGTGCTCGCGATCGAACGCCAGTTGCCCACGGCCCAAAGCGTCGCGTTCGGCTCGGCTCCATTACCCCAGGCAACGCGCACATAGTTGGCAATGTCCGCGATTTGCTCATTGCTGAGCGAGGCGAATGATGCCATGGGACCCCAGACGCCCTGCGGTGCAAAACCCTGCAGCATCGGCATGATGACGTTATACGGCTCGGGTGCCGTGACCGCTGTGTTGCCGGCGAGCGCAGGAACCTGACCCGGCCGTCCCTTGCCGTTGGACTGGTGACAGCTGCTGCAATTATCCTCGTACAAGGACTTGCCGGCCGCGAGTTGCGCCGGCGAGATCGTGGCCGTCGGCGTCTTCGGCGTCTCGACATGATCGCGCTGTTGCTTCAGATAAAGCGCCATCGCGTGCAAGTCGGAATCGGTCAGGTATTGCAGGCTGTTGTGCACGACCTCCTGCATCGGACCGAACGACTTCGTGTTGTTGGCCATCTCACCGGTCTTGAGGAACTTGGCAAGACTCGCGACGGTGTAATGCGACAGTTCCGACAAGGGATCGTTGCTGATATCGGGCGCGTACCAACCCTCGATTTGCGCACCGGTCAATTGATACTTGGTCTCCGTCGCCTGCGCGAGATTGCGCGGCGTATGACACTCGTCGCAGTGACCGAGGGCGGTGACCAGATAGGCCCCACGGTTCCAAGCCGCACCCTTGGCGGGTTGCGCAACAAAGCGCTGCGGTTTGAAGTACAGCACCTGCCAGGCCGCGATGCCGGAACGGACATTGAAGGGGAACCGGAACGTGTTGGCCGGCGCCACGTTGTGGACCGGAGGGATGCTGCGGAAATAGGTCCAAAGCGCATCGAGATCGGCGTCGCTGAGCTTCGTATAGTTCGGATACGGCATTGCCGGATAGAGATACTCGCCCTTCTTGCCGATGCCCATGCGCAGTGCGCGCACGAAATCCGCTTTGCTCCAGTTGCCGATACCGGTTTCCGGATCAGGCGTGATGTTGGGTCCGTAGATGCTGCCGAACGGCGTCTTCATCTCGTCGCCGCCCGCATAGGGCTTACCACCCGGGCCCGTGTGGCAAGAAGAACAGTCGGCGGCAATCGCGAGGTACTCACCAGGACTCTGTGGCGCCGCTGCGGCAGCCGTATCCCCAAGAGACACGGTGAACGCGGTCGCCGCGAGCAGGACGCTGAACAGGCGCGTCGGCCGGGCGTTTAGAAAGTTCATCGGTTTCCGAACCATGATCCACGTTCTCCTTAATGTTTGAGCGCAACCGCGATGATCAGAGAGTCGGACCGCTGATCCGTGTAGGCAGGGGGCGGATTCGCCTGTAGGACATTAGCCCTTATGTCGCATTGAAGCAAAGGCATATTGGCGAACACGCGAGCGTGATTGCGACCGCATTCTCAGCGGGCCGGCCGCATTATGGTTCTATTTCACGGTCTTTGTCGCCGCGAAGCGACGCGGATCACAGTTTCGTTCCCAGGCGTCCGCCAATATCCTCCCGTCGAACCCGATTCGATCTACAGGGAGCATAGATGGCCACACCGATTCACACGCGGTTGACGGGCGATATTTGGGATTGGAGCGTCGATGAGCTCCTCGCACCCATGACCGAAATGCCCCGACTCGGCGGATCCGGCCCCTTCGTAATCAATCTAAGCACAGCCTCGACACCCATCGAAGCCGGCAGCAAGAGCCTCCCCGGCATCGAAAATGTTCACGTCTATCAAATCCAGAGAATCGAAGACCGCAGGCTGCGTTATCGCCTGCGAGTAGGCCCCTTCACCAATGAAGATGAAGCGGATGCCGCGCTCATCAAGGCCAGGGAAATATTTCCGGGGGCCCTGACCGCCACGGCGGGCGAAGATGACTTGCAAGCGATCGATCTGTTGCAAACACGCGCCGGCACGGCCGTCGCGAGACCCGCGCCGCAGCCGGCAGCCGGCGAAGCGCCGCGCGCCGCGACGGTCGCGATTTCTGTACCCGCAGCGCCCCTGGCAGCCGCCAGCCCGACGCCCACCGCCGCAGGCGCAGCAACGACGCCTACCCCATTGCTCAAACCCTTACCGAAACCGATGCCGGCCCCTGCGCGTCGGCCGGCACCCCCGGCCGCGGCACCCGCTGCGGCCGCCGCGCGACCGCAAGCCGCATCGCTCGCGCGCGCGAATCCGCCGCCCTCGTCGCTCTCGCCGCCGGGACCGCCCGCCAATGCGCCGATCGCGCCGACGCTGCGTCAGAATCTGGAAAGTACACAAACAGTGCGGCCATTGACGCCGCTGGAACTCTCAGCCGACGACAAATCGCAGTGGTATGTGATTCAGTTGTCGACCGCGGACCAGGCCTTCGACCCCGAGACCTTGCCGAACCTGGACATCTTCAGTGTCTATCGCTTGTACTCCGTCGCAGGACTCGAGCAAGAGCGCGTCGTGCACGCGCTGCGCTTGGGGTTCTTCGGTGCGGAAATCGCCGCCCGCGCCGTGATGTCCTACGTCTCGGCCTACTACGACAAGGCCACGATCACGCGAGTCAGTGTGGCGGAGCGAGAACGCTTCGCGACACAACGTCTGGAGGCGCGCAAAGACGTCGGAGCGACCGGACGCCACGCCGTGATCGAGATCACCGACGAGCGTGTCGTTCGCGCGCGCCGAACGGTGGCCACTACCGACTTGCGCGCCGGCCCTACAGTTTCAGCGTCGCCGTGATGCCGATCGTGAGCGGCCGCACCGTATAGGCTTGCTGCACCGAATTGACCGAGGGGTATTGAATGATGTTCGACCAGTTCAATAGATTCTTGGCATAGACCCCTACGGTCAGATTGTCGCGCGTCACTCCCAGATTGAGATTGACGATGCCGTAACCCGGCGAGAACAGATACTGCAAATCGCTGCTGTCGAAGTAGGCGCGTGAGCGTCCCGTGTAGGGATAATCGAGACGCACGAAGGCGCTGGTCCGATCGCCCAAGGGCAGGTCGTAGTCGATACTCGGCGTCAACGTGAATTGCGGCACGTTGAGAATGGACTCGCCATGCGTGACGATGCCGCTCGCGAAACTCGCGACGTTGGAGATATAGGCATGCGTCGTACCCGCGTTCAGGCCGAGGGTCAGCGACGAAGTGACGGCGGCACGCATTTCCAATTCGCTGCCGAAGATCTTCGCGTCGCCCACGTTGGTCGTGAAACCGAAGCCGCAGGTCGGCAGATTGATCGTCTGCTGGATGTTCTCCCAGTGGATCGCATAACCCGCTGCATTGATCGAGACGTGGTCATTGAAGTAACTGCCCTTGCTGCCAAGTTCGTAACTCCATAACGAGTCCGATTCGTATTGCGTCGGCGCCTTGGTGATGCCGTAGTTCTCATAGTCGGGATCGCAAGACCCGCCGGGAACGTCGGCAGGCACGGGACCGGTGGGACCGCCCAGCCGGAAGCCCTTGGCGATCGTCGCGTAAACGTTGCTATGGTCGTTGATCGCATAATCGAGCGACGCTTTCGGTGTCGTCGCGCTGAAGGTTTGGCTGGACTCGTAGGGGATTGGAGAGGCGAAGTTCGGCAGACCGAAGGCATAGTAGCCTGCGCTGTTGAAATCGTACGAGGACTTCGCGGACACGTAGCGCAAGCCGAGCGTGGCCTTGAGTGCCGGCGTGACCGACACCGTCAATTCGCCGAACGGCGCAATTTGTTTCTCTTTCGTATGCTCCTCCGCCTGATAAATCAAATCATTCGCGTAGGAGACGCCGGTGTACCCGCCGGGTGGCCCGATCAGACTCGTGTTGATGTCGTAGCCGTAGATGTTCTGGAATGCCGACTGCAGCCCCGGAATGTTCTCATCGTCGGTGTGCTTCTGACTCTGATTCGAGAAATAAAGGCCGGCAGTCCAGCTGACCGGGAAGCCCGCGATGTGCTCGGATTGCGAGGAGAGCCGGATTTCCTGCGAAAATTGTTCGGTCTTGGTGTCGTAATAGACCGGTGAAGGCAGGAAACCGATGATCGCTTGCGCTTGCGTCGCCTGCTGCGGCGTCGACGGCACGGTGCCCGTGAGGATGCTCGCAAAAATGTTCGAGTTGTAATACGTGCCGTCGGTCGTGCGCTCGAAATCGCGACTGAAATAGCTGGTGATCGAGGTAAGGTCGGCCCAGTCGAAGCTCTTGTTGATCGTGAGGCTGGGCACGGAGACGACATCGACGGCGGGCTCCGGGACGCGCTTGTCCTGATCGTACAGGCCGATCGATGGGTAGAAAATGCCGCTGTCCTCGGCATGCGTGCGCTGCCAGAACCAGGCCGGCGTGACCGTCAAGTCATCGGGCCCCGAGTATTTGCCGCTGACTCGAAAGACCTGGGTATAGATCTCGTTGACACCGCTCTTGTTGAGAATGCCCGTGCTGTCATCGACGCCCAGGGTGAGCGGCGTGCCGTCCGGCGCGAGGCCCGTCGGCGTTGCCTTGTAATTGTCGACGTAGCCGCTTTCTGCGGACAGGTCGACGCCGAAGCGCAACGCGAAGACACCGGGAACCACGGGCACGTTCAGAATTCCGTATTCATCGTTATTGAATCCACCGTGATGCGTATCCGACAGATCCGTGCCAACCGATGCGCCGAATTCGTTCAAGTCCGGTTGCTTGGTGATGAAGCGGATCGTGCCGCCCATCGAGCTCGCGCCATACAGCGTGCCTTGCGGCCCGCGCAGCACCTCGATGCGGTCCAGGTCGAACAGTTTCGGCTGAACCGCGCCGTCGAAGGTGTTCTTCGTGGTTACGGAGACTTCGTCGATGTAGATGCCGACGGTGGCGGAACCGGAGGTCGAACTCACGCCCCGGATCTCGATGTTGTCGAGCCCGGGTCCCGCGCCCGCTTGAAAGGACAC
>Ga0116229_10012690_pt1 | contig 12078 bp, 5 predicted proteins | sample S1TSphgellanicum_3_FD_87313 | JGI IMG/M metagenome (GOLD analysis project Ga0116229, IMG submission 87313) | Host-associated microbial communities from peat moss isolated from Minnesota, USA - S1T2_Fc - Sphagnum magellanicum MG | ecosystem: Host-associated > Plants > Peat moss > Unclassified...
AACCATTATAGCAAGAGAAGGTCCATCCATTACCACCCCCCCCCCTCTATTTGGGCCTCTACCCTTGTTTATCACATCCAACATAGAGTGTTAATTGTTTTGGAATTTTTATTAATTGGTGAAGCCTCTGCAAAAACTGGCCACTAATTCCAAATTTTGGCAAAAGAAAAATCTTTTTTTTTTCCCTTCATAAAAGACTCATCAAATTTCACCCCAAAAGTTTTCTTTTGGGGAGAATAGGGTTTAGGGTGCTCCTCTCTATGGCCCCCCCACCTTTTCAGTTTATGTACATGGAAGTTGAACTTTGGGCAAACAAAAGGGGATAAAACTGAGGTGCTATTGGGAACGTCTTGGGGAGTGAAGGGGGAATGGTGAGCACTTGGGGAACCTGATGGGAACCTAATGAAAACACATTGGGGAAGAACAAGGGTAAAAACAACTGAAAAATTGGAGGAAAAAAAAAGCAAAACTGGCGAATTTTTTAACAATCTGGCGATTTTTGGGCAATTTCTTCAATGGAAAAAAAAATCCTTAGAGTTATTGGAAAATCTAATTTTGGCTAAAAATAAGGTCAAATTTTGGCTGAATTCGCCTTTAAAGAAATCAAGGCATGTGTGCAAACAAAGCAGGTCCAAACTCCAAACCCCATATTTATAGTATTTGATGATGATGACGATGATGATGGATGGATGGATGTACTTCATCCAAAGTACACTTGTCAATGAAGGGGGTTCAGATGTGTGACACGTGTTGATGTAGGGCTATAGGGGCAATTACCACGTGGGAGATTCCCAACAAACAGCTGTTTTGTCCAGATTCGTGACACGTGTCAGTGCTTTTTTGACTATACTAAATCCAATGGCTGACACATATGGATGGTCTAGGAATCTGACTTGTTGCTTTTTGAAGGATCAGATTAACAAAATGGGATCCAAATCCAACGGCTCTCCTCCAATCACTAGCTACCACATACTTGCATGTCCTAGTCATTCCAAAACAAAAAATAGCCCACCCCCTTTTCGGAATGACAGGACTATTCCTTTTGTTAGCTCTGGAATCTGCCTTTAGGGGACAAAACTACAGAATATCGGAATATCGTAATTCTCATTTGGTCTCATATTTTGACGAATGTACACCCTTGGGTGTTAGTGTGAACTAACAAGAGTAACTCGGTAACCAGCAAGAGTTCGCAGGTCACCATGAATTGTATCAATGCTCGGGTTATGGTGAATAGTCTTAATGCTCAAACTATTCATGCATAAAAACCTACCCAACATTTTGTTTTTAGGTGACAATTTTTTTTCAAAATAATTTGTCAAAAAAAAAATTTTAATCCTCAAAATTTGTCATGTTTCTACACATTTCTGAAGCAAGTAGCCAAGATATAAAAGGATTTTAACTTTTGTTACTTTCAGAGCTAGTCTATAGCCAAATGTGACTACATCTCCTTGTGGATTTGATCACCAATGTGACAATATCACAAAAGTGGAGGGGAAAAAAAAAACATTGAACCTTCGCACTTAACTAATAATCTATTGTACAAGAACATTGAGCTTACGGGTTATAGAACACACAATAATAAGGTGAGTTCCAACCCTTTCTTTTTAAGAGAATTGAGCTTGAGTCAAAGTTCACATATAATGGTGTACATTTAGGTGTCAAAGTATTCAAAACTTTATGTTCATGTTCATCAATAAAATCTACACTTCAATAGACCTATTGTAATCACTTGGAAATTGATCCATAATAAACAATCTTCTTGTGTCAACTAAAATTGTTGCAAAGATTTACCCTCAACTAGAATCATATACTAAAAACTAACCTAAAAACCCATTGACAATTGACAATGATAATTGCTATGTTACTTGAAAGATGAAATATTTTATCATGCAAAACTAATCATGTTCAACATCCATTGTGAAATGACTACATTTGAATCTTTAATAATTAGGTTTATCACTAGCTTGCCCCCTCTCAACAGGGAGGATTACTAGCTCAACATTCATGCACTTATAGCTTCAAAATTTAAAGACCACTTTAGATGAGGGTACAAGGTCTAATGTCCAATGAAATAAGGCAATCCTATTGGTTGAGTGCTATAAATTGGACACTTAGCCTTTAAATGACGGTCCAAGACCAAAAATGGCAAACTGAGGCTAAACCTACATGGCACCATTTGGAGTTCAAAAAACCTCAAACAAAAGGTTCATGATTTGGAGATACAAGCTAAGGTTCAAGGCAAAATCCAACTGAAGGATTAAATTTTCCTTCAAATGAATCCAAATTGGTACTTACGAATTTGGACCATGAACCCCATTTAAAATGGGTCTAAATTAATTTTGGATGGTTTTCACTGGGTGATTGGTTCTCAGACCAATTCTAAGTCCAATTTTCAAATTAAGAACTAATTGTTTCATTTTGGGTGAAAACTAAATTAGAAACCATTTTTTAAAAAAAAATCAGATGGGTTTTCATATGAAAATCCAAATCTAATTTTCAGGGTCTAGGAAGGAGCAACAATTAAGTATAAGGTTTAGGGCAACACCTTTGCCAAGAGAGACTACAAAAGTATAAAACCCATAGGCTTTCTAGCCTCGTTCAATTTTTTTATTTTTTTGCATTTGTTTTGTTTCATGTCTTTTGTTTTGTGTTTTATGCTTGTTCCTCACCTTGTGTTGCTATTACTTGCTCTTCGCCTTGTGTTCTTGCTACTTGTTCCTTGCCTTGCATTGCTTTTCACCTTGTGTCATTCCTTGCTTTACATCGTTCCTCACTTTGTATTGTTGTTGTTTGTTCTTCACCTTACATTGCTATTGATTGTTCCTCACCTTATGTCACTTTTCACCTTGCATTGTTGTTCACTTCTCGCATTGTTGTTGCTAGTTGTTCGCCTTACATTACTACTATTCATTTCACATCTTGCATTGTTGTTGCTCAATACCCACCTTACATTATTACTACTCGCTATTTGCCTTGCATTGTTGTTGTTCATTATTCACTCCTAACCTTGCATTGGTATTGCTCATTGCTTGTTTTGGATTAGTGTTGTTTGTTATTTGCCTTGCATTATTGTTGTTCATTACTTGCATTACATTATTATTGTTTGTCATTCAACTTGTGTTATTGTTTCTTATTATTCACCTTGCATTGCCAGTGCTTGTTATTCGCCTTGTATTCTTGCTATTCACTCCTGGCCTTGCATTACTGCTTACTACTCGCCTTGTGTTGTTGCTACTCATTCTTCACCTTGTGTTGTTATTGCTCATTTTTCACCTTACACTGTTATTGTTCATTCCTTGCCTTGTGTTGCTAATATTTGTTCCTTGCCTTACATTGTCATTATTCCACACCAAGTACTCACCTCACCCTCCCTTATGTTGTTGTTACTCATTCCTTGCCTTGTTGAACTATTTGTTCCTTGTTTTGTTAATCTATTTGTTCCTCGCCTTGTTGATCTGCTCATTCTTTGCCTTGTGTTATTACTATTCCACACCAAGTATTCATGTCATTCATTCTTGTGTTGTTGTTGTTTGCTCCTTACCTTACATTGTTGTTTGTCGCTCCTCACCTTGTGTTATTGATACTCCGCACCAAGTACTCACCTCACCCTCCCTTCTGTTACTACTACTTACTTATTGAGGTGTTGTATTTGCCCCCACTTCATGCCATGTGTAGGTTTTGGAGCTTGGAACACAAGGTTAGGAAAATAAAGTAGTTTTTAAAACTTTTTCTATTCAAAAGCTTTGTTGTCTTGTTTTGATGTTGTTTTTTTTTTCTTGTAATGTCTTTGGCTTTGTTTTGCTTTTTTTTTTTTCAACTTCTAATTTTTCTTTTTCCAGTTTTTGGTTGTAGGTTTATTCTTTCCTAAACTCATTGACATTCTAACTTGCATTCTAACCTTACATTGGACTTCATTTTTGTAAATGCCTTTTGTAAATGCCTTTGTAAATTTTGCTTGTTAGTAGCCTAAAAATTTGCATATTAATGTTTGGTTTTTTTTCACCCCTCATCTGGCAAAATTTCATCTTGCAACTAATAATGGAAAAGTCATCCCAAAATGAAAACAAAATGAATAATAATGATGAAACACATATAAATGATGTTGTAATGGAAAAGGAGAAAATGGAAGAAAAGTTTAAAATTTACCCAAGTTTGCAAACATAAAAAAATATTAATGCAGATGAGGGGAATAAAAAAATGAAGGAAATTTTGAAAAAATTGCATCTTCAAAGAAAAAAATGAAGATAGGATAATTGAAATGCACTATGTTTTTAAAAGATTTAGTTATTTTAATTGTTAAAAATCATTTGCTAATGCATCTTGTTGAAAGTCAATGGTTTTAAAAATTTAGTCTACATTTGTGTTGAAAGGTTATTTTTCCTTTTAGGGAACAATTTTTAAGAATTTTTTTGCCAAAGTTGGTGGAAAAAACTAATCAATTGTATGTCCTAGTTGTTTTGGCATATTGTTATTCTATAACTTTTGATTTGTGAATGTCAAAAAGGGCTTATAACATTTTTGCCCTTATTATTAATTGTTTGGGGGCTAATTGGCAACCAAAATGTATTACAATTAGGTTTTTTGAAACATTTAATACCTTTGGGCATGCATTAGCCAAAGATTTAATTGAGTTGTTAAGCAAATTTGACGTGGAAAAAAACCTTCATTATTTATATTAAAGATGAAGAACCTAATTTAAATATATGACTATAGCCTTAAAGTTTGTTGTAATGCTATGAAAAAAGGGTGTTTTACAACTAGCCTTGCAACTCAATTTTTGAGTTGCAAAGGACACTTACAACTCATTGTATTTATATGTTGTGAATGCTAACGAACAAGTTGCAACTCATCATATATATAGTGCAAATTATTGTAATTCAATTACAATTCATTTTCAATTACTATGCAATTTCATTATAACTACATCCATGATGTCATGTTGACATCATAAATTGTCATCCATCTATTAAAATATGACATGTGGCATTCTAAAGTTTTTTTAATATGAATTATTTTTTTCAAAATATTGATCTCCATCGTTAATTATGATTGTTAATGATGGTCCAAAATTGTGACATGTAAAAAATTGCCACATGGCATATTAATTATATTTTGGAATATATATATATATTTATTTATTTATTTTAGTAGCTAAATAGATTGTACATAACCAAAGATAGGTAGGTTGGTAGGTTTTAAGACCTACAAACCTACATATTTACCTAGGACCTACCTACCTACTCACATAAATAGGTAAAAAAGTAAGACCTATTTATTTACCTAAATAGGTAAGTAGGTAGGAAAGCACAATACTAAGTGCACTAAAAAATAACCATGAAATTATTATTTTTATTTATGTTTTGCCTTTAGGTTAAACTTTTTTAAACTCATCCCAAAATGACACATGTATTTTAATGTGAGAACATAAAAAAACAAGCCTTCTTTATATAGTTTGTAACATGGGATTCGAAAAAAAACACATATGGTTTAAATCTTTTAGATGTTCATTACTTGCAAATTGACTTACAACTATAACATTTAAACACTCAAGGTAGGCCAAATCCAAAAGGAGGGTTCCATTGTTTTTGGTGTCTTAAAGAAATTTGAACCCCTCCTATCGGTGCATCTAGTGCACTAAAAATCGTCAAAAAATAATATAATTGAGAAAATTATGGGCCCTCAAAGTAGAAGGGGCCAAGAACTCAAAACACAAACCACTAAATGCTACAAAAGTCAATTCCCAAACACAACAAAATTCTATGTATGTCGCTCTATTGCTATTAGAGTTCAAAGATGATTTATAAAACTTGAAGTAATGTTCTCATAACATTTTAAATCACTCAAAATGAAATGCATATGATGAAAATATAAATAATGATGAATATGTATCCTTATTAGTTTATAAGTAATTGTATTATAGTCATAATAGTTGAATAGTAGTACTCTAGTAGTGGCGCACTAATGGCCATATTAATTATATTAATGTAAATCATAATCGAAAACTAGTTACAAATCTATCCCATAATGGGTGGTGGAAATGTGGACACGTGGCATGATTGCATGTATGTACATTATACACTAATTACAACATAGTTGTTATTTTAGTGACACAATTATAATAGTTCTAAAATAGTTGCCACATGAAACAGTCAAACATGGTTGACTATATATGTATGTACAATGTGTATAAATCATCATATAAAAAACCCATTTTCAATTCAGTTGTAACTATAATACAACTAACTAATTTTTTGACATGCCAATTTATTTATTAATACACCTTACTTTTAAGGGGATAGTTGCATAACAATTGTATGTGAGGTTTTTTTTAATTTTAATTACAAAATAATGTGATTTCAATGATGCGATTTCTCATAATGTAAATTGTGATGTTTTAGGTTTGAAACTTTTTAGGGTAGATGTTTTCGCCATGCATTCTCTAAGGCTTGCCAATATGCTTTAGCTAATGAAAAAGTGGTTTGAAATATGTATATGTCAAAAATACCCAATCTAACCTATAGAATTGCATAATTTGGTCGAAAAGTCAAGGAAAAGCAAACAAGATTAGAACAAGGCTTATGTAGATTCAAATCTTCTTCAAAAAATATTGAACATTATAATTAAAACAAGATTATTTTCAAAAATTTAATATTTCCTTGTTTATTAAATTACTTTTGTTAAAAAAAATTGAACATTCTAGTTAAAACAAGGTTATTATCAAAACTTTAATATTTCCTTGTTTATTAAATTACTTTTGTTAAGACTCGCTATAATGTAGACAATGATCATTTATTATTTTTCTTTGCAAGTTTACCAATGGAATCATTATTTTTCAAAAGGCTTTGTAGTTCAAGGATGTTATAATGTTTTATTATAACAAGTAGAGTTCAGTGAAGATGACAACCAAAATTCCACCCCTTTGACATGGCATATTTGTCAAATTGTTGTTGATTGTCTCTCCCCTATTATAACTATTTGTGTTTTAAACCAATATAGGGGACATTGGTTGTTAAATGATGCCTTTCATTCTACCATTTCCATGAGCTTAAAATTGAAAGAAAAACCAAAAAATGCACCATCTTTTTAGTCCTTAATGGAAGAGGATTTTGGTGTGGCACTTGAATTAATTTGTTTTGTTTCTTTCATTAGAAAAAAGGTTTGAGGAATTTTAAATAGCTTTCTTTCTTTTTTGAAAAAAAATGATGAAAGAAAAACACATAATATCTTAGTTCTAATGTTAAACCCAAGATTTAAAAGTTTTTGCTTTGGGTTTTATTTCATCAGTCATGATCAACAAGTAACAATTATTGAATAATATAATACAATGTCATTATATCCTATGTTCATGAAATGTTATTATCACTTACATCCATCAACAAAATCTGATAATGGTTTTGTTGACCAGAAAGTGGATGATGACAATAGTTTGAATCTTATTCAAATGATAACAAGGCGTATTGAACTAACAAAATAGTTTGTTAAAAGAGGATTGTTGGTTTTCCAACATTATCAGGTGAATGTGAAGGAGATCGAGTGTCCCCATTGATGGTAGGAGAGACATGAAGCCATGTTTCCCATAGTTGGGTTTTTTACTTGTCAAATTTTGGGACTGTTGATTTTCAAATAGAAATTGAAAGGATCTTTTCCTTGGCTAAAATTTTCACTAATTTGAAACGATGGGTCAAAACACGTAACTGAAAGCCAAAAATGGCATCACCTAAGTTTAACCATTAGTTTAAATTGATGAGTTTAGACGTTAGGTTTAGCCATTAGTTTAAGTCATTGGGTTTAATCAGTAGGTTTAGTCATTAGTTTAAATCATTGAATTTAACCACTAGGTTTAATCCTTAGTTTAAGTTATTGAGTTTAACCACTAAGTTTAGTCATTAATTTAAGTTGTTGAGTTTAACCACTAGGTTTAGCTATTATTTTAAATTGTTGAATTTAGCCACTAATTGTCACCCAAGTTTAACCATTGTATTTAATGATGTGAAATAAACATGTGAAATAAAAAAAAGTTGATAAAAGTTGAACACTTTTGATGGTGTAGTCCATTGGTAAGCACTTGGTTTATCATTGTGAAGGTTTTGGGTTTAATTCCTTATACTTATAATTTAAGTGCATGTTTAGAAGGCTAAGGTAGGTAGGTAAGTTAAATTAAGGTAGTTTGCTAAGGTTAGATTAGGTAGGCTAAGGTGATAAACATTATTACATATGTGTTGTAACATGTTAGATTATTGCACATCTTCAATTTGCTTCATTTGTTATGTCAATATTATTGTGTTGGTATATTTGTTCCATTTAACTTTCTCGTGGTTGAGGGTTTAAATTATTTAAGTTAAAAGAGTAAATTAACTTGGGTGCACTTTTCACACAAAACAATAAATAAATATTATAGAGAAAATTTTTAAACTTAATATTGAGCCATTTAGTTTAAACTTAAGGTGGAATTTTTATATGACATAGTATTATGATGGCACCTAAATCATGGAGGATAATTTAATGTTTTGAAATCAAGGGGTCAAACTAACTTCAAGTTATTCCACCATAGGTAAGTTGAAATCACATTTCAAAACATTAAATATATTTATTCCTTAAAAATGTATATGAATGCATGTACCCCCTCCATGACACATGACTTGTTAATTCATTTTTTGAATTATTATGTTCCTTTTGTGGGAAGGGTGAAGAAGGTCAATTTATTTTCTTCAACACCTTGTGTGAATCTAGCTAGCTTTAAAGGATGATTTTATCTATTCTAAGGAAAACATAGTAAAATATACACAAAAAGTAGTGTAAGCAACAAAATATTGGGATCTTTTAATAAAAAAGACTAACAAGTAGATGATTTTATGGAGATAATAATATTACTTTTGGGTACATTATTTTTTGACTTTTATTCACATGGACCCTATTAATGGGTTCAAATCAATTACAAATGACATAAACAACTAATATAGTCAATAAATCCACCAATCATAAAATGACATTTTTGGTGTAGTAAGGTGAAACATTTTTGCATGTATTTAGGTTTTTTTTCAACACTTCAATATTGATACGGTGAACATTTTAATACAAGCTTTTTGGTTAATGGAGTTTGTTCTCATAACTAAAGTTATCCCCAACCTTTTGAAAAATGATGTAATTATTGGGGAGATTTTTGGAACACTTTTTAAAGTCCAAATGATGACACAAATTGTATTGAAAAATCTAGAGAGAGGCTAAAGATGCCCATGGAAAAAACCATGCACTCAACGTCATATTGAAACATATTTGCAAGCACAAAAAGGTAGTTAAACATAGGTAAATAGAGTTTAAGACCCACTTTTGAAACCCCAACTATGGGTAATGTGTCCATAATAGAAAGGTGTTGTAAATCGACCTAGGGAATGCAACCATTATAGACAACACAAATTAATTTTAGACAACCTTATATTAGATGTCAACCATTGAGACAAAGAAGTGAATTTAGAAGTTTAAGAAATATCATTCTTTGGAGAGACTTACTTTTTTGAAGTCTAGAAGTTGTGTTGTCGAATCTTGATCCTTTTCCGTGTTTGCTTCATGATCATCAAACTACCATAGATGGTCAATTAATTAGAATTGATTATTCTGTGTCATAGCCAAAATGAAAATATCAAGATATATACCTTAAGTTGTGAATGAAAGAAATTTGTTAGTTGTACAAGAAACAAATTGTTTGTTCTACAAAAAAAATTTGATGGTTATAAAAAAAAAAAATTGATTTTATAAAAATAAATCGTTGGTTGTGCAAAAAAAAAATTGCTCATCAAATCTGCATCTGATGTTTCCAAACCCTATGGACCATTTTATATGCAAGTTGTCAAAAGGTGTCAAGAGAAATCCAAAACCTTAAATCTTGGAACCCTAAACCCCAAATCTTGTAACCCTAAACCCTAAACCTTAAATCATGTAATCCTAACCCTAAATCATTCAAGAAAATCCCCCTCGGATGTCAATTTCAATAGCTCATATGAGCTCCATGGATTTTCAAATGTTAAATCCTTGCTTTTGCTTGGACCTCATAGTTGATGTTGATTCAACGCCCATGACGATGTGGTTGTAATGGACATTTGTAGAGCACCCAGAGGTTGACCCCTTGACATTTGTGCATTTTTAAAAAAACACTCGAGAATTAAAAAAAAGAAACATCAATTTGGAAGAAATTGAAGGCAAGGATCTAAGGTTCCTTGAACTTTAACGTGCACTCTATACAACACAAAAGCTCTAGAAGCTCAATTGAGAGCCTTTGCTTTGCAAGCTTGAATTCATAGATATCAAACCTCATAGTTCATCCTAGAAGCTCTAAGTTGGTGTCGATTAAAAAAACCTTTTTTCTTAAAAAAATCAATGCCCTCCCTTGTTGCAATGAGGTTCCATGAGCTTTGAGGTGCATTTTGTAGTACAATTTGGAAGCTCATATGAATGAATTTTCTTTGTGAGCTCAGATTTCTTGGTTCATCTTGGGAATTCTCAGTCGATGTCAATTGAACACCCCCAAAGGTTTGTTGGTTTGTGAAATTTCTTGAGCACTTAAAGGTGGCTTGAAATTTAAGGTGCTTTGAAACGACACTCTACAAATAGACCTAAAGAAACCTGATTTCTTGGAGAAAACAACTATTTAGTATTATTCCAATTAGTTTCGTTGAGCTCTTGGGTGTTTTGTGTAGCACCCAAGAGCTCCAATAAACGCTTACATATGAATGAATATGGAATTGAGTTTTTGAAAATTAATGAAATAGTCAACAATCCACGAACTAGCCCAGGTACTATCGTAGTAAATCGTCTTTACTAATATGAATGAAGATGATAGGAAGTTCACGAATCTACTATCACTCATTCCGATTCTACCCAAAGCAAAAAAATTATTGTTTTCTATTTTACAAACCAAGGAAATAAGGAAGAATTTCAGTGTTCAACATGAGTTCAATGCTCATGAAGGGAAGGTAGGGCGGATGTTTGACACTTGCGCATGGAAGGGGGTGGGGTGGGGGGAGAAAGGGAACAATAGATGCTTGCACATGGAAGGGACGGGGGAGATACGAGACACTCACCCATCAACTTTGCAGCTTCCCAACACTCGCAAATGTACACAAGTTCCTAGCCCTCAACATACTGGGCATGACAAGTGCACAATTGGATTTCATTTTCTTTTAAGAAACTTATGTATGTGTCTTTTGATAATAAATTATCACACATAGGAAATGGTTTTTGTCCTACAACAAAATACACCAAGTCATCAATTGTTTTCAAGTAGATGCAAGTTTTTAAAAGTAAAAAATAATTAGTGGGTTTAAAAAAAGAAAGTCTAGAAAGTTGTGGGGTGTTCAAGTGCAAATTTGTGCAAATAAAGCTTTAAGAAAAATCTATTTTCTATTAACAAAATGGTCATTAACCAAATCCATATCAAAACATGTCGACAAAACTATCATAAAAAAAAAAGTCAAAACAAAAATTTTAGCAAGTTCTCTAAGACTATCTACAATAACTTCACCTAAAATAATGTATCGTATGGCAACGTGTTTACAGTGTTCATTCTTAATTTTCAACTTATGATCATTTACAAAACTTTATGCATTAATCTTTGTGCCTTGTTATGTGCTTTGTCAATTTGTAATAAACTTGATTATTATCTTTTGTGATATTTTGTGATATAGTAGTTTGTTTGTGTGGATAAATTTATTTATTGTTTATCTCATGATTGTCTTGTGTTGGATTTGTCATTACCTTCTATGAACAAAATATGAAGCAATTGTGGGAGTTGAAGGCTTGTTCACAGGATTGAGGGGAGGGAAATTGTGCTTGACTTGAACACATCAAGCAACTGCGTGGAATGTGTGGGACTGTTGATAAAAGACTCTTAAGATGTCATGAAAGATTTTGTTTTCTAGAGCATTTGAGAGGGTGAATGATGTCCAATGAAAATATGTTTTATATCATTGAAAGGTTTTAGTGATAAACTTTTCAGCCAGGGTCCTACATTCCAAATGAAGCTGGAATTGATACATTATATAAAGTTATGAAGTTTCAAAGACAAAATGTCAATAGCTGGTTGGG
>Ga0116229_10012691_pt1 | contig 12078 bp, 11 predicted proteins | sample S1TSphgellanicum_3_FD_87313 | JGI IMG/M metagenome (GOLD analysis project Ga0116229, IMG submission 87313) | Host-associated microbial communities from peat moss isolated from Minnesota, USA - S1T2_Fc - Sphagnum magellanicum MG | ecosystem: Host-associated > Plants > Peat moss > Unclassified...
ACGAGGCCGTCGACTTCAGCCTCATGCTGGTCGTGGTCGGCGCCGTCGCGGGCCTGATCTGGCTCCTCGATGCGCTCCTCTTCGCGCGCCCGCGCAACGCCGCGGCCCGGGCCGCCGGCACCCAGCCGATGCGCATCCGCGAACCGATCGCCGTCGAGTACGCGCGCTCGTTCTTTCCGGTCATCGTGCTGGTTCTCGTGATCCGCTCCTTCCTGTTCGAGCCCTTTCGGATCCCGTCCGACTCGATGATGCCGACGCTGTTCGACGGCGATTTCATCTTCGTGAGCAAGTATTCCTACGGACTGCGGCTGCCGGTCACCAACACCCTGATCCTGCCGACGGGCAGGCCGCAGCGGGGGGACGTGATCGTGTTCCGGCTGCCGCCGAACCCCAAGATCAACTACATCAAGCGGCTGATCGGACTACCCGGCGACACGATCCGTGTCGACGAGATGGACCGGCTCTACGTCAATGGGCAGCTCCAGGTGCAGACGCCGGGGCCGGTCTATCGGGGACCGAAGCAGGACATGCAGATCTACTTCGATGCACCCACGGCAACCGAGCAATTGGGCGCCGTGCGGCATATGATCATGAAGGCGCATCAGCCGGTCAAAACCGGGGAGTGGGTGGTGCCGCCGGGGCATTACTTTTTCATGGGCGACAATCGCAACAACAGCAAGGACAGCCGCTGGGAGGGAGATTCGGATGCACCAGGTTACGTGCCCGAGGCGAACCTCGTGGGCAAGGCGGTGCGGATCTGGCTTAATTTGGACATGCGTGACGGGCCTCTTTGGGGGAGGATCGGACATGCGATTCAATAGTCAGGCGGGCTGCCAAGCCAATTTGGAGGTATCTATGCGGGTGCGACCTTGGATCCATCGGTTGGAGCGGCGGCAATCCTGGCCGGGCGAGCAGCGCGGCATGACCTTCTTCGGGATGCTGTTCCTGGTGGTGCTTGTCGGTCTCGTCGCCTACGGCGTCTTCCGCCTGATCCCGGCCTATCTCACCTATATGAAGGTCACTCGGGCACTCGATGCGGTCGCAGTCGAGTTCAAGGGGTCGGCGAACGACGAGGGCGGCATCCGCCGTTCCCTGGAGAAACGCTGGGATATCGAGGGCATCACGACTCCCAGCGTCAAACAGGTCGAATTCAGCAAGGACGGCAACGGAACCACTCTGCACATGGCCTACGACGACGTCGAACCCTATATCTCCAATGTGTCCCTCACGGTGAGTTTCGACAAGACCGTGAAAATCGAGTGATCCCACTGCCCGAACGGTCGGGTCCGACGGCCTGGGTGGAACGCGCCTTCGGGTACGCGTTCCACGACGGTTCGCTCTGCGCGATTGCGCTGACCCATCGCAGCGCCGGCTCGGAGCATAACGAGCGGCTGGAATTTCTCGGCGACGCGGTCTTGAATTGCACCGTGGCGCGGTTGCTATACGATGCGCACCCGGAGGCCGACGAAGGCACTCTGTCGCGGCAGCGCGCCTCGCTGGTCAGCGGCGAGACCTTGGCGCAAATCGCGACCGAGCTCGAGCTCGGCGAGCATTTGCGGCTCGGCTCGGGCGAGCTCAAAACCGGCGGCTTCCGCCGGGCATCGATTCTGGCGGACGCCTTGGAGGCCGTGTTGGGCGCGATATTCCTCGATTCCGGATTCGACGCCGCGGCGGCCGTCGTGCGTCACCTCATCGGGCCGCGCCTCGCGGTGCTCGGCGACGGCGGCTCGCTCAAGGACCCGAAGACCCGCCTGCAAGAGGCGCTGCAGGCGCGCGGTATCGCGCTGCCGCTCTATACCCTGACCGCCGTGAGCGGCGAAGCGCATGCGCAATCCTTCGTGGTCCGCTGCGACGTCCCGGCCCTGAACCTCACGACGGCGGGCGAGGGCGGGAGCCGGCGGCGCGCCGAACAGCTCGCCGCCGAGCGGCTGCTCGAGCTGCTGCCCGCCGACATGCGGAGGCTCGGTTGAGCGCTGCGCCGTTTCGGGCCGGCCACGTCGCGATCGTCGGCCGCCCGAACGTCGGCAAGTCGACGCTCGTCAATGCGCTCGTCGGGCGCAAGGTGACCATCGTCGCGCCCAAACCGCAGACGACCCGCCACCGGATCTTGGGCGTGGTGAACCGCCCGGACGCACAGCTCGTGCTCGTCGATACGCCGGGGCTGCACGAGGGCGCCCGCCGGGTCATGAATCAGTACATGAACCGCGTCGCCATCTCCTCGTCCCAGGATGCCGACGTGATCGTGTTCGTCATCGAGGCGATGCGCTTCACCGAGGAGGACCTCTGGGTCTGGGACCGGGTGCGCGGTCTCAAGCAGCCGCTGATCCTGGTCATCAACAAGCTCGACCGGGTCTTTCCGAAGTCGGAGCTGCTGCCGTTTCTCGAGGACATGACCCGGCGCGTGCCGGCCTCGGAGATCATTCCGATCTCGGCGCAGGCGTCGGACAATCTCGAGCGGCTGGTCGAATTGATCGCCGCGCGGCTGCCCGTGTCGCCGCCGCTGTTTGCACCGGAGGTCGTGACCGACCGGGACGAACCCTTCCATGCCGCGGAGATCGTGCGCGAGAAGCTCACGCTGAAGCTGCGCGAGGAGCTGCCGTACGGCGTCAACGTACAGATCGAGCGCTTTGCCGAGGAAAACGGGCGTATTCTGATCCATGCCGTGATCTGGGTCGAACGCGCCGGCCAGAAGGCCATCGTGATCGGCCAGGGCGGTGAACGGCTCAAGGAAATCGGGCGCCTGGCGCGCATCGAGTTGAACGACCTGTGGCAGCGCTCCGTGCATCTGGAACTGTGGGTCAAGGTCAAGGAGAACTGGGCGGACAGCGAGATGGCGCTACGCCAGTTCGGGTACGACACGCTGTGAGGAGTCAGTGAGGCTGTGAGAAGCGCGCGGCGCGTGTTGCTGGCACCGGCCTATGTCCTGCATCAATACGCCTACCGGGACACGAGCCGGATCGTCGAGGCGTTCACCGCGGAGCACGGCCGGCTCACGCTGTTCGCGCGCGGTGCGGCCGGTCCGAAATCCGCCTTGCGCGGGGCGCTGCGCCCGTTTCAACGGCTGCTCGTGTCCTGGTCGGGCCGGTCCGACACCTGTCAGCTCATCGCGGCGGAACTCGACGGCGTCGCGACGTCGCTCGCGCCGCAGCGACTGATGAGCGGCTTCTATCTGAACGAGCTGCTCTTGAAGCTGACCCTGCGGTCCGACCCGCATCCGGACATTTTCGAGTGCTATGCCCAGACGCTCGCCGCGCTCGCGGCCGACGGACCCGAGGAGCCGGCCCTGCGGCGGTTCGAAAAGCGGCTCCTCAAGAGCTTAGGATACGGGCTCGACTTCGCACATACGAGCCGCGGCGAACCGATCGATCCTGCCGGCTTCTACCGCCTCAAGGCCGAGAGCGGCGCACAGGCCTGTGTGGCCGACGCACCGGGCGCCGTGTACGGCCAGTCGCTCGCGGATCTCGAGGGCGAGGATCTTGCGCATCCGCGCTCGCTGCGCGACGCCAAACTCGTGCTGCGCACCGCGCTCGACGCCTGTCTCGAGGGCCGCGCGCTCAAGTCCCGCGAGGTATTGCTCGCACTGCGGCGCCGGAGCGCTCCGTGAGCATCGCGCTCGGCGTCAACATCGATCACGTCGCGACGCTGCGCCAGGCGCGCCGCGGCCGCTATCCCGACCCGCTGCAGGCCGCGCTGCTGGCCGAACAGTCCGGCGCGGACAGCATCACGCTGCACCTGCGCGAGGACCGGCGGCACATCCAGGACCGGGACCTCACGGTGATTCGCGAGGCCCTGCAGACGCACATGAATCTCGAAATGGCGGTCACCGAGGAGATGATCGGCATTGCCGCGCGGGTCCGTCCCGCCGATTGCTGCCTCGTGCCGGAGTCGCGCGAAGAGATCACCACCGAGGGCGGTCTCGACGTCCAGGGACAGGCCGGGCGCATCGCCGCGGCCACGGCGGCGCTCGCGCGCGCGGGCATCCGCGTCTCGCTGTTCATCGACCCCGATCCGGCGCAGATCGAGGCCGCCGCGCGCAGCGGCGCACCGGTCATCGAACTGCACACGGGCGCCTATGGCGGGGCGGTCGGCGCCGCGCGGGCACGCGAGTTCGAGCGCCTGCGCACCGGGGCGAGCCTCGCGGCCTCCTTGGGCCTCACCGTCAACGCCGGCCACGGCCTCGATTATCACAACGTGCAGCCGATCGCCGCGATTCCGGAAATCGTCGAGCTCAACATCGGCCACGCGATCGTCGGCCGGGCGCTGTTCGTGGGCCTGCCCACGGCGGTCGCCGACATGAAGGCGCTCATGCGCGCCGCGCGACGGCCGCCGGCTTAACGGCCCCACCCATGATCTACGGGATCGGCATCGACGTGCTCAAGGCCGAGCGCATCGAAAGGGTGCATCAGAAATACGGCGAGCACTTCGTCGAGCGCCTGTTGATGCCGGCCGAACGCGAACAACTCGCGCGCACCGCGCGGCCCGTGCGCTTTCTCGCCATGCGCTTCGCGGCCAAGGAGGCGATCGTCAAGGCGCTCGGGACGGGCTTCGCGCACGGCATCTGGATCCGCGACGTCGGCATCGTACAGAACCGCTGGGGCAAGCCCGAGGTCGTCTATTCGGCGCGCGGCGCGGCCGTGCGCGATGGGCTGGGCGTCGGCGAGGGCCACGTCACGCTGACCGACGAGGCCGGCCTCGTGGTCGCGGTCGCCGTGCTGATGCGGCGCGTGCCGTGAACACCCGCGCATCGTGAACACCCTCGTGTTCGACATCGAAACCGTGCCGGACACGGATCTCGCGCGGCGCCTCTTCAAGCTGCCGGATCTGTCCGACGAGGACGTGGGCCGGATCCTGTTCGCGCAGCGGCGCCAGCAGACCGGATCGGAATTCCTGTCCCACGAGCAGCAGCGCGTCGTCGCGATCTCCTGCGTGCTGCGCTCGCGCGATTCGCTGACGCTGTGGAGCTTGGGCGAGGAGACCTCGAGCGAGAAGGATCTGCTCGAGCGCTTCTTCGACGGCATCGAGAAGTACACGCCGGATCTCGTGTCCTGGAACGGCACGGGCTTCGACCTGCCGGTCCTGCATTACCGCTGTCTCTTGCACGGTGTGACGGCCGCCCGCTACTGGGAGACCGGGGAGAACGACACGAGCTTTCGCTTCAGCAATTATCTCAGCCGGTTTCACTGGCGGCACATGGATCTCATGGACATTCTGTCCGGGTTCCAGGGCCGCGGCCGCGCAGGTCTCGACGCGATCGCGGGTCTGCTCGGCTTTCCCGGCAAGATCGGCATGCACGGTGCAGACGTCTGGGCGGCGTACCTGCGCGGGGAACTCAAGCGCATCCGCGCCTATTGTGAGACCGACGTGCTCAACACGTATCTCATCTACCTGCGCTTCGAGCTGCTGCGCGGCCGCCTCACGCCGGCCGCGCATGCCGCCGAGCTCGCGCGCGTGCGCACGACGCTGGCCGATTCGCCGGCCGAGCATTGCCGGGAGTTTCTCGCCTCGTGGCCCGACCCCGCCGGCTGACGACCGGACCCGTGCTGACGGCCGACATCGTCGGGCTGTCGCACGACGGGCGCGGCATCGCCCGTATCGACGGCAAGGCCACCTTCGTGCCGGGCGCCCTGCCCGGCGAACGCGTGAGCTTACGCGTCGTCAAGCGTCAGCGGCAGATGGACGAGGCGGTGCTCGGCGAGGTTCTTGAGCCTTCGCCCGACCGGGTCGTCCCGCGCTGCGCGCATGTGGGGCTTTGCGGCGGCTGTACGCTGCAACACGTCGCGCCGGCGGCTCAGCTCGCCGCGAAGCAGCGTCAGTTGCTCGAGGATTTGGCCCGCATCGGCGGCGTGCAGCCGCTGCGCCTCCTTCCGCCGCTCGCGGGACCGGTGTGGGGTTATCGGCGTCGCGCGCGCCTCGGCGTCAAGTACGTGCACAAGAAGGGCCGCGTGCTCGCGGGCTTTCGCGAACGCGACAAGCCGTATCTTGCCGACATCGCGCATTGCGAGGTGCTCGACCCGGCGCTGCGTGCGCTGCCTTCCGACCTCGCCGCGCTCGTGGACACCTTGAGCATCCGCGAGCAGCTCCCCCAGGTCGAGGTGGCGGTCGGCGACGAGTCGACCGTGCTCGTGTTTCGCGTTCTCGAGCCGCCGTCGGAGGCCGACCTCGAGGCGTTGCGCCGCTTCGCGGATCAGCAGGGCGTGCGCATCGCGCTGCAGCCCGGCGGGGTGGACTCGATCCGGCTTCTCGATGCGGACGCGCCGCCGCTCGCCTACCGGATCGACGGCTTCGACGTCCGGATCGAATTCGGGCCGCTCGATTTCATCCAGGTGAATCGCGCCGTGAATGGCGCCATGATCGCGCAGGCCGTCGCCGAGCTCGGCGCGACTCCCGAGGATCGTGTGCTCGACCTGTTCTGTGGCCTCGGCAATTTCACGCTGCCGCTCGCGCGCCGGGCCCGTGCGGTCGTCGGCGTCGAGGGGGATGCCGGCCTCGTGGCGAAGGCGCGTGCCAATGCGGCACGCAACGGCATCGGCAACGCGAGCTTCTTCACCGAGAATCTATTCGATCCGGCGAGCTTCGGAGCCTGGGCGGCGGAGCACTACGAGCGGGTATTGCTCGATCCCCCGCGCGCGGGCGCCCGCGAAGTCTGTGAACGCATGGCCGCTTGGCGGGCGCATCGAGTCGTGTATATTTCCTGTCATCCGGGGAGTTTGGCGCGGGATGCCGCGATTCTGGTGGGACGCCAAGGCTACACGTTGGCCGCGGCAGGGGTCATGGATATGTTTCCGCATACGACGCACGTCGAGTCGATCGCGGTCTTCGAGGCCGGCGCGTGAGCTTAGGACCGCTCATGGTCGATGTCGCCGGCACGGAGCTCTCGGCCGCGGACCGTGAGGTCCTCACCCACCCGCTGATCGGCAGCGTCATCCTGTTCACGCGCAACTATCGGGATCCGGCCCAGGTGGCGGCACTGACGGCCGAGATCCGCGCGCTGCGCAGTCCGGCGCTGCTCGTCGCGGTCGATCACGAGGGGGGTCGCGTCCAGCGTTTCCGTCCGGGATTCACGCGGCTGCCGGCAGCCCGGACGATCGGCCGCCTGTATGACAGCGAGCGGCGTGAGAGTCTCGAGCTCTGCCGGCTCGCGGCCTGGGTCATGGCGACGGAGCTGCGCGCCGTGGGCGTCGACTTCAGCTTCGCCCCCTGCGTCGATCTCGACTACGGCGTCAACGAAATCATCGGCGACCGGGCCTGGAGCGCGTCCGCGGAGGCGGTCGGCGCACTCGGCGTGGCCTATGCGGCCGGCATGCGGGAGGCCGGCATGGCGGCCACCGCGAAGCATTTCCCCGGACATGGCGCGGTCGTCGCGGATTCGCACGTGGCGCTGCCCATCGATCGGCGCCCCTTCGCCGACCTCGAGCAGGATCTGCGCCCGTACCGTCTGCTCATCGAGAATCACCTGTCGGCGGTCATGGCCGCGCACGTGGTGTTCGCCGACGTGGATGCCAAGCCGGCGAGCCTGTCGCGGCGCTGGATCACCGACATCCTGCGCGGATCCTTAGGGTTCCATGGCTGCGTGTTCGCCGACGACCTCACGAAGGCGGGCGCCGCGGCGTTCGGCGACATCCTGCAGCGGGCAAGGCTCGCCTATGGGGCCGGCTGCGACGTGCTGCCCATCTGCAACGATCGCGCCGCCGTGCTCGAATTGCTCGATCACTTCAAACCGAGCGTGATCCATCCGGCCTCACAGGCGCGGCTCGTGCGCATGCGCGGGCGCGGCGAACCGCCGGTCGCGCCGGGCGAGGACCCCGTGTGGCGCGCGGCCGTCGCACGGCTCGCGGCGCTCGATGCGGCACCGCCGTTCGTGCTGACCGAGGGGACTTGAGTGCGCGGTTCCCGCTCCGCGTCCGGTCTCGAGGCGCTGCTCGGCCGGCTGGTCGAGTCCTCGCCCGACGCCGTCGTGATCATCGACGCGCTCGCCGACGACAAGCCCATGATCTACGCCAATCCGAGCTTCGAGGCCCTGACCGGGTATTCGGCCGCCGAGTTGCGGGGTCGAAGCTTGAGCTTCTTGCAGGGCAGCGAGCCGGACCAGGACGCGGGCGTGAAGCTGCGCGAGGCCTTGAGCCGCGGCGAAGCCTGTCACGTCGTGCTGCGCCACTACCGCAAGGACGGCAGCGGCTTCTGGAACGACACCCGCGTCGTGCCGCTGCGCAACGGCGGCGGCCAGGTCGCGCATTTCGCGGGGTTCCATCGCAACGGTATCGAACCGCTGCGCTCCGATCCGAAGACCGCCCGCGATTTCTCGCAGAGCATGCCGCCCACGCCGCTTGCTTTCCTGCGCGAGGACCGGCTCACGGGCTTATATACGTTCACCTATCTCGAGGAGCTGCTCGCGCGCGATTGGGGGATCGCGCAGCGGGAGCGGCACTCCATCGCGGCCTTTGCGATCGACATCGATGCGCTGGAACTCTACAACCAGACGTTCGGCCGGGCCGCCGGCGATTCGACGATCCGCCGCGTCGCGCACTGTGTCTCGGGTTGCCTGCGCCGCGCGAGCGACGTCACGGCGCGCTTCGACGGCGGCCGGCTCACGGCCTTCGCCCCGGGGCTCAACCTCGAGCAGGCTCAGCGCGTCGGACAAAAGATGATCGAGCGCGTCCGCGAACTGCGCATCCATCATCCGCGCTGCACGGTGCTGCGCTACGTCAGCATCAGCGTGGGTGCCGTCGCCGCGGTTCCCCAACTCAACGAGGAGCCGGCAACCCTGCTGCAGGCCGCTGCGTTGCGGCTCAAGATCGCGAAGGACTCCGGGCGCAATCAGGCGGCCTGAGGATCCGAAGCCGCGGCGAGCCTGCGAATGTGTGACGCGGTGCTCAGTTCGGGGGTCGAGTCCTCTGCCTCGAAATCGAAAACGCGAACCGCTCAGGATCGAAGCGCCGCGGATATCTGTTAACTAGGGGCATGAGAGGAGAGCGGCCATGCCAGAGACGATAGCGACGCAGGGTTCCCCGACGGAACCCCTCGAGGCGCGTCGCAAGCCCATCAAGGTGCTCGTCGCCGACGACGAGGCCGAGGTGCGCGACGCCTACCGCCAGATCTTGATCGAGGCGGACGTCAGCAAGGATCTCGCCGCGTTTCGTAATCTGCGCGCGCGCCTGTTCGCGAAGAATGCCGGCAACGATGCCGCGGCGGCCGCCGCCGGGCCCACGACCTTCGAACCCACGTTTTGCGACGGTGCCGAGGCCGCGGTGGAGGCCGTCCGCGCCGCGCATGCGGCCGGCGAGCCGTTCGCGGTCGCGTTCATCGACATGCGCATGCCGCCCGGTCCCGACGGCATCTGGGCCGCGGCGCGCATCCGCGACATCGATCCGGCGGTCGAGATCGTCATCTGCACGGCCTACTCGGACGCCGACCCGGGCCAGATCGGCAGCTTCGTGCCGCCGGAGGAGAAGCTCTCCTATCTGCAGAAGCCGTTCCACCCGCACGAGATCCGCCAGATGACGATCTCGCTGGGCTCGAAATGGCGCGCCGAGCACCGCATCGTCAAGCTCGCGTACTTCGATTCCTTGACGGGCCTGCCGAACCGCGAGCAGTCGCGCAGCCGCTTGAAGGGTGCGCTCGAGGCCGCCGGCCGCGACCAGCGTTCGCTCGCCGTGTTGTACCTCGATCTCGACAACTTCAAACGCGTCAACGACACCTTGGGCCATGCGGTCGGCGACGAGCTGCTGTGCCTGGTCGCCGAGCGGCTGCGCCAATCGCTGCGCTCCGGCGACGTCGTGGCCCCCGAGTACGCGGCAACCTCGGGGCACCTCGCGCGCTTGGGCGGCGATGAGTTCGTCGTGATCCTGCCGAACGTCGGCAGTTCCGAGGATGCCGGGGTCGTCGCGAGCCGGCTCATCAGCGAGCTGCAGCGTCCCGTGCAACTCGCCCTGCACACGCTCGTGGTCACCCCGAGCGTCGGCATCGCGGTCTATCCGGCCGACGGCCGCGACGTCGAAACCCTGATGCGCAATGCGGATCTCGCGATGTATTTCGCGAAGCGCAATGCGCCCGGCACCTTCGCCTACTTCGAGCCGTCGATGAACGCCTCGGCCTTGCAGCGGCTCACGATCGAGGGCAAGCTCCGCGAGGCGTTGCAGAAGGGCGAGTTCGCGGTCCACTATCAGCCGCAGTTCGACGTGCGCACGGGCGCGATCGCCGGCATGGAGGCGCTGCTGCGCTGGACCAACTCGGAGCTGGGTCCGGTGCCGCCGGAGGAGTTCATCCCGGTGGCCGAGGAGACCGGCCTCATCCTCGAGCTCGGCGAATGGGTGCTGCGCCAGGCCTGCGCCCAGGCGAAGGCCTGGCGCGACGAGAACCTGCCGCCGCTGCGCATGGCCGTCAACGTCTCCGAGCAACAGTTCGCGCTCAAGGATTTTCCCGCGAAGATCGCGGCCATCATCGCCGAGACCGGCATCGAGCCGCGCATGCTCGAACTCGAAATCACCGAGTCCGTCGTCATGAAGGACGAGACCTGGGCGCTAGACACCCTGGCGAAGCTCAAGGAAATCGGCGTCTCGCTCGCGATCGACGACTTCGGCACGGGTTATTCCAGCTTCGGCCGCCTGCGCCGCTTCTCGGTGGACCGGCTCAAGATCGACCGCTCGTTCGTGAACAGCCTGCTCGAGTGCGGGGACGACCGTGCGATCGCGGCGGCGATCATCGCGATGTCCCGATCGCTGCAGATCGCGGTGACGGCCGAGGGCGTGGAGAATTTCCCCCAGCTGCTGTTCCTGCAGGAGCACGAGTGCGGCGAGGTACAGGGGTATTTGTTCAGCAGAGCCCTTCCCGCGAGCGATGCTCACCGACTATTATGTCGGATAGCCGAGGCGGCGAACACGACACGCACGGCTCGGCTTCGTACCCTCATCGGATAAGGGGTTCCTGCGGTTGTGAGTAGCGCACTGCGCGCGCCCGTGTCGGCGCGCCGTATCCTATTGGCGAGCCTGATCGGCACGACGATCGAGTTCTTCGATTTCTACATCTACGCGACCGCCGCGGTCCTCGTGTTTCCGAAGCTGTTCTTCCCCGCCGGCGACGCGGCCTCCGGCCGCCTGCAGTCGCTCGCGACCTTCGCCCTGGCGTTTTTCGCCCGGCCCGTCGGTTCGGCGCTGTTCGGCCATTTCGGCGACCGCATCGGCCGCAAGGCCACGCTCGTGACCGCCCTGTTGACGATGGGGGTGTCCACGATCGTGATCGGCATTCTGCCGACCTATGCCGCGATCGGCATCGCGGCGCCGCTCGCGCTCGCGCTGTGCCGCCTGGGTCAGGGCATCGGGCTTGGCGGAGAGTGGGGCGGCGCCGTGCTGCTCGCCACGGAAAACGCGCCCCCGGGGCGGCTCGCGTGGTACGGATCGTTTCCACAGCTCGGCGCCCCGCTCGGGTTCCTGTGCTCGACGGGCGGATTTCTGCTGCTGGGGTCGCATTTGAGCGAGGCGCAGTTCATGGCCTGGGGCTGGCGCGTGCCGTTCCTCGCGAGCGCGCTGCTCGTCGTGATCGGACTCTACATCCGCCTCCAGCTCGTCGAGACGCCCGAGTTCCAGCGCGTGGTGTCTGCGGGGGAGCGCGTGCGCGTGCCCCTGCTCGCGGTGTTCGCGCAGCATGCGCGCGTGCTCGTGCTCGGCACGCTCGCCGCCACGGTCACCTTCGTCGTGTTCTACCTCATGACCGTGTTTGCGCTCAGCTGGGCCACGAGCGCGCTCAAGTTTCCGCGCCAGCAGTTTCTCGAGCTGCAAATGATCGGCGTGCTGTTCTTCGGCGCGACGATCCCGCTCTCGGCGCTGATCGCGGATCGCATCGGGCCGCGCCGCATGCTCATGATCGCCGCCGCGCTCATGATCGGGATGGGGTTCGCGTTCCAACCGCTGTTCGGCGCCGCGACGACGGGATCGGTGCTCGCGTTTCTGGCACTCGGCTTCGCGCTGGCGGGACTCACGTATGGACCGCTCGGCAGCGCGCTCGCGCAGCTCTTTCCGACCGCCGTTCGCTACACCGGGGCGTCGCTGACCTTCAACTTCGCCGGGATCTTAGGCGCCTCGCTCA
>Ga0116229_10012692_pt1 | contig 12077 bp, 10 predicted proteins | sample S1TSphgellanicum_3_FD_87313 | JGI IMG/M metagenome (GOLD analysis project Ga0116229, IMG submission 87313) | Host-associated microbial communities from peat moss isolated from Minnesota, USA - S1T2_Fc - Sphagnum magellanicum MG | ecosystem: Host-associated > Plants > Peat moss > Unclassified...
GACCGCGTCGTTGCCAAGCTGCATCGCGCCGGGCTGGTCTTCGAAAAAGAACGCCTGCACTAAAGCTGGCTCGGCCGCGCTTGGTTATACTGCCGCCGCGGCGAATCGTGCGGCCGGGGCGAACGAGGATTGACATGCCTTTTTACGAGTATCAGTGCAAGCAGTGCGGCCATGCGATGGAGGCCATGCAGAAGATCCATGATGCTCCGCTCAAAAAGTGCCCCGAATGCGGCAAGAGCGCCTTGCAGCGTCTGATGTCGGCGCCCGTGTTTCGCCTCAAAGGTGCCGGCTGGTACGAGACGGATTTCAAGTCCGATCAGGAGGGCAAGAAAAACCTGGCCGACCGTCCCGAAGCGGAAGCCGCCAAGGAGGACAAGAAGGACGCCAAAGAGGGTGCGGCCAACGATCCGGTGATCGCCAAAGACGACAAGACCGCCGGCGCAAAGCCAGGCGAGAAATCCGCGGAGAAGCCGGGCGACAAGTCCGCCGAGAAAGCGCCGGAAAAATCCGCGGCCAAACCGGCGCCAAAGTCGCCGTCGTCCGCATCGCCCAAGCCGGGCACCGCGCGCCAACCGTCGCGGCGCGGGGTCGCGGCTGCGAGCGCACGCGCGAAGCCGAAGAAGGCAGCCAAGAAGACGAAGCGTCGGCGTTGAGCATGCGCACTCACACGAGTGGCCAAGTCGGCTCCCCCCTGGTCGGGCAAACCATCACGGTGGCCGGGTGGGCGCAGCGGCGCCGTGATCACGGCGGCGTCATCTTCGTCGATTTGCGCGATCGCGACGGCCTTCTGCAGGTCGTGTTCGACCCGGATTTGGGCGATGTCTTTGCACTCGCCGAGCGCGTGCGCAACGAATTCGTGCTCGAAGTGACGGGCGTCGTGCGCGCGCGGCCACCCGGCACCGTCAATACCAAACTCGCCTCGGGGACCGTGGAACTGCTGGGCCGGCAGCTCACGATCTTGAACCGCTCCGAACCGCTGCCGTTCCAGCTCGACGAGCAGGTCAGCGAAGAAGTCCGCCTGCGCTACCGCTACCTCGATCTGCGCCGCGAGGAGATGCGCGAGCGCCTGCTGCTGCGCCACCGGATCACGCGCGCGATGCGCGGCTACCTGGACGGCAACGGCTTCATCGATATTGAGACGCCGATGCTCTCCAAGGCCACGCCGGAGGGCGCACGCGATTATCTGGTGCCGAGCCGCACGCATCCCGGCAAGTTCTTTGCGCTGCCCCAGTCGCCGCAGATCTACAAACAACTGCTCATGATCGCCGGCTTCGACCGCTACTATCAGATTGCGCGCTGCTTTCGCGACGAGGACTTGCGGGCGGACCGGCAGCCTGAGTTCACGCAGCTGGACGTAGAAACCTCGTTTCTGGATCAGGGGCAGATTCAGGAACTCATGGAAGGGCTCGTCGTGCATTTGTTCAAGCAGGTCTTGGACGTCGAATTGCCACGGCCGCTGCCGCGCATGAGCTACGCCGAGGCGATCCGTCGCTTCGGTTCCGACAAGCCGGATTTGCGCATCGGCATGGAGCTCGTCGATGTCGCGGATCTGGTTGCCGGGTGCGATTTCAAAGTGTTTGCCGGTCCCGCGGCTGATCCCAAGGGGCGCGTCGCGGCGCTGCGTGTGCCGCAGGGCGGCCGGCTCACACGCAAGGACATCGACGACTACACCGCGTATGTGGCGCGGTATGGTGCCAAAGGCCTCGCGTATATCAAGGTCAACCAAGCGGCCAAGGGCCGGGACGGCTTGCAGGCCCCGATCTTGAAGTTCCTGAGCGACGCGGCCATCCAGGGGATTTTGACTCGCACCGGCGCGGAGGATGGGGACTTGATTTTCTTCGGTGCCGACGACGGCAAGATCGTGAGCGATGCCCTGGGCGCTCTGCGTTTGAAGGTCGGCCAGGATTTGCAGCTCGTGGCGGCGGGCTGGCGGCCGCTGTGGGTGGTCGACTTCCCGATGTTCGAATGGGACGCAGAAGCCAAGCGTTGGGCGGCCATGCACCATCCGTTCACGAGCCCCGTGAACCTGGATTACGCGGCCTTGGCGGCCAGTCCCGGGGAGGCGCTCGCGAAGGCCTACGATATCGTTCTCAACGGCTCGGAAATCGGCGGCGGCTCGGTGCGCATTCACCTGCAGGAACTGCAATCGACGGTGTTCGACTTGCTCGGCATCACGCCGGAGGAGGCCCAGCTGAAATTCGGGTTCCTGTTGGATGCCTTGAAATTCGGGGCCCCGCCACACGGCGGCATCGCCTTTGGCTTGGATCGCCTCGCCATGCTCATGGCCGGGGCTGACAGCATTCGCGACGTCATCGCGTTCCCGAAGACGCAGACCGCGGCGTGTCTGCTCACCGATGCACCCACCGAGGTGAGCGAGGCGCAGCTCAAGGAGCTGCACATTCGTCTGCGAGTCCCGGTCAAGGTCGAGTGATCGCGTGTGCGGCGGCCGGAATCCGTCCTGATCGTGATTCATACGTCGGGTGGCGAGTTCCTGCTCATCGAGCGCGTGCGGCCGCCGGGTTTCTGGCAGTCGGTGACCGGCAGTCTGGAATGGGGTGAGCTTCCCGAGCACGCGGCGCGGCGCGAGGTGATCGAGGAGACCGGCATCAGCGAGGGGGTCCTCGAGAATCTGCACTGGATCCAGCAGTACGAAATCTTAGCCTCGTTCGGCCGCGTCTATGCGCCCGGCATCACGCACAACGTCGAGCACGCGTTCGCATTGACGCTGTCGGATCGCGTGCCGGTGACCTTGAGTCCCACGGAACACGTCCAATACCGGTGGCTGAGCGCTGAGGATGCCATACGGACGGTTTCCTCTTCCACGAATCGCGCCGTCATCGAGCGGCTGCGCCGTTAGGTGCGCGAACAGTTGGCAGCTGACGTCCGTGTGCCTTGACTGCGGCGCGCTTTGACGTCATGCGTTGCGTCGTCGTCTATGTGCATGGACTCTGGCTCACCGGCCATGAAGCGCTGCTCTTGCGCGGGCGCATCGCAGGGGCGCTCGGGGCCGACGTACGCGCATTCTCTTACCCGTCGGTGGCGGCGACGATCAGCGCCAATGCCGCGGCGCTGGGCCGATTCTTGACGACTTTGCCGGCGGACACGCTGCACCTGGTTGGCCACAGTTTGGGCGGCCTCGTGATACTCCGGCTCTTCGAGAACGCCCCGGCGCTCGCCCCTGGACGGGTCGTATTGCTCGGTTCGCCAATCAACGGCAGCCGCGCGGCGCATGGCTTCGCGCGCCTGCCGGGCGGACGCCGGTTCATGGGACGCGGTGTCGACGAGGAGGTACTGACGGTGCGCCCGAGGCTCTGGCGCGGGCCGCGGGAAATCGGCGTGATCGCCGGTCATTCGCCGTGGGGCCTCGGGCGGCTGATCGCCCCGCTCGAGGGGCCCAATGACGGGACCATTCTCATCGAGGAGACGCGCCTGCCGGGTGCGACCGAGCAGATCGTGGTCCCCGTGAGTCACTCGGGCATGCTGTTTTCCTCCATGGTGGCGCGGCAGACGGCGCAGTTTTTGCGCCACGGCAAGTTCGACCGCTGAAACCGGCGGGCGGCGGCAGCAACTCCATTTCGAGACGGGCGTGCCGGACCGGTCCATGCCGGACCGGTTGCTTACCTGCGGCATGTCCGGTTTTCATCGTAAACCGTGTTCTTGTAGGTAAGCGGGGATGCCTGTCGATGGCTCCTCCGCACCACATACCGTAAACACGAGAGGTCTCATGCGATGAAAGCTCCATATGGATCATATTCGGTTATCAGCGGGCCAATCGGATGGCTGGGAATACTTGCCGCCATGACCGTCGCTGCACAAAGTGCCGCTGCTTTGACGGGGAATGATGCGCGGACGCTGATTTCCCGGTTCCACGCCGAGGCGGCCGCGCGGCGGGTCTCGGGCAACTCTGATACCACGCCGCCCGTATTGAAATCCATCAGTGTTGCCGGGTCGGTCAACGCCACCAAGGCGGGACAATTCGTCGAGGTCAGCCTCGACGCCACGGACAATTTGTCCGGCGTCGATAGTGTCGTCATAGAGCTGGTTTCGCCTCAAGGCGACCAAACCATCGTGCAAGATCTGTACACGACCCCCACCACCAAGTACAAGGTGACGGAGCTCATGGGCATACCCCGTTACAATAACCCGACCGGTCAGTTCAACATCGATTCCGAGCCGGGTACCTGGTCCGTGTACGCCGTGTATGTCGCCGATCTGGCGGGTAACGAGGCCATCTATGACCAAGCGCAATTGGCGGCTCTCGGCAAGAACACGTTCACCGTCACCAATTCGGAGTACACGCAACAGAGTCCGGTACTCATCAGCGGCAGCATCCTGACGCCAACGCTCTCGCTGTCGACTCCACCCGCCGGTACTGCGCCGGGAACAGCACCATTGGCGGAGGTCAGCATTCAGGCTTCCGAGAACGTCACCCCGGCTTTTGAGGGCATCGATGTCGAATCCGCGTTCTTCTGCCTTCCACCCGTGGGCGACGATGTTTGCGCGGATGAGTTCGGCGTTCTCGTGCAAACCGGCAAGCCGCTGCATGCCGCAACCACACTGACCCTGAGCGGGCAACTCTTGTCCACGGTCAATCCCGGACAACCGTTGCAGCCGGGCACGTACTATCTGGAGACCGTATTTCTCGACGATACCCTGGGCAACGCGGTGTCGTACACCGATACCATGTTCGGAGGTACCGTTGACCTATCGAGCATCTTTGGTACCACGACCATCACCGTGAATCCGTGACTCCGAGCGAACGCTGCGCGGCATGCAGCGGCGCGCGATACAGGTCGCTCAAGGAGGGTTGCCGGGTTTGCGCAGTCGCCGCCTGTTCCAGCAGGCGGCGAGCTTCCCGGAATTGCCGTTGCGCGATCAGGGATTCGGCGAGGCTGATGCGCGCCTCGGCGAGCCAGAAGCTGTCGGGGTCATCAAGCGCCTGACGCAGTTCAAGGGCGCGGCGCAGGGGCATTTCGGCCTCGGTGGCCTTTCCCGATCTCGTCAACGCCTCCCCCAGTAATCGCAGAGCATGAGCCTGTTGATCGGGCATGTAGCGGGCGTCAGGCGCGTCGGCGATGCGGCGAAGCAGGTCCTCGCAGCGGCGTTGCGCCACATCGATCCGGCCCTGGAGCAGGTCGATACGGGCGAGACCCAGGACCGAGCGCGTGTAAATGTATTGAAAATCGGTTGACGGCGGCCAATCCTGCAGCAACTGCCGGTAAATTTCCGCGGACTGGGTCAGTTGGCCCTCGCTGAGTTTGAGGAATGCCCCGCGCTGCAAGGCACCGGCGTAGGCGTTCGATTTCTCGCCGATGAGACGGCGCAAAATTTCGCTGGACCGGGAATAGTGGCGCTCCGCCTCGTCATACCGTCCCTCGGCTGCGAGCACCGGGACCAGTGCCAATGCGCTGACTCCGTAGCGCAACTCCTTGTCCGGGCCTGAGTCCAGTTGCGCCAGGTTTTCGCGCAATGCCGTTTCGGCCTGCGACAGGCCGCCGCGGAGGTATTCCAAGGCGCCCAGGGCCTTGCGCGTCTCGGTGGCATCATCCGAGCCCTCGGCGGTCTTGCGTTGTGCCACCAACGCCTCGCTCAAGAACATCTTTGCATCGGACATGCGGCCCATCCGTGAGAACATTTCGCCGAGCCGTGATTTGGCCATCGCCGTCATGGGGTGTTCCGGACCGGCGGCTTTGCCAAGGAGGGCAATGGCAGCGCGCAGATTGGATTCCGAAGCGTCAAACTCGTGGAGGCTGGCCTGAACGTCGCCCAATTCAAGGAAAGCATTGCCGATCGCGAAGCCGTTGCGTTCGACTCCTTGCGCTTGTTCGAACGCGAGGGACTGCTTCATCCACACTTCGGCGCCGGCGTAGTCCTCATCCAGCTGGGCGAATTCGCCGTAAAACCGCAGAATCTGCCCCTGCAGCGGATTACCAGGATCGCGCCGTTGCACGATGCTGAGTGCCTCGCGCAAATTTGCGCGTCCGGCCAGCCTGTCGGCAGCCGACCCTCCGTCCGCGGCCCGCGCCAGTTGAAAATCGGCGTCCGCGCGCGTCATCGAATCGTGATCGCCGATTGCATCCAATGTCCGCATCGCGGCGTCGAGTTCGACTTTGGCGTCATTCGTGCGGCCGTTGTCGATCAGTGCCCGCGCCAGGCGCGCTTGCGCTTGTGCCGACACCAAGGTGGCCGCGGCACCGTCGCGGCGGCGCAAGTCGGCGAGGCGGGTTGTGGCAAGCGCCACCGCACGGTCGGTCAGCCCGAGATCGTTGTAGAGCGAGGCCAGCGTGTCGAGCAGTTCGTCGCGCACTTCCGGCTGTCCGGACAGTTGCATCTGGATACGCTCGGCGCCGATATCGAGCAGTTTTTCGGCAGTGACATTCCGTGAGCCGATTCCGCCCGGGTTTCGCAGGCTGCTTTGCTTGAAGATGTCGAGCAGGAAGTCCTTGACGGCGGTCGCTTTCTCGGCCTCCGCTTCAGCCCTCCCGGCCTGACGACGTGCGACGGCTGCCTGCCACGAGGTACCCGCGATGCCCGCGACCAGGAGAAAGAACACCAGAGCGGTCACTGCAAGGGGCACCCAATTGCGCCGGAGGAAGCTTGCCATTACATAGGCGCGGGCGCCTTCTCGCGCCTGAACCGGCTCGTGTTTCAGGTGGCGCTTGAGCTCCGCCGCGAGTGAATCCGCGTTGGGATAGCGGGCCTGCGGCTCCTTGCGCAGTGCCTTGGTAACGATGGCGTCGAGATTGCCACGCAGTTCGCGGGCGGCGATCAGTGTGTCCCCATGGACTGCCGCGCTGGGCAGCGCGGGTTTCTCCTCCAACAGACGTTGAACTGCCGAGGCGAGCGGGAGGCTCGAGACCTGCCACGGCAGGCGCCGGCACAGCAGCTGATAGAGCGTGACGCCAAGTCCGTAGACATCCGTGGCCGTCGTGATGATGCCACCCGTGAGTTGTTCGGGCGCCGCATAGGCGGGCGACAGATGCGCGGTGAGGGTCGCGTCGCCCACCGTTTCACCCTGCAGCAGCTTCGCGATCCCGAAGTCCAGAAGCTTGATGCGCCCTTCGGCCGTGACGAATATGTTGGACGGCTTGATGTCGCGGTGTACGACCGAGTGGGCATGCGCATAGGCGACCGCGTCGCACACCTGGAGAAATAGCTGCAGCCGTCCCTGGAGGGGAACGGCGTGCGTGTCGCACCACCTCATCAGGTCAAGGCCCTCGACATACTCCATCACCATGTACGGGCGGCCATCGGCCGTCAGGCCGCCGTCGAGCAGACGTGCGATGTTGGGATGATCGAGTTCCGCCAGTATCCGGCGTTCTATGTGGAACCGGGTGATCGACGTTCCGGGCTCGACGCGCATGAGCTTGAGCGCGACTTCCTGGTCGAATTGACCATCCGCACGCTGTGCATGATAGACCTCTCCCATGCCGCCACGGCCGAGCAATCTGATGATGAGATAGGCGCCAATACGGGCGCCGACCGGCAGACTTCCGGCGCTTGCGTTCTCACCGGCAATCCTGTCGATCGCCGGATGGTCCAGAATGGCATCGGCTCCGTCGACGTGACTCAGCAGAGCCTCCAGTGTCGGGCGCATGGCCGGGTGACTGTCGGCGATTCGATTCAAGGCGGCCGCGCGTTCCGCCTCCGGCAGCTCGAGCAATGCGTCCAGCGCCGCTTCGATGTTCACCCAGTCTGCTTGGGTTTCCATCCCGGTCGCAATCAAAGCCGCTCTTCGGATTGAAGTGGTGCGAGTTCATTGCGCAGCCAGGCCCGTGCCTTGATCCAGTCTCGTCGCACGGTCCGGTCCGTAAGACCCAATGCGCGCGCAGTCTCCCCGTCGCCGTAGCCTGCGAAGAAGCGGCATTCGACGACCTGGGCCAAGCGGGGGTTCAACAGCGCCAATCGGCCGAGAGCATCATTGATCTCGAGCAGCTGTTGGTCGGAGGATGCTGAAACCCCGTCGACTTCATCCAATGGAAGCATTGGCGCGTCGCCTCCGCGCTTGGCGGTGATGCGATCGCGGGCGTAATTGATCAATGCATGGCGCATGGCCAGAGCGGCCGCGCGCAGAAAGTGAGCATGGTCGTTGAAGGTTCTGGTCGTGTGTAGTCTGAGGAATGCCTCATGGATCAGCGCCGTGGTCTGCATGGTATCGCCGGCGCGGCAGCGGCGGCGCTGGCGGCGGGCGGCGCGCCGCAAATCATCATAAATCAGCGGCAGTAATTCCTCCGCCGTACGCGTTACTTCGGGTTCGGCACCAAGATCGATGTGTTCCATCGGAGGGTCGCTCGGCATGACTGGCTTCCGAGAATTTCCCCCGATTCTCGCAGACGCGCCGCGCCAAGTCGATGTCAGCCGCTGGTCTTCGAACCCCGGATTTTGGCCGGATTCCTGTTTGACAATATCATGCCGCCGAGTCGCCCCTGTCGAGTTGCTTCAGTCGATACAGCAACTCGAGCGCTTCGCGCGGCGTCAAGGAATCCGGGTCGGCGGCGCGCAGTGCCTGGAGCGCTGCGCTCGCCGGCGCGGCCGGAGGCGGCACGATGAGATCGAGTTCGGTTTGCGGCGAGGTGCGTGTGCGCAACGCGTCGCGTTCACGCTCGAGTTCAGCGAGGTAGCGGCGCGCCTGGGCCGTCACGGACTTGGGAATGCCGGCGAGCGCCGCCACCTGCAGGCCGTAACTTTGATTCGCCGGGCCCTCTTTGACACTGTGCAGGAAGATCAGCTTCTCGGCGTATTCCACCGCTTCGACGTGCACATTGGCGACGCCCGGCTGTTCGGCCGCGAGACTGGTCAGCTCGAAGTAATGCGTCGCGAACAGAGTGAAGGCGCGGAGCTTCGCGGCGATGAATGCGGCACAAGCCCAGGCCAGCGACAGGCCATCGAACGTGCTCGTGCCGCGGCCGATTTCGTCCATGAGCACGAGGCTGCGGTCGGTGGCGTTGTTGAGAATATTGGCCGTTTCGGTCATCTCCAGCATGAACGTGGAGCGCCCGCCCGCGAGATCGTCGGATGCGCCGATGCGCGTGAAGATGCGATCGATCGGTCCCAACACCGCCCTTCGCGCCGGCACGAAACATCCCACGTGCGCGAGGATCGCGATCAGCGCCGTCTGGCGCATATAGGTGCTCTTGCCCCCCATGTTTGGTCCGGTGATGATCAGCATACGGCGCAAGTCGTCGAACCGAAGATCGTTCGGCACGAACGGCGCGCGGCTGGCGCACTCGACCACCGGATGCCGGCCGCCTTCGATGAGGAGCATGGGCTCCAGTACGAGTTCAGGCCTGGTGCAATTGAGCGCGGTCGCGCGCTCGGCAAAACAGCCGAGCACATCGAGTTCCGCGATCGCCGCCGCGGTCCGCTGCAGCGACGGCAACGCCGCCGTGAGCGCATCCAGCACGCCCTCGTAGATCTCCTTTTCCCGCGCGAGCGCCCGGTCGCGCGCGCCGAGAACTTTGTCCTCGAAGGACTTGAGCTCGGGCGTCACGAAGCGTTCGGCGGATTTGACGGTTTGCCGCCGCAGGTAGTCAGCCGGCACGTGTTCGGCCTGACTGCGATTCACCTCGATGAAAAACCCCTGCACGCGATTGAAGCCGAGCTTCAGGCTCGACAGGCCGCTGCGCTCGCGCTCCTTGCGTTCGAGATCGAGCAGGAACTGTTCGGTATTGCCGCCGAGCAGCCGCAGTTCATCCAACTCGCCATCGAATCCCGCGGCGATGACGCCCCCATCGCGAAGGAAGTGCGGCGGTGCCTCGACGACGGCTTTGGCGAGCAAGTCGAACTCGGCGGTGTGCACGCCGAGTTGCGCCTCGAGCCGCAACAGCAAGGAAGCGGTCGACCCGATCAGCGCGGCATGGACTTCCGGCAGCACACCCAAGGCGCCGCGCAACTGCACGAGATCGCGCGGGCGCGCGGAGCGCAGCGCGACTCTCGCCAGAATGCGCTCCAAATCGCCAATTGCCCGAAGTGCGGCATACAGCGTTGCGTGACGCGAATCGGCGAGCAGATCGGAGACCGCATCGTAGCGGGCGAGGAGTTGCGCATGGTCGCGCAGCGGCCGGTGCAACCAGCGGCGCAGCTGCCGGCCGCCCATCGCCGTGGCGGTGCGGTCGAACACGCCGGCCAGAGTCAATTCGGGCTTCCCCGCCAGGCTCTCGTCCAGTTCCAGATTGCGCCGGGTGGCGGGATCCAGACTCAAGGCTGCATCGAGTTCCTCCGTGGTCATGCCCTGCAGGTGCGGCAGCGCCGCTTTTTGCGTTTCGCGCACATACGCGAGCAGCGCGCCCGCCGCCGCGATCGCCAGAGGCTTCTCGGCACAGCCGAAGCCGGCGAGATCATGAGTGTGAAACTGGTCGCAGAGCGCACGCAGCGCCGAGTCCGCATCGAAATGCCAGGGAGGCCGTGCCCGCCAAGGCCGTGCGCGCAGGCGCTCGTGCGCGTCGAATGCGCCGTCGCCCGCGGGTTGACCGCCTTCGGGTATCAACAATTCAGCCGGGCGCAGCCGCTCGATCTCTGCATCGAGCGCAGCGAGCCCGGCAACTTCAGTCACACTGAACCGCCCGGCCGACAGATCGAGCCAGGCCAGCCCGAATCGGCCGTCGGCGCCGCAGACGCTCGCGAGCAAGGTGTCGCGCCGATCCTCGAGCAGCGCTTCGTCCGTGACGGTGCCGGGCGTGACGATGCGCACCACCTCGCGCTCCATCGGGCCTTTGGCCTTGGGATCGCCGCGCTGCTCGCAGATCGCCACGGATTGGCCGCGTTTGACCAGCCGCACGAGATAAGTATCCAGCGTCGCGACCGGCACCCCCGCCATTGGAATCGGCGCGCCGGCCGAGGCCCCTCGCTGCGTCAACGCGATGTCGAGGAGCTTCGCGGCCCGGCGCGCGTCGTCGTAGAACATTTCGTAGAAATCGCCCATCCGATAGAACAGCAGCACATCCGGGTGCTGCGCCTTGATGCGCAGGTACTGCTGCATCATGGGGGTGTGTTCGGACCCGGGGGTGGTGGGCGCCGGGGCTATGGACGTTGGGTTGGTGGTCACGCGGACGTATTGTCCATGTCTTGGCTGCGAACCGCACGTGCAATGTGGCGGTCAGGCAACCCGGCAGCTTTGATTCCTATACCACGTCGATTGCGCCTCCATAGGCGGCAAGCATTCCGTCTGCGGTCACGAATCGCAAGGGTTCCAGGAACGCTTGCGCCACCAATAGACGGTCAAACGGATCAGTGTGATGCAGTGGGAGCTTTGCAACCGCTGCCGCGTGATGAGCGGTGACGGGGAGCTCGATAAAGCCGCTGCTGTCGATGGCGTCGGCGAGAAACGCGGCATCGGCATCGATCCTTCCCAAGCGTGCCTTGATGGCGATCTCCCAAATGGAGACGGCGGAAACATAGACTGCGTCGGCACGCGATAGAAAATCCCGCGTGCCCGGCTTCAAACGCGGATTTGCCGTCACAGCCCAAAGGAAAACGTGGGTATCCAGGAGCAGCCGCATCAGCGACCCTCGAATTGCGCCAGGAGATCCTTTGGCAGCGGCGTGTCGAAATCCGCCGCAACCTTGATCTTACCTTTGAGAACGCCAAATTTCAGCTTGCGCTTGGGCGCGTGCAGCCGCGTGAGCCTTGCCACGGGTTTGCCGCCGCGCGCGATGACCACATCTTTGCCCGCCGCCGCCTCCTCAACGAGCTCGGAGAGTCGGGTCTTCGCATCGTAAATATTGACGATGTGCATGTGAGTGCCAAAGCGTAGTATCCACTTAGTCTAGTCTAGTCAAAAGCAAGAATCAATCGGAAGGAATCGCAGGCGCCGCCCGGCTTCTAGGAAAGCATCCCGAGTTGACTCATCACGTGGCCGTCGTCGGCGCCACCCCAGTATTCGACGAAGCGGCCGTCGCGAAACCGCAGGAAATCGTGTCCGCCGAAGTGAACGGCGGTGCCCGCCGCAGCCTTGGCGCCCGGGAAACCGCCCGCATAGATCCCGTCCGCCCACCAACGCGCCGCGACCAAGTCCCCCTGTACGACGGGACCCACGTCGATCCGAAACACGAGGGACGAGAATGGCGAACGGGCGCCGC
>Ga0116229_10012693_pt1 | contig 12075 bp, 14 predicted proteins | sample S1TSphgellanicum_3_FD_87313 | JGI IMG/M metagenome (GOLD analysis project Ga0116229, IMG submission 87313) | Host-associated microbial communities from peat moss isolated from Minnesota, USA - S1T2_Fc - Sphagnum magellanicum MG | ecosystem: Host-associated > Plants > Peat moss > Unclassified...
TAAAAACTGTTGAGTTTTCCTATTGTTTTTTGCACTTACATCAAACAAAACTTTAAAAAAACCAAAAAAAAAAAAAAAAAACTTAAATAGATAACAAAAAAGTATAACAATTCTTTCCATAAAAAGAGGGTCTAAAGCTAGACCCTTTTTCTATACATAGATTTTGAAACAATGAATAGAGAAATATAAATAAGTGTAAGATCCTTACAATTCATAAGCATAAGTGTAAATATCTTTCAACAAAACACCATGTGTACCATCCTCCCTTTTCTTATGTAGGATAGATATTCAAGGTTATAATGAACCAAAAAACACCAAGTTATCAAAACCTTACAAACTTTGTTTATAAACATGTTAGATTCGAAAAATGTAGAAAGATATGATAAACAAGGAAAAATTTAAAAGACTTCAAGTTAGCACAAACTAGATGTCAAAAACTCTTCATTTCAACAATCGATAGCTTGTAATAAGTCAATCAAGTAGCTAGGGCTATTGCTATTAGTTTGACCTAAGATGGGAAATATTTGCATCCTTTATAACATTATTAAATATTTATAGAAAAGAAAAAACCAAGATAAAAAGGGAAGGCTTTTGACCTTTTGAGGCTCCAAATGGCATTGGGAATGACACATCAAGTTCCTTTGTATTATTATTGCCCCAAGCTAATGGACGCACATGTGTAAATTTTTGGTGCGCCCATCTATTTGTTGGGTTTCTTCTCAAAATATGAATGTTAGGTAATTGATTTAATCATGCTTCCGTACCATTTTATTTTTGTTGAATTGTCACTTGCCTTTTTGTATCATGAGGTTTCATATCACTATGAAATGTAAAAAAATTTCATATGACTAATTTTTAAAATAAAATTCATGTTGTTATGTCCTTTCATTGTAGCATTGGACATTTTCATGCAGAAAAAGGACATTGTCAAGACGCACTGCAACAACGTCGGGTTCAACGTCCCAGACAATGCACCCCTGGCGGTTTACCAAGTAGCCCTGGTCGGGCACTGGCTAGTGATGGGCTTCAAAATCGACAGCTCACCTATTGACGTGCGGCTATTCAAAATGGAGGCAACCATCGAGAACATTATGTCTCTCATAGCCACTGGCAACCTTGCGGTCAACCAGCTGATGGAGCGCGAGGCAGTTGTGGCTGCCACAACCAAGATTGCATCTACAGAGGAGCCTAAATGGACCACGGTGATGGCTAAGAACGTGCGCTAGGTGGTCAACCGGGTTGTGGAGACCCTGGCTAATGCGCCCAAACAAGAGGAACGCAAGCTCAACCTGCGCCTCACGGGCTTTGAAGCCAAGGAGGGTGAAATCGATAAGGAGCTGGTGCAGTGGCTCAACATAGAGTTGTTGCAAGGCCAAATGAAGTTGCATGTCAAAATTGTCACTGCCACGTGGTAGCGGCTTGTAACTGTGCGGGCCTCTGCTTCGAACGTAGGCATGCGCCTTGGTGTGATGCTACTCAAATTCGCAACGAGCGAAGACCGTCAGGCCGCACTATGAAAGCGTAAGAGCTTGGTGGGGATTAAGTTGGGCCTGGACAAAGACTTCACGCCCACACAACAGGCATGCAAGTTAGAGCTATGGCCATTATTGAAGGAGGCCAAGGTAGCAGGCAAGCGTGCCTTCTAGCGCGTAGCCGAGCTCTTTGTCGATGGCATTCAAATTTGCCCACCCTCCAAGGGGTGCAGGGACCAAAGAGACCTATGCATAATATTATGGAACATGCATGGGGGTGGTGTAAATAAACTGGAAACGGGGGTGCAAATACTAAAGTTGTTCCAAGGTGCTGACCTCGTCTTATTAATCGAAACTTGGCATTTCCCAGGCTAACATTTTCCACACGTTGAAGGGTGTGATTCACTTGCGGTAGCGCGCACTATGCAACTGGGAAAAACAAACACAATAAAACATAGTGGGGGGGGGGGTTGTTGTTTACTTTTGTAACCACCTTAACCCAAACCTGTCAAAGTGGAAGGAAGGAAACCAAGATTTTTATTTATGGATATGCATCAGCAGGGGTGCTGCCTTTGATTTGTTTGTTGGCGTGGTGTAGCTGCCCTTGTTGGCTCCAAACATGAAAACAAATCCTTGTTTCAAAACCTGACAGCAGATATTGCTGAAATTCAAACTCTAGGGGGCATAGTACTATTAGGAGGGGATTTTAATGCGCGTATTACAACACTACCAGATACCATTAACACTAGCCACCTTTGTGAACTATTACATGCACCTGAGCTCGTTGAGATTAGGCAACCAAGTGTTGTGGCTAAGCAATAGAATCGCGACGCTAATGTTGGTGGCTAGGGCCGTGAGCTCCTAGACTTATGTTGTGATGCTGGGTTGTTCATCCTCAATGGTCGAACACCTGGTGACGAATAAGGGGAGTTCATTTGCTTAGCAAATGAAGGGCGCAACACTATCGATTATATTATTGTCTCATTTATAGATTGGCAAGATACTACACACCTCGAGGTGATAATAAATGACACTCACTATTGTGCGATGGGGGGAGACTCTAACCATAGGCCATTGCGCCTACGGTTGAACATCAATTACAATTTTGTTGAACCACAACATACGGTTATAACCAAATTTTTTTTGGCTAGGTTCAAATATGATAAATTAAAAGCTGAAGATTATTAGTTTGCCCTAATAGCAAGTCTTGGAAACCTATGGGTTGTTGACTCGATTGGGCATCTGGGGGCAGATGGGTTAGTTGACCTACTACAACAGTGCGTGGATGTTATAGCAAAGTCTACTTTTGGCAACAAGCTTTTGGGAAAGAGTTATGGAGAATGACATTGCCATAAACCCTGGTTTGACGCTAATTGCCATATAGCGAAACATGAGTTGAAGCTCTGGTTGAAAGTTAATCTTGATTCGCATGTTACTAAACATCAAGAAAGTAAATTTAAAAAAATATTAAAAAGGAAAATAATTTTTTGGGAAACTACAAAAGCTCAACATATGTGTGTGTTTGCCAAGGTGGATGCACTCTCGTTCTAGAAAATGTATTGGCCAAGGGCACCGTTGTGGACAAGATTAGTGCAGTTATGCTTTTGGAGGGCTTCCGCGAGCTAGTTGGCCAATCTCCGCCACCCATACGACTACGAATTAGTCATTCAGTTCAGGTAACTAAACTTCCACCTAGCCACACCCTGAACATAGATATCACACTAGCTGAGTTGCTTCAGGCGTTAAAAAAACTACAAAGGAACAAGGCCGCCAGTTTGGATGGTATGAAAGCTGAATTCATTCGGGATGTGGGAGAGCTACCACACATGCCACTATTGACAACATTCAATTGCTTTCTAGCGGAAAACTTTCCAAGAACCCTTTCCACTAAGGTGATTCACGCGTTCTTTAAAAGGGGTGATGCCTTCGAATTTGACAACTATAGGGGGATAATGGTTGGGCTTATCCTAGCAAAGTTGTTCACTATGATCCTTGATAAAAGGTTGAGCAAGTGGGTTGAACAACATGGGTTGCGTGCCAAGGGTCAAGTTGGGTTTCGCAAAGATTATCGCACTACTGACCGACTTTTCATATTGCGAACTTTGATAGAATAGAGTAAAACAAAGAAGAAGCCACTCTATTTTTGTTTTGTGGATTTCAAAAAACGGTTCGATACTATGCCGCGTGAAGTGTTGTGGCAAGTGTTGGTTAGCCTCGGGGTGGAGGGACGTTTTTTGCGATGCCTGTAGGCGATGTATGCCAAGGATACCGTATGCATCAACCACCCAAGTGAGGGTGTCACCTCTAACTTCAGGTGCCAACAAGGTGTGAAGCAAGGTTGTTTTTTCAGCCCCCTCCTGTTTGGGCTATATTTGGATGCCCTAGAGGGGCGTTTGGATAGTAGAGAATGCGATGCACCGACCCTAGTAGACGTGCATGTATGGTTGTTGCTTTTTGCAGATGATTTCGTTTTGACGTTAGAGTCAGAGGTGGGATTATAACAATAATTAAACGCATTCCAACAATTTTGTGCTAAACGTCGATTTACATTGAACGTGAAAAAAACAAAAGTCATGGTGTTTAATTCTGCTGACCCATGCCAAGAGTTTATGTTTGAAGGTGAGGTTATTGAGCATGTGTAGACCTTCAAATACCTAGGGATCCTGTTCAAGACCACCTCAAACCTAAATAGTGAAGTGGAACATTTAGCAACTGTCAGTAGGCACTCATTGTTTGCACTGAACCGCCACTGTGCGGAGCTATGTATTATGGATGTTAAGTTACATTGTGACCTTTTTAACACATTGGTGCGTTCCACAACAAGCTATGCATGTGAGGTTTGGGTGGATTCCAAGAAAATGGAGGCTATTGAAGTAGTTTATTGAGGGTTCTTCAAGTTCTTATTCGAGGTGCAAAAAACCATTAGCACGTCCATCGTGCTGGCAGAATTTGGCAAATTCCCCTTTGAACATTTTGCATGGGGACAAATGTTACTGTACTATAACCGTGTGCACGGTCACCAAAGACCGCATCTTGGGAAAGGCATGGGAAGCCTAGCTTGCTATGTTTGTTGTGGGAAAGAAATGTTGGGCCGGATTTGTGAAAAAATGGCTATTCCAGAATTAGCTCGAGGAAGTGGCAAGTTTTCTGCCTTTGGTTCAACCACCGCTGGAAACGGCGCTTCAACTTGGGGTAAGAGGTTGGGTAGAAAGTTAAGTACCTTGGTGCAACGCGCACAACATATGGGTGGGAGCTCAGGAGGCTGGGGCCCCACCCCCTTCAGGTTTCCCCCACACAATGTTGAGTGTAAAAAGGGTGTGAAGGCTAATATGCAGTTGGCTTTCATTGAAAAGTTTTTTACTAACCGTGAGATTAGGACTAACGTACAAACAAGATACTTGCGCTTCAAAGGTATGTCGTACGAGAGCGAAAACTACTTGTGTGACATCAGCTGTGTTCAACTGTGGAAAACTTTGGCTCGATTTCGATGTGGCAACACATAGTTTGAGGTAGTGCTAGGTGTGTGGAAAGGTGTGCCATACGCTAAGAGGCTTTGTCGAGGCTATGACTTGGGGAAGGTAGAGGATGAAAAACATTTGCTCCTTGCCTGTCCAAATACATAGAAAGTTAGGGAATACTTTTGTTCCGCCTTGCCCCTCACCCACACGAGCACTCTTATTAAGCTCATGCAAACTACGAACACGGTCACCTTGACCAAGTTTGTGGCATGCTGCCAGTACCAAAGGACAATTTGTCCTCCATGATCTACCTTTTGTTTAATGTACTCTCTAATCCCAAACGGACGTAAAATTGTAAATAGTAAACAGATAAACATACAAACAATTAACTTCAATTCCTTTAAATCTTATTAAAATGAGATTTCAAAAAATAGCATTTGAAAGATTATGCAGGAATTAATTAATATAAATATAAAATTATTTTTTGAAATATAATTTTAAAAATATAATTTGATATAATTTTAAAAACTTCAATAAAGATTTGATAAAAAAATTAATAAAAAAATTAATAATGAAATTTATTTTCAATTGACTAATTTGTTTTGTATTGTTGTTATCTTTTATGATACAGAAATTTATTATTGCCCTAAGATAGTAGACATGCACGTATGATTTTAGCTTTTACATACCTTACATGTGGCCTTTCAGTAACGCCGAGAATGATTAGGTTATCAGGCTTCGGCCGTGTTTCGCGCTCTCACGTCGCCGCCGCCACCGACCCATCACAAAACCCTCTCTCCTTCCCTCGCTCCCTCGCTCCCTCCGTCCCCTTGTTGTTTCTGCAATTTCTGACTCGCCATCCTTCCTCCTCCGCTTTTGTCGTTCTTGTTGCCAAGAAACGCTTCAGGAAAGCGTTGCTTCCCCTTCTCAAACCGCCCCCCCCACCCCCCCCACCCCCCCATTTTGAAACAACTCGCAATTATGGGGCAAGATGCGGTGTGGAACTCGCATCCCAAGAAATACGGCCCAGGCTCCCGCATCTGGTAATTTTTTTCTACATCTTCATCCTTCTCTCTGGTATTTTCTATGTATTGATCCTTCTCTCTCTCTCTCTCTCTCTCTCTCTCTCTCATTCGTATATATATATATATATATCTCTTTTCTTGGACCTTCGTCTGCTATGTACTGCCATAGTAGGATTCTGGACGTCCGATCTGTGCAAACATACTTGATGTTTATTGTCTGTTAATCCTCCGAGTCGTGCACACAGAAATATCATTCCACTGATTGACACAGAATTCCAGGTTCACAGCTTATTTCAACTCAATGAACGACAGAGAGTTCCGTGTTAACAGCTTTCTTAACATGGTTTCCGTTTTGCTGGATTTTCTTTGAAAGGTTGTGCAATTGCTAGGTACACAATAATGAGACATGCTTGTTCTTTTTTCTTGTAAGTCTGTTTGTTTGTGTATGTGTGATCTGCCGTGCCAGTCATTAGTTGTTATTATGATCTCGGTTGAAAACGTACATCGGTCTGCATGCATGCTGATGATATCACGGGAGCGATATTTTTCGTCTCGCTGGTCTTTGGAACGTACTTGTCGTCAGATTTCGCTATACCACTGTAACCGAATTTGTTGTCGGGAGGGATTGTTCCTGTGACAGTCGAGTCTGTGGAAATTCTCATGGTATGATCCGGAAGTATGCCATCAATTGTTGCCGGCAATGTTTTCGCATCTATTACAAGGAAATAGGCTTCGTGAAGGTACATCTCTCTGTGCCTCTTTCTCATTTCGTCTATCATCACTTATAACACGGGCTCATGAAGCAACCAACCGTTTGAAGTACCTAGGAGTTTCGAGCAATGAGGTTTGAAGCACGGTGAACTCAGAGAGGCTTTTAATTCAATCTGTCATGTTTATCAGATTGATGCATTCTTGGTAGTACTTGTAGGATCAAGCAGGCTGTTCCCAGATGTGAGGCCCATTATCTAATTTTTTTGTGCTCTGTGACTGCAGTATCGCTAAGAATTCTTGAAATCAGAGGTGTGAGGGTGTCGTTCTGGAGAGCTAGGCTTGAATGGAGCAGGATGTGGTTGTTCACAAAGTGACAGAAGTTTAAGAGTTATGTGGTTTTGAGAGTTACCGAATTTTTGTTTGTGTATAAATTCTAGTCTACATGCATCTAACACACATTGAGTTCGCATTTTGAAATGTGTAAGTCAGTGGTGTTGTGCTTGTGCTCTTGTTTTGGCTTTTGTGTGCTCTTTACCATGTTACAATCTCATTCTCAAAACCATCATTCAACTTCTTGGTGACAAATGAAGATATTGTGGCTGCTGCATGCTGTATGCATGTCTTATATTTGCAAGGTTTTTGCATAAGGGTAGTTATGAATTCTGTACTCTCTCACATCCCATGGACACAGTGATGTGAGGCCCCACACAGGATATGCCAAGGAAATTGCCGAGAAAGGCTCCACATAACCATCTCAAGGTAGCCAAATGTTCCCATTTTGACCAATCCACAAACATGTGCAACAAGAATGAGTACAGCAACAAGCTTGTGAGTGTCACCAAGTATAGAAAACTGAAGGCCCATATATGAGAGTTTTGTCAATGGTATGCAAGTTCTACTTCCATGTCTACTGATTTCTGTTGCAGGATTCACCTTGATGTGGTGCAGCTTTGTGTTGTCCATTGGTACTACCTCCTTGACTGCTTGGTGGGTATTCAATCTGGTTTTGTAGCTTCACTCCTGAAGGCTGAGCAGCTGGAGAATTCTGCTGGCCTCTAACGACTGCTGCTGCTTCCTGCATGTTCTTCAACCCTTTGTCATAGTTCACCATACACATGAACCAGAACTTATGTCCATCATTTGTGACCACTTTATATACTTCTCAATTGGCTTGTTCTGATTATGTGCAGGTGCAACCTCCCTCACTTTCTCCAATGGCAAAATTACTTGCAACCAAATAGGTACCAATCCATGCCACCATAGTAGTCCAATTCAGAAAAGTCATCAGAAGCATAGACTTTTCACAGCTGTTCCTTGGGAGCAAATTTACTGAAAGTTTTGCTTGTACACTCCTTCAAATCCACCTTCTGTTGGGAGCTTAGTTCTGTGGTTTAACCTCCCCCACACCAAGTTTGCTGCAGAGTTTCCAGCTTTGACTGCAATTCAATTCAACACTGGTAAATCAAAAGTTTGTGAACATCCTCACCAGATTTCCACTCTAGTACACAGGTCAATCTCTCTCTATATTTTCTTTGCAATACGTCATGAAACAAAATAACTGTAGCTGAAGACAACACAATATTCCACACTCTTAACATTGTGTGCAGCCAAAGTGGAGAGCAGAGGGAGTTATACAGGGAACTGTACATGATGAGGAGATGAGAATTACAGTGACCCCAAACCAATGGAACTAAAGTCTCTGCTTTCTTTCTCAGCAGAAACCCACCAGAAATTTGGACCTTGAGGTGCAGAATATCACCACGTTCTGCCAGAGAATCATGTAAGTTTGTACCCATAACACTGGCTGTCCAAGTAGAAATTCTTTTTTCTTTCCTTTAGTGTACACGTTTGAATGATCTCTATTGTCAAACTAACATGAATGAAACTTTACCGTTTCCAGAGCCACCAGGAACATCCCATGTCTGCATATAGGGACTACCCCCCCTGGCTGCTGAGCAGCAGCGTAACTCATTGATGCTGGTGTAGCCAGTTGTTGGCTGAGCTGCCACTTTCTTCATGAAATTCGCCTGGCTATTGGTAACACTACCTGTGGCTGCCTGGTGATTATCAGGGTGCGTGCTCGGGTTGGCTGCTGTCCAGTGACAGGAGCTCCAAGTCCAGGTTGTGTGTTGCTAGAATTTGAGGAGAAATTTTGATCCAGGGTGCTATTCTGCAATGTATTTCCCCCCGCCCTGATTACCATATAACGATACTCCTGGATGGTTTTCTTTCAAACCCGTCATCACCTCACCTTGCTCCTAGCTGCAACTCAGACGTCAAGATCAGGAGCATTCCCCAACTTAACTGAAGAGGACTTCAATTTGACCACCAATACTGCACTCATCTTGACTGAAATTCAAGGCCTCTCTCTGTGAAAAATGGTTGCGGGTGCCTCTCAAGACTGACATCTGCTGAGGAATGTGCTGGAATACCAACTGTTGATTTTAGAGACAAAATAACTGCAAGAAACTAGTATATGTGGTAGAAGAAATCTCAACTGACTGTGCAACTGGACATGTGTGCAGGGACAACCATACTGGTGATTGTAGAACATGCTCTGTTTGCCCCTTTAACTTGGCAGCTTGCTTTCCAATTTCACTCACTCTGTTCATACGAATAAGTCTGTTGTTTTGTGAACTAAATCATGCAACAATAGATTACTATCTCTGGATTACAAAATATGCAGGACTATAGAGTTATCCAGAAAGTCACCCTGTCTTCACCCTGTCTTTGGGCCTCCTTTCACCCGCAAATCCCTCTTTCAACCTCAAATGAGTGGTATCTGCAAAGTAAGGAAAATTTATTAAATTTGTGTATGAAATGCTGAAACTCAGCATTTAATGCACAAGGTTCAAAAATAATTATAGTAGCTGTACATGTAGAAGCAGTGAAACTGAGGGTTCTGGTGCTGGGTTTTCCTTAGGTTATGGATAACTCTAAATGGTGGAATGGAATTCAATCTTCAAATCAAAAAAAGTGTTCTCAAGGAGGAAACCTATCACTTACTCTAGAAAATCTGAATTTCCTATCTTTAAAACATATTCACAGTTCTAAACTGAACGGCAAAGCCTGATCTTCTGCTATTGGAATTTCACAATTCTAAACTCAATTGCTGAATGTGTAATTTTGCTCTTGCAATTTAGGTGCTTGAATATGGAAGTAGGTAAATAGTAAATAGGTAAGACACATTGTGGATACTGGGTAGGTAGAGGCATGTGGATGAGTATATCAGAGCTTACCACCAGGGTTAGCTACCAGACAGGAATGCAATGAAAAGTGTTTTCTGTCCCAACATCATCCATCCTGCATGGTGTGCTAGTGGGCACTGGTTCACTTTGGCCAACGGTCATGGTAGATGCAAAGACCTGTGGCCAAGCGTTTTCTTAGGCGAAAATTTTCACACTTTCAACCTCAAAAAGTAAAATGGCGACATTCTGTTGCAAAATTCCCTGTTTCAAAAATTGCAAACTTTTTGAGAGGAAATTTGTTGTTGGGGGAGGGGTGGGCGGGTGGGAATTTCTGTCACATTTGGACTGAGTTTTCACCATATTATGTACCCTTTTATTGTTTGAACAGTTTTCTAAAAACTTATCGCCAATTAAGGTTAAATATTTAAATTGTTTTTGAGATGATGGGTAATGATGCTATTTCAGAAAACCGAGAAAAAAAAATTGCCTTAATATTTTTCCCAACACAATCGCATTTAACAGTTGGAAATTGATAGTAGATCAAAGAGAAAATATAGATGATGAAAACACTAATTTACATTATGCTTTCCACCCAACCTTAGGATCACAAAGATGTTGCTACAAACCTTTGATCCCTCCCCCCCCTTCCCACCCAACTCTAAATTATTCTTGAATAGGAGATGAACATTGTCATGTAGATGTTATCTATCTTATAAATGCATGCATAGACACATGCATAAAGGTGCAAACAAGATACAATGAGCCAACATGATTATTTTAGAAAAGGATTGCATGTCTTTTTACTCAAAAACAAAATTTTCATACAAATGAATGTTGAAACAATTTTTTTTGCAATTTGTCATAATAAATGCTTATAGTTGTCCCAATACATGACATGTTTTTTTTGTTTATCACTTTTGAATAAATATGAATTTTTGAAAGTCTCCTAACTCCTTGTAAATTTAATGTTTTGTTTATAAAAATGATAACAATTTCAAATCATAACCAAAAATTTATTTTTAAATTTTTATGTTTTCTTTTATAATAAGTTACAACTTTTTTTAATGCATCATGTAGACTAGTGTGGCTTGTGCCGTTGGCCCAAGTGTTATCATGTCCTCAACTAATTTTTCCTTCCAAAACCTTGTTTTCTATAATTTATTTGAATTTTCAACGACATAAATCAATATTTCACACATTCTGAATCAAAATCTTACCAAATAAATTCCATTAAATCTTGCTCATCAAGATCTTTCCAACAACACCAAAGGCTCCATAAGTCCAAATGTCACAGAATCAAGCCCATGCACCCCTCCTCATCAAAAACTTTCCAAAGACACCAAAAACACGATCTAAAACATCCTGGTTCAATGGATATCATAACTACAAAACTACCTTCCTTCATAGATATATTATATCTCTTTATATGTGGTAAAGGACTTTCAAAGTTCTAAAATTCTAGATCAATTTTGAAAAGTTATTTGAATTTTTTAAGTTTTAAAATTCCACAAATTTCTAAGTATGAGTGTTTTTTCAATGTGGTTAATTGGTTTTTATTTTCTTATTTTTTCCCATCAAATGTGTTTTATTACATGAGTCTTTTTTATAGTCCTTTGCAAATTTGACTTGTGTTTGACACCATAGGTGTTCACTTTCAAAGGTCTTAAATCAAAACTTAAACTTAAAATTTCATCAAATGGATTTTTGGTTTGAATTCCTTAACATTCATATGAATGAAAAAACAATAACTTGCCATATTGCCATAGTTTTAAATGGCAAAACATAAATATTTATCGAATTTTGACTATTTTTCTTTGCGATCTGATGCTCTTTTTGGCTCATTGGATTCTAGTTGCACCCATAAGGCCATCATTTCATGTAGAATCATCATATGCATTGACATATTTTCACACTAAATAAAGATATTTAAATAAACTTACTTAACATATTTCATAATCCCAAAAATAGATGGATTAGCAATCATCCATAAGAGGACTTGCCAAATTTGGCCATAAGTTTTAGAAAGAAATAGATTTTTTCTGGAACCTGTTATATATTGATATGCAAGAACCTATGTTCTAAATAAGGCAAGTTCAAAAAAAATAAAATTCCTTTTGCGAATTTTGGGGATATTTTTTTGTACAAAGTTGTCCTCTATCTCAGCCTGGTCCCCCACACACCCCCCTCATTTCCTCCATACCCAACACCCCTCCTCACCTAA
>Ga0116229_10012694_pt1 | contig 12074 bp, 14 predicted proteins | sample S1TSphgellanicum_3_FD_87313 | JGI IMG/M metagenome (GOLD analysis project Ga0116229, IMG submission 87313) | Host-associated microbial communities from peat moss isolated from Minnesota, USA - S1T2_Fc - Sphagnum magellanicum MG | ecosystem: Host-associated > Plants > Peat moss > Unclassified...
AAATATTGTGCTCCTTATGAGAGGTGAAGATATATTAAATAAAATGTGGTCCTTGTCAATAAGTGCAAACGTGCAAACATTACTTAGAGGAAATGTGGTCATAAGTGATAGGTGCACAAATGTATAGACATGGTCGTCTAAAGCTTTTGCATGACATGTTTTGTGCCCCACATTAAACCCTAAACCCACCTTTTACAAACTTTCAATCTTTATCATCCATCTTTTGGATGTATTCACCTTTCTCTTGATGAATAAAGATGGGTAAGAGGATGCATGGCAATTTAGAGGGGTTTTCTTTGGTCATGAAATTTTACCACCATGATCCCCCCCCACCAAAGGGAGGGGGCTGCAACATGTACAAAGGATATTTTTTGGGGGAAAGTAAAGCTCAAAGTCACCATTCCTATAATTTTTTTGGAGTTTTCTTACCAATATGTCCCCAAGAGGTTCTCCAAGACATTCCCAATGGCATCTCAATTTCATCCCAATATTTTTTAGACACAAATTATAACTCAACTTTCATGAATGTATATAACTTGTAAAGGGGGTGAATGGGAAGCATTACTATAGGAAGCAATTATACTTCTATTTTGGGAAGGGAGGACCAAAGGGATGCTTTGAGGGGGGATTGCCCAATGTTCCAGGAAATTTGGTGATGAGCAAATCAATCAATGTGGCTCCTTCCATTTAAAAAAAAAAAAGAAAAAGAAAAAAAAGAAAGTAACTGCACGGGGGCACCCATGAATAGTTCATAGAAGGAACAATATACACCCACATGTAAATATACAAGGCAATAGGTATGTGGAAATGCAATAGTTTACTACCCACATGTAAATTGGAAAATGAAGGTGGACAATATAGTCTTAAAGATCTAGAAGGACGATGTAGTGTAGAAGGACTCTTGAAGAGAGACAATGAAGAAGAAACTCTCCATGTAGGTAACCTCGAAGAAACGTGAAGGTTGAAAATACCTTTGAAAAAGTCGACCATGAAACCTAAACCCCAAACCCACCTAAACCCTCCCTACACATGCAATTCATCCTTTGTTGGAGTACATTGGTCAATAGCACCTACAGTTTTGGGATGTTGGGACATACCTACTACCTAATGGGCCACCCCTTCAAGTGATTATTATGAGCATGAGTTTCATCACTAGACCTTCTTGACTTTACTAGAATCTACCCAAACCAACCCAAGTACGTATTAGTGGTGCGACTAGTAAGGAAATTGACTACAAGATTCAATCATAGTGGGCACCCCACATGCACCTTCTTATGTTGATAAATGAATTTGGACAATGGAGAGTTTTTTTTTAAAAAAAAAAAAAAATTTTTAAATTGTTTTTGGAAAATGGAGAGATTTTTTAGTAAAAAAATTAATTTAATTTATTTTGGAAAATGGAGAGATTTGGGAAGTTTGACATACAATTCTCCTTTACAGGAAAAAAAAAAAGAAGAAGAAGAAAAAAAGACCCAATGCATGAATTGACCATCCACCATTTGGGTAAGGCTAGGTATGCACATTGCAGTATGCAGGCGCATTTTTGGGGTCCTAAATGCTTTTTTTAAAAACAAAGTCTCGGTGGGGTGTTTGCGCGAGCGCGTCTGTCTGGGGTCCAACGAGTAAACAGAGAAATTGCAGCAGCAGACTAGGAAAGTGGGAAGAAGAAGAAGAAGAAGAAGAAGAGGAGGAGGAGGAGGAGCAGGAGGAGGAGGAAGAAGAAGATGATGATGACGATGGTGACGATGAAGACCATGATGAAAGATGATGGTGATGATGCAGATGATGGTGAAGATATGACTGTAAAGAAAGGTGATGGTGAAGATGGTGATGGTGAACAAGATGGTGATGGTGATGACGATGGTGAAGATATGACTCTAAAGAAGATTTTGATGAAGATGCAGATGGTGAACAAGAAGATGGTGATGATGATGATTAGGAGTTTTTGGTATTAGTTACCGGAAATTCATATCAAGACTCTTGAATCTTTCTTTGTAGCGGGTAGGCTAGCATGCATGTATGTCTCGGCAAGCGTTTATCGCGCGTATAGCAAACGCGTCAGAAGTCAGAAGCAAAGTAATAATAAAGGAACCAAAGGGAAGAATTTTTAAAAGCCCCAAAAAAAAAAATCAAGTCGTGGGGGAAAGTGGGGGCGGGAGGGAATAGAGAGACCGGGGGAGGGATTCAAAGCCTCTGTTTGCGGATTTGTCGTTGTTCGTCGTTGCTGTTTCTTGCGCATGCACATTTTTTCTTTATCTTGACGGAGAGCGAGTTTTCTTTGATTTTATCTTTTTTTTCCCCCTCATTCTACTTTGTTCTAAGAAGAAAGATTTTTCATTTATTATCTCTCTCTCTATCTGCTTGCGTTGCTTTGCTTGCCAGGAAATTCTTTTTCCTCAGACTCGAGTTTATCAGATTTGGATTCATCTTCAAGCTCCTCCTGGGTCCTCATCACGCTTTGCTTGTTACCTAAACGTCTAACAGTCAGATCGGTGCTCCATGGAGTGAAGCTAAAGACAGCGTGCAGGAGAAAAGAAAGAAAGAAAGAAAGAAAAGTTTCAAAACACAAGCAAACAGAGCTACTGCACCACTGCGAGGTGTGGACAAAAGAACGATTGATCTCCTCCTCCTCCTAGATTTTTGCAGCTCGGAAGCTTCTTTGGAGCCTACCTGGAGCTTTTCTCTTCGAATGAGCCTTTCGCACTACAAGCAAGCTGAACCAAACAGGCAAGTAACTTCCGCTTTCTCATGTCTGTTCTTTTTTCCCAAATCCGTTTGTTCTTTTGAGAAGATTGTTTTGTGAGGATCAAAAATGCTTCCGGAAGTCAAAAGGAAACGCGAAGAGACAGAAAGGGTAGTGTATACGCTACGGTTGTTAGACGCCTTTTTCAATGAGATTTGTTTGATAATAGCGCGAGAAGAAGGAAGTGTTTGGTAAGGGAAGGAAACATGAGCGGCAGCAGATCTATCACTAAGGTGTAACGTAAGGAAAGGGGGAGCAAGCACATAGATGGTCTCAGTTCCACATGTATGCAGATAGACAGACGGAAAAGGAGTCGATGAGAAGCTTTTGGTCACAGGGAGAGTGGATTCTTCTTTTGTTTTGGCCTACAGAGATGAGAGATTAGAGGGACACTCTCTGTTGTTGTCGCCAGTCTCAACACACGATCATAAAACAAACGGCACAGGAGACTCAAAGGTCCGATTCTCTACAGAATGATGCCAATAGAGAATGTTGGTGTCTTCGGATTTTCTCAGGAGGGGATGATCCTGGTCTGCTCATTGTTCTGAGCCACTCTTCTATTTGCTGAGTGGAAGTGTGCCTGAATGGGAGAAGCTGGTGATGCTTTTTAGGGTTTAAAAAAACTTTTTTAGCTGTAGAAGAAGGATACACATTACTCCAATCTGAATCTTGTGACAGGCCACCTCACTTCAGGTTTCAGAATAATGCAATCTCAAAACCAGACAAAATTTGGTTTTTGGTTCTGTTTAGAGTGGTCATTTGTATTGACACTTTCCATCAGATTCTTGGAGTGAACAGCAGTCATAGGTTGGAAATAAGATTCAACTGATACCCAAAGTCTCTTTCAGCATGATCTCTCTGACAGTTACTTATTTTACTTGGTAATCATGATTTTTTCAGGTGGAGGACTACTGAAAAGTAGCTATGAGAAGGACGGAGTTTGTTTTGTTGTGCCTATTACTAGGAGCATTTCTGTGCAATGATGTTTCTGCAGTTGGTCAGGTCAGCATGCATTTGCTGCTTTGTAATATTTACTCACTGAGCAGAAGAACTGGGTCATTAGAAGTCAAAAACCGTGTTGTAATGGTTGTAGTTGTGACTCATCTGGACATTTGCTATGGTGAAAATCTTCTTTGGTCTAAGTCTTTAAATGACTCAATGTTGTGAAGTCAATTAGGGGAAGTCATCTTGCTGTCAATTGCAGTGCCTGTAACTAGTAGGGTTTTGCCTTCTAATGCAAGTTTATTTGTGGAAGCAGCTCAGCAGTGTGTGCAAAACAGATGCAGACTGTGGGCAAGGTCTGAATTGCTTTCAATGTGCAGCAGCTAATGCCACTGCACCACCAATTTGTATCCGCTCCCTAGCAACCCCTGTCTCCTCCTTTGTAAAGGTTTGCATCCTGCATGCAGTTAATGGTAATTATGCAGCATTCAGGAATCAAGGGTGAGGTTCTAGAGTTTCAGGTTTGCATTTTCTGGTGCATGATGTAAGCTTCTTTACGATTGATCTCTAGGGTTTTGCATTTCCATAGGATGTCTGCAGTTGCTTGGATTTGAGGCATGATTCATGCTGGTGCAGAACACGACCCTGCCATTCAATCAATATGCATGGATCACAACACATAATTCATATGCCATCGAAGGTGTTGATCCAGGTTTAAGTACCTTCAACTTAGCCCCAAGGAATCAGGAAGACAGTGTTGCCAGCCAGCTGAATGTAAGAATGACTCACTACCCCATTTATGCTTTGTGCTGGCTCAAAAGATGCTCTCTGTGGTTTAGGTTGCGTGGAACTTGAGATAGATTACACCCCCATTGTCCTCTAATGACCAGGCTGTAAACTGAAGTCATCCCTCATCCCAAGATGAAGGACTATCAATTTCAAAATACTACTATAGTGAACAAAAATTTCAATTGAACCTTTCACAATTCAGTAGAGAAGAATAACTTCTTTTGTTTTCTGGTAAGAAGATTTAGCCACTTCTCATTTGAGGCACACCCAAGCTCAATGAGTTTAAATCAAAGATTCTCATGCACTTTGAAAAGTGAGATGTACAGGGAGAAGAAGCTTAGGTGAGCACTTGAACACAATGTTGCAGCATGATTACATTCTTATCCTAGTCTGAAAGCAATCAAAACCTGAAGAACTTTCTGTTAAGGATTTGTGTGTGTAGAACCATGAACACAAGAACATGAAGGCAAAACTGTTAACATTGCTCTTTGTGATGGGAAAAAATCTGTTGGTTATTTTTATCCAAAACATGCCTTATTATTTCACTGTTTGTGGAAGTAAATTTCGTTGTCATCATTTAGCTGACAAAATTCCTCAAGCTGTCTGTCCATTTTCTTATTTGCTGTAACCTCAGTCCCAATTATGCCACTCCCGATTCAGGCATCCAGTCCCCTAAAATCCTAGTGTTAGGCAAAGACCAGAATTTCTTGCTATTTTCTTCATCATCCAGTGTCTTCTTGGTATATTTATGGATGTCGTTGAGTGGTGGAATCAGAATAAGAGGGATGCTGACAAGAACAGAAGGTGGGGGTGCAGAATGGAGTGAGGGGGCTGATGCTTGACATGTATGATTTCATGAATGATATATGGTTATGTCATTCATATCAAGGCGAATGTTACAACTTCACTGCCATTGTAAGTCTCTTTTCATTCTCTTCATTTACTCTGTTCTAGGCTCTGTGACAAAAGTGTCAGAAGTTTCCTTTTGTAAATTCATTTAGAAATGTGAAAGTTTCAAATTCAGAGTGCGTCTTTGTGTCCAGGTACATGGTTGATTTTTAGGTTTAGGAGTTCAAAACAGAGTTGAGATACTGGGTAGGAGGGGGATTTCTGGGCAAATGTGCAATGTTAAATATCCTGATGGTTTTGGTACCTAGATGACAACGCTTCAAGCTCTAGCAAAAAGTCTCACTTGATTGAAATTCATCCTGGCTATGGTCCACAACTGTTTGAACTTGGCCTCATGGACTTATCTACCCTCTGGTTTGGCACCTGTCGTACATCCCTAGGAGATGTTCTGGAAATCTACATCCTTGAATGCCAAGTTGTTCTGCAAAGTTTACTAAAGGACTCTGAAACCTCTATGTTCTGTGTTGGATGCAACAGTCACCTGTCAATGGCACATTGACAGAAATCGCAACATTTTTGGCTGCAAATCCAACAGAGGTTATAATAATATTCATTGAAGATTATGTGCATGCACCTAATGGTCTCACAAATGCATTCACAAAGGCAGGCTTAACGAAATATATGTTTCCACTGGCAAAGATGCCTCCAGATGGTGGCAATTGGCCAACACTTGACTCCATGATTGCAAGCAATGAGCGACTACTTGTGTTCACATCCATTGAATCTAAACAAGCAACTGAAGGCATTGCTTATCAATGGAACTTTGTGGTTGAAAATCAATGTGAGTACACCCATACATTAGCATCTGAGACCAACAATAGTCGGTGCAGTAAATGAAAGCCCTTGAATGTGGCTCTCTGGCTGCCATGAACTTTTTATTTTGAATGGTCAGATCTCTTTGTAAATACCTCCTTTACTGCTTGGTAGTTTCATTTATGGTTTCTGGAAGTCATTTTCTGTTTCACTCAGGAAACTTCCTTGAAACAAGTCTTAGCTGAGAAGGGTTTGCGGGGAGGGGGAGGGGAGGGTTTTAAGGACAGGGGTCTGAACAGTGCCAAGGCAGAGGTCTAAGCATGATTTGAACAGGATTTCTGCTAGAATGGGTTGGAGGTGATATGAGAATGTGACTAACAGAGTCAAAGTGGATGGGTTACAGATGGATCATTGCTTCAGAACTGTCCAAATCGAGGAGAATCACAACCCATGAATTCTCTGAGCCGCTCTCTGGTTCTGGAAAATTACTTTCCAAGTGGACCAAATGAATCATTTGCATGTGTGGATAACTCAGCTGACCTTTTGCACGTTCTAGGAGTCTGCCATACAGCAGCAGGAAACCGGTGGTCGAACTTTGTAGCTGTTGACTTTTACCTGGTACTTTGTCTCTCTACTCTATCCTAAGTCCTGATGTTTTTTGTTGTTACATCCACTTATAACATGGTCAAGTAAAGTTGTTGACATGAAATGCAAATTTATCTAAATAATTGATTAGAGATGCACATGAGGTGACACATCAGACTTTGATCTACAAGACTGACTCTAAGATCAACAGGGATCTGGTGGAGGGTTCAGTGGAAGTTTGATATTAGAGACAAGGAAAGCCTAGAATATGTTGAGCCCATATAAGGTTGTGCTATCCTAAATGGCATTTTCTTGGTACATTGTGTTTATTTGCAGAGATGTACAGGTGGAGGAGTATTTGAAGCTGTAGATGAGCTCAATGGTGAGCTGGAGTGCGGCTGTACTGACATCCATTACTGTAAGGTAGGCCACTGGACATACTAATGCTTGATGAGACAGTCACCATTATTTGGTATAACTGAACCCAGGTTCCTGTGCAGCCCATCATCTGTTAATTGCCACCCATGGAACATGAGGGTTAATTGCATGTGATTATTACACAGGTAGGAACACCCTGTTGATAAAGTTTGCAACACTTCACTAGATAACTTAGAAATGAAGATCTATAGTGAACATGGATACATGTATATCCTGTGAAGAGCCAGGTAGGAACAAAGAACTAGGTTTTATCATACTTGGAATTTATTTTGAACCAAGGCTGCAGCATGGTTGATTTGTGCTTGATGAGAAAAAAATGCCAAAGGGATCGAATGGTTAGAAGCTTTTGCACTCTGAATGAAAGACAAAGTCACACCATCTGTGGTAAAGAAAATGGACCATGATTTGATTTAGAGCCCAAGCAGATAATACCAATATGATGAAAAAAAATTCTTGAGCAATTTTATGCTATGGTTACAGGCAGGTAATGCTCCAGGCGTATGCGTGCAATCTGCACCGGCCCCTGCTGGTCCCCGTTCCCCGGTACCAGTAACATCTGCCCCTCCAACTCCTGGTGCTGCATCCTCTCCCGAATCCAATACTGCTGGCTCACTTTATTCATCAACATCATTCATGTCATTAACTTTGTGCCTGGCAATTTTGCTCATCTGGCACTAGGCAGAGTTATAGATGTTTCTACTACAAACTTTAGACCATTTTTTTGATGGCATCAATTGATGAAATTCATAGTTAAACTGGTTTTTTAGCAACTTTGATTCATGCTTCGCTGCCACAAGCCTCTATTCACTGGTGTAATTCACTCGCAATGTGAAATTTCCAAGTGCAGGTCTAAGCAGCTGTTATAAATAGTGTGTATCTGGACTCTGATGTCAAATACTTTTGTATGCAAATTGGTAAATGGCAAAGGTTGAACCCAGTCTACTTAGCATTTTGCTAACCTATAAGACTCTTCAAACTTCTTACTTGACTGAAGTTGCAGCCCAACTGACATGGCCAACAAGTTCTGAGAACAGATTCACAGGAAGGCTAATCTCTCTGAACAAGACGTCTGGTGCTCAAAATTCACCTATCTTTTGGACACATGTGAAGCAATGATGTTGTAGGAGTGATTTTGAGGTATTTTTGGTGTAAGTTGTTTGGTTGATGGTTCTGTGTGCAGCTGAGGAAAGTGACAGGGAAATCCAGGTTATGAATCTTCAGAGGCTTCAGAAAGACCAAAAAAAGAGGAGATGCTTCGGCATGGATGCAGGCATTTCATCTTGGAGAGAAGTGCGGCAGTACATGATGGTTCTTGGTGTGTGCATGCATGTGCATAAATGTGTGTGCAAACTGCTGATTGCTAGGTGATCAAACATGAAACATCACAAAAGTTCTGCTGAGGGGAGTCACTGAGGGAGTAGAAGGGCAGTTTTGATAGGGCCTTGCACTTCTCTAGGCAATGATGGATCGATCCGAAGCTGCTATATGGGGCCTTAAGAGTCAAATTTCTGCTGCATTTTCATAATTTTCATTCTGCTTGTTAGTTGTGTAAAGCTGCATACAAGTTGTCCAATTTGAGCATCTGAGTTCTTGAATTTCCTCACTGTTTTGTTTTTCATTTTCTGACCAAAAAAGAAAATCGCCAAAAAGGAAAAAGGAAAAAAAGAAAAGTTCGCCCAAAAAGGGGAGGAAAATAAAAACGCTGTTCTCAGCGATGCAACAACTATTCAGTAGCCAAAATTGAGAACATCAATACATATTTATGGATGGATCGCAAACACAAAAAGAGGATACATGAATGTATCAATCCGCAAAATGGATGGCATTCGCGACTCTAAGAAGGTAAAAGGGCTTTTTGGTGGGACGTTTCTTGTTTTGTGTGTTGTCATTCATCCGCGGCGGGCGTTGCACAACGATCCTCTTTACCTACTTTGCTCCGTAACAGGTTGCAGCTGGTGACTTCGCAGTCGGGAGCACCAAGCTCACCGTCCAGTTACGTACGTGGGAGCATTCGACGCCGGCGCTTGGCATCGACATCTGCCAGGTGTTGGATACAAGACTACCAGGTGGCGACACAAACTGCACAGTTGGTTGTTTTTGGTGCCTACGCGTGTGTATGTGTGTGTGTGTGTGTGTTTTGTATAAGCTGCTGGACTTTTTCTGGTCGTGCAGATACTGGAACGACAACACAAGCGACGAAGCAGCAAATTCGAGCAAAGAAGGAAAATCCATTGGAACTATAGAACAGGTTCGAGAATTGCTTTCTTGTTCAAGTATTTCTTTGTTTCCTTTCAGCAATAAGATCACTGCAGAACTTAGACATTGATAGAATCAGGAAGGATCTCCAATAGTCTTCTAAATCGTGAAGGGATTTGCAATAGTTTGCAAAATCGGAAGGAATTGTGATAGTTTGCAGAATCGGGACGCATCGGGAAGTACCTGCTATAATCTGTAGAATCGGAAAGGATTTGTGATAGTCTGCAGAATCGGGAACGATTTGTGATAGTCTTTGGAATCGGGAAGGAGGATTTGCACAAAGAATGGCGGACGTGAATCATGTAGCCAATGGTACGTCGCATGAGGGCTTGACGAAGCCTGTCACTTACGGCGATGTGTTCGGAGCATCGGGGAAGATAGGCGAAGAGGCTGTGACGAACGAGGATGCGGCGCTCATGCAAAGTGCGGAGACCGTTACCCTCGGCAAGACACAGAAGGGAGGCGCTGCGGCGACGATGCAAGCCGCGGCGCAGTTGAACGTTTCGGAGGGCCTTGTTGATAGGGACGCGCACTCGAGCGTCGCCGAAGAGGGCGTCAGTGTTATGGAGATCCTGGTCCCAGGTACGCGTGTGATGAAGATTGTATGGCAACGAGAATCTGATCCTAGTAGATCTGTTGCTCACGGATGTGCTGAGAAGTTTTGTGGCTCCATGGCACTTTGTGGACTGGAACCGCGCTGTAGCAGCAACAGCTTCGGAGTTGCGAAGCGATACCAGGAAAACTGCTCTTGTACGCAATGTCACAGATCCAATACCACTGATGTCAAGAGCTTGTCGGTGTTCTTGCAGGTGCACAAATAGATACGGAATTCCTGGGAGAGCAGCCGGTGATGGGAGCCGTGAAGCCATTGCCGACCGATCCTCTCATTGCTTCAGGGGAAGCTGTAACTATTGGCGAGGTAGGCAATTCATGCATGGTGTGGGAGCAGTGCCAGAGTAGTCTCCTAGTGTAGCAAAATCTAGCTAGCATGTGTTGTTGTTGTTGTTTGAGGAGTCTTGAATTGCGATTTGTGTTCTGTAACTATTGCAACACTCGATGGCAATGAAAACAGGCTCTAGAAGCTGCAGCTGTAGGAGCCGGGGATAAGCCTGTACAACCGAGCGATGCTCGCGCAATTCAGAGCGCAGAAGCACGTGCTACAGGCATTCCTGGAGGCATTCCAGGTGGTCTCGCAGCTTCTGCTCAGTCTGCCGCTGAGCTAAATCCCCGCGTCACTGATTCTGAGAAGACGACCATCTCCGACATCCTCATGGTATGTATGTGTATTCCAGGAACCCTGTCATCTTTCTAGAGTGTTCTCTGCATTTGTGTAGATGATAATGGAGGTAAAGGAAGAAGCATGCAAGATGCTGCAGTGATTGAAGCTCTGTCTGTACTCATGTTGCAGGATGCAAGTATTGATCTGCCAGTTGACAAAGTGGTGACACAAGAAGATGCTTCCAAAGTGCTGGATGCTGAATTGCGTAACTCCCCGACAGGACAGCCGCAACCAGGAGGAGTAGCTGCCGCGATGCAAGCAGCGGCAGACCTGAATGAGCGTGCAGGTTTGGTGGCACCATCGAGTACAGGCGGACGAAGAGCGTTCCCGAAGGAAGATATCTCTGCAGTGAGCAACGATGTTGAGAATGGGACGTCATCATCACCCACACATACAGGACCAGAGGAGGATCTTCTAGAGGCGGAGACTGCAGAAGCAGCAACAATACCATTACCTCCTACTCCTGCAAACGGGACACTAGCAGCAGCAGCTACGGATGAAGAAGAAGAAGAAGCAACCGAGCCATTGCTCACAAAACCCCTGGAACAAGATGTAGGATTGGAAGCACCAGAAGAAGCACCTAAAGATATTGATCAAGCAGCAGCAGCTGCCACATGAGAGATGGACCTGAAGAAGATCAAAGACCAATTTCTGAAGCACCCAAACTCAAAGCTCACTTCCCAAGGGAGGAGTTTCATCATCATCTACCCACTCAATGGATTCCTTGGTAAGTGAAGTGAGACATGCATATATATATACACACACATATATAGTCAGAGTTCATCATAGTGGTCTTGCTAGCACAGACTTGAACTCTGTGCACAGCATCTGCAGATGCACTATTTGTGCATCTCAGCTCGTTTCAAATAAGCTGAGGCAGGTTTAGTATTATGTAATCTGGTTCATCTTTTCCTTCAAATCTCACAGACTCAAAAACACTGTGCACAGCTACAGTTGTACATGGCATTTGGGTAGCAGCTTCTTACAAACAGGAGGTACCTAGTAATAATTATAAATCTCTGGTCATTTTGTTTCTTGCTTGCACAGATTGTAACTCTCTCATGTGCACAGCTAAAGATGCAAATATCATTTTGTGCCGAAGCAGCAGCTTCTTTAGCAGCAGCTGCAGATGCATTAAATTTGTATACCAGCTTCTTACAAAACGAAGAGGAAGATTGCAGGAAGATTAATAATCTTTTGAAATACATAGGATGATGATATGAATTCACATGATTTTGGGGCAGAACTTGCTGATGATGAGAGGATTTGCGGTCCCCTTCTTTCTCTCTCTTTTGTGCTTGGTTGTGATCTGACAATACATCTTTCTGATTGTGAGTGAATAATTTATAGTAGTCAAAATCAATTTCATTTCCATGTTTC
>Ga0116229_10012695_pt1 | contig 12071 bp, 14 predicted proteins | sample S1TSphgellanicum_3_FD_87313 | JGI IMG/M metagenome (GOLD analysis project Ga0116229, IMG submission 87313) | Host-associated microbial communities from peat moss isolated from Minnesota, USA - S1T2_Fc - Sphagnum magellanicum MG | ecosystem: Host-associated > Plants > Peat moss > Unclassified...
CCAATGGGAGTTTTATTTGTAATGTGCATTATAATTGCTAAAGATTGAATACCACATTGATTACATTATATTCAAATTACTAACCTCAACATTCTCTTACCCAATGTTGTTAGGGAGACCTTCGTTATATCAAGCCAAAGCAAGAAAAGATTGGGGTAAAGGAACTTTAACATTGGGTTGACACAAATGCAAAGTTGTGTTGCAAATGTATCCAATGTAATATCATGGAGGGACACAAAAAGAAGCATCAAAATTTACATTTGATGTTGAAAGTGTACATGAGGAATCAAATGAAGATATTCCAACCATCACACAATTCCTTCAACACCATAACCCAAACAAACCAAAAGTGGTCAAATGAATAGGTGTTTCCAACCTAGGGAATATTAGTTATTTTGTGATAACAATGAAGATTCTGATGAAGTCATTAGAAAATGGATGAACTTTAGAAATGTTCTACAAGTTGATATGCATCAAAGTGGGAACCATCCGAATCCATTGGCAAAATTGAGTGGTATGGACCAAAAGGTGATATGATCGTTTTTTTTTCAACAAAAACAACATTGTAAAACCATCAACATCAGAACAAATGATCAATCAGCTAAAATTATTATCCATGCATATATTGAAAGAAAAGAATTAAAAAGAAGGTTAACATTTTTTTAAAAAATAAAAACGTTTTTGCTTGGAGTTGTACTGATCTAAAAGGGGTGTCAGCCAAGATTTGTGAACATAAGATAATATTGGAAAACAATGCCATACCAATTCAACAATGCCAACATCGGTTTAATCCAAAATGTTATTTGCTAGTTATAGAAAAATTGAATAAATTATTGAGATTTGGATTTATTTATCATGTCCTTCATAATGAATGGGTATCCCCAATTGTTATGGTACCTAAAAAGAATGACAAAATTTGAATATGCCAAGATTTTTCAAAGTTAAATGTAGTAACCAAGAAAGATTATTTTCCATTGCCCTTTACTAACACTATCCTTGATGCAGTAGCTAAGCACAAACGTTATTCCTCATTGGATGAATTTTAAGGTTGTAATCAAATTTCAATTACAACTCAAGACCAATAAAAAACTACCTTTACAATTGATTGGGGCATTTTATGCATATTGTGTGATGCCTTTTGGGTTATACAATGTACTAGCTACTTTTCAGAGAGTAGTGATGATGGTGTTCCAAGATTATCCGTCTCTCTATGGAAATTTTCCTAAATGATTTTTGTGTTTTTAATACCATAGCATACGACAAAGAAAAACTAAAATTGTGTTTTAACCATGTGACTAATTTGGCAATTGGTAATTTCTTAAGTCAAAAAAATGAAAAATCCTTTGACCACCCTATATATTTTGCAAGTAGGTAATGGGTGGCTACAAAAGTTAACTACACTACTATCAAAGAGAAGTTTGGGGATGATCTATATGTCCAAAACTTTTGACAATATTTATTAGGATATCCGTTCATATTTCATGTGGATGATGATGCTTTAAAATACTTGATCAATAAACCCCAATTAAGTGGTTGCATAACTAAATGGGTTATTTTGTTACAAGAGTGCACATATAATAATGGTTCAACCAAGAAAAGAACATGCCAATGCCAATCTTCTAAGTAGATTGAATTCCTTTTCTTCAATCTTCTCATCCATGAGTTGATATTATTTTGTCAATTGATGGCATTCACACATTGGCTATTGTCATTGCCGATTGGTATCACGAGTGGTTCTGTCTTGTGGGGTGGTTGCAACACTAATGGTTCAGGAAGGAAAGATTTAATCGTGATTATTACACAACGGATGTGTTTCTCCTTCTTGCCATACAAGTTTTTGGGTGTTTTCACTATGAAGTCGAGAACTTTTTTCATCAATGTGTTAACATGGCATGGACAACAAAGGGTTGTCATGCCTGTATGCATGGCCTCATACATGGCAGCTGGTTACAGGCATGCCAATCATGTCTTTTAGGGTTAATGTACGCTTTTAGGGTCAATATATGTTTTAAGGTTACTGTACGCTATTAAGTGTTTTAAGGTTATGGCTTGTTTAAGGTTTTAGCTTGTGGTGGCCATATAAAAGGCCAAGCTCTTCCCTTCTCTTGTTAGTTTTTCTAGAACTCCTTTGTAAGGAGAGTTCCCTCCATAGTCAAACTAAATTTCTAAATGCTCACGGCAACTATTACACGGCCACTGTTTACATACATTACGTTTTTTTCCCTTTTTTGCAATTTAATTCTAGAAAAATTACTCTTTATCATTTAATGTTGAAAGTGGCATATTTTTCTTGGTTTTTGAGTTTCTTGGATTTCTTTTGCTACTACTATTGTTACTGGTGGTGGTGTTATTAGTATTGTGGTTGCTGTTAGTTCTCCTTTATTGTGTTCCTATTGTAGTTGCAGTACAAGCATAGAAAAAGAAGGAGAACTAGCAGTAGCGTAAGTGGTGTCTTTTCTTCCATAACAGGAGTAGCTCTAATAGTAACCCCGGCTACTCTTCCTCCTGCCATGATTTTAACAGGGGTGAATGAAGCCTTGAAGACTCTTAAAAACTGCATGGTTAAGTGTAGCGTCAATAAAAAAGAAAAAAAAATCTTCTGCATGCCATCACTTCAAAGCTTTCAAACGATCTACAACGTGGCATTCGTCATGTCGTCGCCCACCATCGTTGTAGAGCTCCCGGGCGATCTACATCGCCGTGTCTTTCGCATCTCGCATATCAACGCAGAGCAGCGCCACCCACCATCACTGGACAACAACGTCGCAAGCAACAACGCCACGAGCAATAACGCCACGAGCAATAGCATCATGAACAACATCATCACGAGTAAAAACGCCACAAGCAACAGCGTTACCCGCCATCACTGGATAGCACTGCCGCGAGTAATAGCGCCGCCCGCCATCACTGGACTTAATGTCGCGAGCAACAGCGCTGCCCGCCATCATTGTAATGTAACACCACAAATAGTAACCTCACCTTCCATCGTTGCAACGCAACACCACAAATAGTAGCCTCGCTTGCCATCATTGTAGAACAGCATCGTGAAGAGCAGCCCCACAAGCAAAAGCGCCGCCCACCATCGCTACATAACAATGCTGCAAGCTCCAACACCGCCCACCATCGCTGCAGAGCAGCTGACGCATTCCCAAGTCCCTTGTTGAACCCACTTGAGGGTCCAACTATGTGAAGTTGCGGAAAGTTAGGACTTGAGGGTTGCTCCCGACTTCCAACATTAAAAGGGGGTAGAAGGGTGTGCTAAAAGTCCCGAAATTAGATTAGGAAGAGAGACTAGATTATCAAGTTCGAATTTGCATCCAAAACCAACCACAAAAGGGTTAGTTAACATTCGAGAACACCCTTGGGTGTTGGGACAAGTCACGAGCACTTTGACACACAAGACTCACCACGGCCCGGACTCAGGGGAAGCCACCACCTTCCCCCATATAGTATACTCCATAGATCTCCGCCGAGGCTACATCCAAATGGCTCTTTTTCCCGGGACTCCCAAGTTGGAGTCCCGAAACTGTCCCAAGTTGGAGTCTCGGGACTTTGGACGCTCATAGCTCCTCGCCTCAAACTCGGATCGGGATGAAGTTTAAACCAAAATTGTAGCTCTCATCGAGAGCTTTCCAACGCCATGTCGCACTCTTTGACACGACGTCGGGAAAAGGTCGATTCCCGACTTTTAGTGGTCGGGAGTCAGATTGCCAGTTTGACTCCCGGCCCTTCTTTTGCCCATAACTTGGGCTTCAGATGTCCAAATGGCCAATGCGAGGCCATTTTGGGCATCTACGCTTCAAGACCTTTTGATTGATATAAAGAACGCACCAAGGCAAGGAGATTTGGCCCCTCAAATCATCTTTTGAGTTTTCGAGAGTCCCGGAGGATTCCATTTTCCCACTTTTGGGAGTGTGAGTTGCATTCTCACACTTAGCCCCAAAGTGGGGTTGTGACAGTAGCACTGTGAGCTCCAACATTGCCCACCATCGCTATAGAGCGAACTCCAACGTCGCCCACCATTGCTACAGAATAACACCGTGAGCTCTAAACGTGCTTACCATTGCTACAGAGTAGTGTTGCAAGTTCCAATGTCGCTCGCCATCGTTGCAGAACAATGTCACAAACTCCAATGATGTCTACCATTGTTGCAAGGCAATGCCACCAACTATAGCGTCGTCGACCATCGTTGTGCTATAAAGCAATGTCACGAGCTACTCCATCACCCACCATCGGTACTTTGTAATGTCACTCGCCATTGGTACCTTGCAACGCCACGAGCTGTAACATCACCTGCCATTGTTGCCCTACAACACCGCCCACCATCACTATCGAGCAATGCCATGAGCTATAGCACCCCCTGCCATCGCAGTCGAGCAACACCACCCCCCCCATCATTGCCGAGCAATGCCACAAGCTGCAATGCTGCTCGCCATTGCTATTGAACAGCATCGCCCGCCATCACTGCTGAACAACGTCGCCCGCCATCGGTGTTGAGCAACGCCACCCACCATCGTTGTTGAGCAACACCACATGCCATTGTTGTTGAGCAATGCCACACACCATCATTGTCAAGCAATGCCACGAACTATAGTGTCGCCCACCATCGTTATCGAATAGCATCGCGAGCTATAACACCACCCCCCATCACTGTCAAACAACATTGCGAGTTGTAGCACTATGAGTTACAGTGTCATGTCTGCCATCGCTGTGGACCTCACAAGCGCTCTGCGACATTTTGGTGTTCATAACACCGTTTGTTATCGACTTCCATCCGTCCATGGACTTTTGTGCATAGACCTCCGTCCATGAACGTTCATAGATTTCCATTTGACTTTCATCTGACGTTGGTCGAACTTTTGTCCGATGTTTGTATGGCTTTCATTCGACGTTTGTCCAACTCTTATCCACCGTCTATCTGATGCCCATCCGACTTTCATCTGATTTCGTTCGTTCGGCCCCTTCCATCCATCGACATCCGTCCATCGCCGTTCATACTCGTCAACACACCGTATTTTGCAAATTGTATGTTGTTTTAGAACTTTGTGGCTAATGTTGTGTATTGCTACAAAATTTTGGGGCATGGGACAACACCATGTGCTCGAATGATGAGAGCATTATCGTTCAACAAGAGCCAAGGTATCAACTACGAAGTAACACACAATCATTTCAGCCGATTTCATTGAGCTCACGATATTTAGGATGGTACCATCAAACGTCTACAATGACACTGTCATCCAGTACAACGTCTACCAAGAATTCAAGTTCAGGTTACACTACATCAGCAATACATCAAAGTCCATTTGGAGGGGTTAATCAATGGGGTATGCCTGTTGCCACACCCAACTTTCACACCAGCACCGTATATTCTGATGCAAACCGTTACCTCTACACCCATATACACCATGGAGGTCAGCAATTCCTCTAGACTTAAGAAGTTTAGCGGAACGCCAAATACCATTTCTTTGAAGGAGTTCAAGGAAATTTTTTCAACTATGGTTTATGAATTGAAGCTCAAGTATGGTGCTAATTACACTGAGGCATTCGCATTCAAACAACTGGCTCGTTATGTGCATTATGAAGCATTGGATGTCTACGAACAACATTCTCTAAGGATTTTGGGTGTCACCTAGATCTTAAATCCAGCTTATGCCACAGCCATCACCACCGCCTTTCAAGCTGCATTGCAAGCTACCATTGCACATCATGGGATTATGTCCCATAATCTGCATTTAGTACCTATTTTAATAAACCTTTCTCCTCAACAACTCATTGTTGCTACCATAAATAATCCTCCCACCACTGATGCATTAGCTTTTGCTGATCCAGTGGGGGAATTCTTTCGAGTTCTTGAGCTGGAATTTTCAGTTAAGAGTACTGAAAAATTTATACAACTCACCACCTTCTCTTGGCAGAAGGATGAAACCCTCAAGATGTTTTAGAAGAGGCTTCTTAAGCTTCAAAAGGATACTTAGAGCATCACAAACCTAGAAGCTGCCCATCGGTATTTTGGTTCGTTAGAAGGTATTTTGACACTCCATGCGTAAGTTTTGCAATAGGTTTCTGTAGAATTTGGAAACTTGTACACTTTGTTGGATGTGTACAACATTTTTGAAAAGCTGGAATTGGCTCATGCACACCATGAGGCCAGTACTATGAGGCCTCCATCACATTCAAGGCCTTAGCCTCCACTAGTTGCGCCAACCAAATCATCACATTCTTCTTTAAGGGCTAAAGTAGTGCATTTGACTACACCCATTTTACCTTTTTGCAACTACTATGGCAATCCTGCCCACAAAGCTAATGAATGCAACATTCCTTCCTAGGATCTCTTTTGCGATTATTATGGGAAAGAGGGACATTAGGAAGTTGTTTGTTTTGCCAAGTTCCTGGAACGGAAGTAACTCAGATTATTACGGTAAAATTTGTTAGCATCTTCTGTTGCCCCTCAACTAAAAGCAAAGGCACCTAAGCCTTCCATTCAGGCTTCCCCCACCAAGGGTAATTCTAGTAAGAATGCTAAGAAGAAGGAGCACAATGCTGACAAGAGGTAGGTGTTTCAAACCCATGCCGCTTAAATTCAAACTCTACAAAATGAACTTGAATCATTGAGGGCCCAACTTACTAATCTAAAACTCAAGTCTTCCCGACCAGCTAATCATGTCCAACCTATACATGGTTCATAATCACAGGAGGGACCTCCTAGGTCGTTATATGGCCTCTCACACAATGCCTTGGTTGGGGAATATGCTCTTTCCAGTGCACACTATTCTAGTCTCACACCAGAATTTGCCACTTCTTTTTACCCTTCCTACTTTGTGGCACAAGAGGCTAGTGTGGCACCCAGAGTTTCTTCCACTAAGTAGGGAATTCAGATTGATGGACTCACATTTGGTTCAAGTCCTATTACCAGGGCTAGAGAAGCTCGAGTAGTCATGCCATAATATTTTCGTCCTCTCAACACGGGAGAAGAACGCACCTTGTTGGTGAGGGGGGAGGAAATTACTACACCACAAGCTATTAGGGCATCAAATTTTTGTGTCCTAGGAATACATGTACATTAGGAAAACACACAATTTTCCATTAATCAGCTTATGGAGTGCCAATTCCAAATGCATGAAGTGGCGCAAAAACTTGTGAGTACACCATTGTTTAATTTTCAAGATTTGAAGCTAAGCACCAGGGACATAATTGCAGTACTAAAAGATACCTTGAACACTACATTCGGTCCCCTACCAATCCCTGATCCACATGTTACATGGGTCCCATCTAACACCTTGGAAAGAACACTCGATTAGCTCACGTGTTGCAAATGGCATTTGTAATCTGGTCACTAGTTGTAACATGGCTCAACTAATGGGCTCTCCTACCTCTGATTCTACATTCACATATCAGAAGGGAGCTAAAAACACCTCATTTGTGGATTTGTTATTCAGCAAAGGTGTTATGGATAGCCAATCTCTCCACAAAATCTCACTCATTTCCAAAGGTGGTGCTTAATCAGAAAACTTCCATTGCCACTAGAGTTGCCATTGTTGACAATACAAGTCAACAATCCAGGTGGGAGGACCTACACCCAGAATGGTACTTCTTGATACAAGTGCCCAACCAGTGATTCTTGGAGTTCAATTTGCCGAGAAGATGGGCATGTTCGATTCCAAACTATGGAAATCTATGTGGCAAATTCGCACCGCTAGTGGGAGCATAGAGGAGGTACTTGGGGAGATCTCGGATTTGATTACACTTAAGTTCAATGAAGATACAGATCAGGAGCTTTGCCTATAAGTTAAATGTTTAGTCACCAATGCCATTAATTACAATGTGTTCATTGGGCAAGAGGCCTTGTTTCCACTAGGTTTCATAATTAACAACTGGTTCGAGCATGCGTACTACTGAATGGATTGGGAAACTAATGGCCACCACCCGGGATACATACCATTTGATTTACATGGGAACCATAGTCCTATGGCTCACCATTATATGCTCAAGAAAGCACACACCATTTCCTACATCCAACAAGCTAACGATGAGTGGATAGAAGCAAATGAAGAAGAAACAAGTTACACCCAAGCTACTCAAAGCTTGAAGGTGGTTCCTACTGACATTCAACACGGACCAAAGGTTTTACAAAGGTTCAAAGCAGCCCACGAGCCCTTGGTTAAAGTTCTATTTAGTTTTGAAAACATGGAAAGCCATGGCAAACCGATTAAGCTAGTATTTCCTCAGTTAATCACCTGGACACCGCTTAAGGAGGGGATTACATTACTAGAGTTCTTTGGTGGTATTGGTACATGTCTCAAAGCCCTACTATAGTAAGGGATAGTGGTTCGGAGGTAATTTTACGTAGACATTGATCCTATTGCAAGGCAAGTGGCGACATAGAGAATGATGGAGCTCATAGCTAGATTTCCACAATAGTTTACAACCACCGCATGGAAGGCCAGTTTCACTTTCCTACCTTCTGACATACAACTAATTCAGAAGAAGCATATGGATTTACTTGGCCCCATCGACCTGATTGTTTCAGGTTGGGAGTGTCAAGGATTTTCAGCGGCTAAATTTGGAGAAGGCTTGAGTGACACAAGATCCAATCTTTTCATGGACATGGTACGATTGATCACTTGGGCTCAATCCATTTCTCCTACGTTTGGTTATGTAATTAAAAACACCCCTTCTCAGCTTGACCAAAAGGAGAAAGTTCAAGAACACTACACGCTGGTCAAACATTACCTTGGAGAGTTGCTCCTACTCAATGCGGCACAATGCGATTTGTATTCGCACTGGCTACGCAACTAATGGACCAACCTTGCACCACTCTTAGTTCTGCAGTTGGCTCTAAAATATACCATTAAAAAACCCAACTTGCAGGTTTATCACATATTAGATGACTAGAACTCTTGCCAACCAGTTACAAGGCAAAAGAAACCTCCTTAGTTTCCTACGAACACAATAGAAAAACCAAGAGGTGTTTGACTCACCTTTGTCTCCTTACCAGGAGCACATGCCTTTTAGGGGGATGGACCAGGCCTGGTGTATCATCATGCTTCAGCCACTTGGGATGAACTAAGCTTAGAACAAGGAAAAAGGGTTATGGGTTTCCAAACTGGCACCACTAATCACACCAAGGTGATTATATTGGAGCGTAATGATCTGCTGGGGAGAGGCATGGACCTGAACTCCCTTACATGGTTATTAGTAACATGTGTACTCTTTCAAATGCACACAACACCAGCACCGATTCTATCAACTTGTAATTCTAACAATGTGACCACATGGCACCCCGACCAAGTACACTTGCCTATCTTCAACACTTTACACTTCATTCTTAATGTTGGGGGGGAGGAGGTATCATGTAATTTGACTCAAGTTGTTTATGATACACCTGGAGGTACATCAACTTTAGAAAAAATAATTATAACCTTCTACGAATTTGCATAATTGGATAGTGGAGAACCCAATACACCTTGTTCTTCAAACACATTTTCCAATTCCATTCCATGTGTTTCCAATTACCCTTTTGTTATAGGGAACTAGCTCACCAAGAAGGAAAAACACCAGGTCAGAGACTTGCTAAATAAATATGAAAATGTGTTTGCATTTTCAATGAAAGACTTAAGTAGGTGTAAGACCATGCAGTTCTCTATAGACCTTACAGATGAGACACCCATCTATTGAAGGAGGCATAGGTTAAACAAACATGAGTGGGAACTAGTAGATGAAAGATGTAAAAAGCTCCATGAAGTTGGTCTCATTTAGCCATCAAGTTCTGATTTCATAGCCACTACATTAATGTTAACAAACAAGGATTCAATTGGATTATGGACTAAGAAAAGGATGTGAAGGGATTATAGGCCTTTGAACTTGGTTACACCTCAGGACAGGTACTCCATGCCCATCCTTGAAGAACTATTTGATAACATTGGAATTCAAACATCTTCACAATTGTGGATTTGAGGCAAGGCTTCAACCAGATTTTGTTCGCTGCGAAGGATTGTAAGAAAACAACATTCCATAGAAGCAATAAGTTATGCGAATGGCTTGTGATGCCTTTTGGATTAAAGAATGCACTTGTCTTCTTTGAACGAATCATGGACCAGGTTTTCGAAGGGGAATATTTCTTAAAATGCTACATAGATGACACCCTAGTGCATAGCAAGGGACTCCTACAGCACTTGGCTCATTTTGAAGAGTTATTCAAGAGGCTCCATGAAGTCAATATGAAGATCCATCCTAAAAAATGTGATTTTGTTGCCACCTTAGTAATCTACCTTGGACACAGAATTTTGCCAAATGGTATTATGGCTCATTGGGCCAAAGTAATAGCCATTTTAGAGATGCCTAATCCTACTAATGTTCACACTTTGAGAAGCTTCATGGACTATGTAGTTACTACAGGATTTATGTCCAAGACTTCAACACTATTGCTCATCCTCTATATGCATTGTTAAAAAAAATGTTGCTTGGACATGGAGTGAAGAGGCTCAGGAAGCTTTCGACACACTCAAGGAAAAGCTTTCAGAATTCCCCATTATGAGAAGACCTAATTTCAACAAGGTCTTCATTCTACACATTGACTAGAGTGCTCTTGGTATTGGTGCTATTCTTGGCCAACTTGATGAAGAAGGCAAGGAATATGTTATCGCCTATGCATCCTGAAGCTACAACAAGGCTGAAAACAACTACTTTTCATACAAGGGGGAGTGTCTTGCTGTTATATGGGCCATCATATATTTCAGGCCCTATCTTTATGGCACCGAGTTCACTTTGTATACCGACCACTAACCTATCAAATGGTTGATGACCAACAACAAACTTACTAATAAGTTAGCTCGTTGGGCACTTATATTTCAGGAGTATGAGTTCAAGGTTATTCATCAACCTAGTATTACACATCAGAATGCAAATATCGTGTCATAGAAACCCCTCACTACCTCTGAAGATTTCTCAAAAGTCAGGCAAAACTTTGACCAGATTCTGGTAGTACATGTATCTTATGCACCTAATTATCTTACACTACTATAATGTAACCTGGTTGAGCATCCCATTGTGAATATATGGGAGGACTCGGACACTCTGAGGTTTTTTCAGCATGGGAAATACCCTCCCCAAATTACATCAAGTCATCGAAATCGCATACAACAGCGATCCAAACACTACTCATGGAGGGATAATCACCTTGTCTGATGTTTACCACAAGGCAATAGAATGGTTCCTCCACCACAATAATGGTTTGGTCTTATTCAAAAGGTACACTCAAAGCTTGGACACTTTGGAGTTAAACGTACTTATAGCCTTTTCGCTCCTCATTACCATTGGAGAGGTATGTATGTTCAAGTCTAAGATGTCATTGCTAGGTGTGAACAATGTGATAGAGTGAGAACATCCTTCTCGTCTCGATAACTCACACTTTCTCCACTCCCTATTCAAGGCATGTTTTATCATTAGTCATGTGATTTAGCAAGAAAGTTACCATAGACCTCTAGGGGTAATGTTTACATCATGATTATGATTGAGCATTTTTCAAAGTGGGTCGAGCTTGTTGCACTACCGGACAAGTCATCACATAGCACTAGCCAATCTTTCTTACAATAGGTCTTAAATAGGTTTGGGGCGTATGCTAAATGCCTTACTGATCAAGGATTAGAATTCAGAGGAGAATTCCAAGACCTACTTGACCATGCTCTCATTGACCATCACCAGACTTCAAAGGATCATCCGCAAGTTAATGGCCTTGTAGAGAGAATGGTTCAAACATGCAATAAAGGACTTCAGAAGATTTTTTTCATTAGGAACAAAGAGGATTGGGACTTGGCCCTACCTTACATCGCCATGGGTTACAAGATGTCCAAACACACCTCTTTGTCTCATTGTTGTCCTTACTTTCTACTTTTTGGGAGACATCCCATTCCACCCTCTTCCATTGCTACTCAAATGGACCAAGTTGTGGACTTGGATTCCCTAGCCACTTAGGTTAGGGTCATCACAAAGAGGGCTACTTTATTCAGGAAGGTTATGCCCATGGCCATGGAGAACTTGTCCATTGCACAACATCGAGACACCTTACGATATGC
>Ga0116229_10012696_pt1 | contig 12071 bp, 4 predicted proteins | sample S1TSphgellanicum_3_FD_87313 | JGI IMG/M metagenome (GOLD analysis project Ga0116229, IMG submission 87313) | Host-associated microbial communities from peat moss isolated from Minnesota, USA - S1T2_Fc - Sphagnum magellanicum MG | ecosystem: Host-associated > Plants > Peat moss > Unclassified...
CCAAAATAGTTGAAAGTTGGTCTTGTAGTTGCAAATATTCTCAAATCTAGTCGCAAACGACTATAAGTCGCATGTAGTCGTAAATTGACTGGTTACATTTTGGCTGATTTCTACTAGTGTTTGTATGGAATGTTTTGGAAGTTAAACTTACCTAGGTTATGCATTTTCCAAATGCCTCAAATTAGTTGACTTATATTATTTACTCATAGAAATATTTTTTCAAAAATGCACAATCTTTTATGATGCATTTAAAAAATAGTGAAATTGTTTGAAATTATGTTTGATATTTTATGGTTAAGTTTTTGATATTATAAGTTACAACTTTGTTTCATACACCATATGCATTAAACCTCATTTACATGTGGCAAAAGACTCTTGAACTTGAAACTCATTTTGAATTTATATAAATTTTTATTTATATATTTAATGGATATTGAATCCTTTCTTATTGTAGTTGGTAGTCTAGTATCACCTCAAAAAAATTGAAGATGAACAAGTGCGTAATTTTTTATTTAAGGTGCTATGTGAAAATTGACTATTATTTGACGAAGCAAGTGGTCAACTTCAAAAGTCCTAAACACACAATAAAACTTAAGATTAGAATAAACTACTTGTCAATTTGAAATTTTCAACATTCATATTACACTAATAGAAATTGGACAAAATGTAACCATTATATTTGCGATTACATGCGATTATTAATTATTTATAACTACATTTGGACTTTTTTGTAACTATTTCTTGTGTTGGTCATGTTTGCGACTACAATGCAACTAGTTGACGACTATTTTTGTGCTCATCCCTCCATGTGAACAAAATTTAGTTTAATTTTCATCCAATAAGAAAAATTTATGTCCCATTAGTTGTGAATATGACCAATTTAGTTGTAACCTTATGAATATACAAAGGTGTATTTTGTGAATTCTAAATGATTTAGTTGGTTGTATTAGGATTTATAAATGTATCTTTTGAATATATTAAAATTTTATGTCAAATATTTGCTAAATATATTATGCCCATATTAAAAGTTTATCCAAACCATCTTATTATATTTCTTAAAATTATTACAAATGACATTTATTATTATTATTATTATATATTTATATTAATTACATGTAATAAAATATTATATTAATATAATAACTAGGAAATATTAATATATAGTCTTAAGTTTTATATTTCAAATTTATAATTGATATTTATTAATTATTATTAATTAAATGATTATAATAAATTAATGATTATTTTTCCATTTATTATTTTATATTAATTACTGCATTAGTTAGAATGGAAATCTAATAAATTATTATACAAATGTAGAAAGTATTTTTGAAGGAAAAATATACTTATTAAAAATACAAAATATTTATTGTAATAGTTCATAAATAGCTTTAATGAGTGAAATAATAATAATAATAATAATAATAATAAAATAATTAGCCTTGGCTACCAACTAACTACAATAATAATTGAATTAATGTTACAAAATTGCTACTTTTAAATATTTACATTTATATTTATTATTAACTATATAAATGAAAATAATATTGGGAAAAATTATATTACTAGATATTTAAAAACTAGTAAAATATTTATAATTAATAGTTAATAATTATTAACTACTGAATATTTCAGTTATTATATTAATTTATTTGGTTACGAAATAATTATTTATTATTTATTAATAATTAGCTAATTATTTCAATATTAGCCAATTACTAGTTAATATATATTTTTTAAATTAAAAATTATTATAGTTTATCTAACTAATAAATTAAGTATTATTTAATAATAACTAATAATATAATTAATTCAGTAATCATAAGATATTAATGATTATTACTATAAATAATTAATTAGTTGGATAATTTATAAAGCAAATTAATTAGTTTTTAAAAAATTTAAATTAATTAATTTACAAGTTTATTAAAAATTTCTATATTGTATTCATTAAATAATTAATAATTGTATTAGTTAATTAGTTAGCTAGTCAGTTATCACTTACCTACCTAATTATATATTTTCTAAGATGAGAATGAAAGCCAAAACATATGGGATAAAATTCTTAATTACAAGTCATTTGCAATTAAACATTTTTAGTTGCAAATGACTTATGACTAAAATTTTTATCCCATATGTTTTAGTTTTTTTTCTCATCTTGAAAAGTATATAAATAAGGTGTTTTGTCTCACATTTTCATATTTAAAAAGATGGGCATATGGGATGAGTCAATAAAATTGACTTAACCCAAAATAAAATATAAATATTCATGTATTTACACCTAACTACCTACTTCCCTAACTTACTTACCTACTTATTTAAGTAGGTATTTGGCCTAGGTAAATAAATAAGGCCTATGTATATAGATGTTCAGCCTAGATGGGTAGGTACGTATATAAATAGGTAGGTAGCTAACTCAACCTAATACCTAAATATTGATTTAAATTTAATTAGGAAAATTTCAATTAATATGCCACATGGCATATTTTATTACACCACATGTCATAATCTAAACCATCCAAACATAAAAATGAAATGTCTTAAATTATTTCGAAATAATAATAAAATATTTTTAATTATTAAGAATTGGGACATGTGGTAACACATAACTTGTTCCCATTCTTCACCAAAAAAGTTGCATTTTAATTGCAAATGACAATACGTATATGATTAGTCAAAGGATGAAGGCGTATATTGTTAACTTTTTCTTTCATCCAAAATTTGTTATCATTTGCGACTAGTGTCAATCCAACTTGTCCAACTCGACTATTAAGATTTTAATTGTAAATGTCGATTACAACTAAAAATTAATTGCATAGAACCGGTTGCAAAATGACCATTTTCTACTAGTGTTACTCATTTAGCACCACTTTTAATAATTATCATGATTTTTAATGGCACCACATAGAGATCTTTGTTTTAATTTACAGTTTTCATTAATGTTTGACATGGTTTTTGGCTCCTTTGACTCTGATTGGTCTATAAAACTAAACCATACCATTAAAGACCTAAATCTATTATGGGTTTATAAGTATTGGCATATTCACAATTACCTGTACCTTTTTAGGGTCTAGTATTTTTCCTTCTTTGGAAATTATGAACCCTAAAATCAATCTTGAAAATACCATGAAGGCACATTTCTCAAGGTTAAAACTGATTATATATTCTTTGCATTTCTAAAAGCAAAGTTTGAACTTCATCAAATGAATCTCCATATCACTATAAATCATGAAGTCATCTAAAAATATCGTCATGAACTAGTCTAAGTACTCTTTGAAAGCTCTACTAACTATTCTCTGGAAAGTTGGTGGCCTATTTTTAACACCAAATGGCATCACAATCTAAATAAAAGCTCCCCAATCTGTTACAAAGGTTGTTTTGTATCTCTCCTTAAAGGCTATAGAAATATGATGGTATCCTAAGTATTCATCTAAAAATGAATAGGCTTCATACCTTACTACAATGTTTCATCCAAGATAGTGATTATGCTTGTTGAAAATAGCTCTAATTTTGTCTCAAAGATCAAATCTTCTTCTTCATCTATTAGCCCTTCCAACAAGTCATAACAAACAAATACTTGGGGCCTTCTGGTTTCTACTCCCAATTTCTTGTTCATAATGTTCTAACTATTCCATTACCTTGGATAGTAATGACATTATTGCCCTAGTCATGCATCTTTGAACCAAGGTCTTCCCAGTAACATGGAATAGCTAAAATCTCCCACACTGTTTTGCAAAATAATAAATGTGATTACATATGGTATACCATGTATGTGAATCTTCAATTTTTTTGACGATTCCAAAAGGCCTGGTCATACTCTGATATGCCATTTTGAGGTGGTATGGAACTAATCTTAGTTTGGGTAAACCTAATTTTGTTATGAGGTTTTTTGTTTTGATATTTACACTTGCTCCATCTAACAAAACATCTTCAACAATGTTCTTCCCAACTTGTACTTGGATAACTACCATTTGGTTATCTACCTCTATAGCTATAGTGTCTATTTCAAAATGTGTCTCAACCACTATGACTACATTAGGTTCTAATATCACTTTAGTAGTTATATTGGGTTTTTTTGGCTTTGGTTTCTACCACATATTTTTAAAAATTTGGTGTTATCTTCAGCAATTGACCTAACTTCAAGGTATAGGTGGTTTCTAACATCTATTTATTAATATCTTGGAATATTTATTCCATAGACATAACAAATAAACTTTGTGATACAATTGGTTCTACGGACACCTCAACCTTTGGTAATTGTGCCCAACTTGTATTCCACTATGTCTTTTCCTTTTGATTTAGATTTTCTGATGGGTCTTCTGCTTACATCTCCTATGTAGTTTTGACAAAAGATTATCGTAATCTTTGCTCCTCTTCCCAATCTGCAACAAATGTATTCTTGATTAGCTTTTTGTCCTTGAACACATGTTCTTCAATAACCTTGTTCCCAATGATGGCCATGTTGAGATCCACTATATGAACTAAACACTACTACAAAATGCGGGTGCAGTTTACTATTCCCTGTTCATTAAACCAGTGAATTCACTACTTATTCGCTAGTCCCTGTTCATTCAAAATCCAATGAAATCACTTGGCGTACGAGGACACCTTTTGTTGTAGTGAAAGGATTTACAACCTTGGACTTTACCACAACTTGTTTATTTGTAATCTTCACTCTTTTGTGCTTAAACATATTCTGCATGTCACTGTACTTAGGACAATCTATGATCTTATGTCCAATGTCATCACAAATATGACAAGAATACCTCATAGGTCTTTGTACTTTGATTTGTTGAATGGTAATTTTTGAAACTACAGGAACATAGTTTTTTTTTCTTTTACTTTATAGGTTTCAACATTATGATTTGTCCTATGATAATTTATACAATACATTATTATTTTCTTTGTAACTATATGAGGTTTTTAAGCTAATATTATTTTATTACTATGTGGTATTAACAAATTGTTTATAACCTTTACTTCAGAAATTCCTTTTTCACAAACCAAAGCTACTTCCTTATGTTGTTGTAAGGTTTTTCTCTTCATGCTTGCTATTGTTACATGCAAATATGGTTGTAATCCATATCTAAACTAGTAGTTAAAAAATTATTTGTTATCTTATGGTGAAGATTATTGACTAACTTCAATAATCTCTCATAATAAACTTCCACTCTTTCATTCTTCTCATGCTTCATGTTTTGAACTATAGATAAGCTTGTTCATCATTCTGAATTATTCTATACCTTTTATAAAAAGCTAATTACAATTCTATAAAAGTACAATTTAGGTAATCTCCCATGTAATCGTTACACCAGTTGGACATAGTATCTTTGACAATAAAACTAAATAAATTACTAATTTTTGCATCTTTTGTTTCACCATTTGCTCTAATGGCAACTTAAAAAACTTTGACATGAGCATTTGGGTTAAAGTCCTTCACATACTCAAGGTATTTAAGTGGCCAATGATAAGGCCTATTTGGTGGTAATGGTGGCCTCCATGGATTCACCATTGGCAACCCAAAATATCTTGGAGGTCTTGGTGGGTCTGGTAGGTCTAATCCACCTCCTTCTGGATCTGATGGCTAACCAACAAAAACTTTGTTCACCTTTCTAAACATCTCTGCATGCACACTCACAAGTTTTGTTCCCTTTGGAATTTGTGGTCTGGACTTCGTTTCAACAACAATATGGAATAATGCTATTATAAATGGAGTTTTAGTAATTGTAATCATAGACTGAAACATTGCCACAAAATATAACAATATAGATCTTACTAGTTCCATTTTGAAATTAGAAATTCATGCATAGGTAACTCCAACATTGTTGCAATGTAATAGACTTGGTGCAAGAGTTACATAATAGGTACTACATCTACTATAGCCTGAGCTTTCATTTCCACTATGTTATTTCTCCAGATTTGTTCTTTGAATCTATTTAAAATTTTGACCCTTCCATGGTACAAATCTTTTGGCTCAACATGTCCATGGTTTTCTACTTTTGCAGGTGTTGGATTCAGATTCTACAAGTGTTTAACAAATCCTTGCCTCACATTATCTTCAATAAATGGACATTCATTGATCTAATGTCCAATTTGATGACAATATGTGCAATGTGGAGAGTTAAATCTTAGAACTTTGTTCATACTATGAATTCCTCTTTTCTAATCCCTTGGAACTCCCTAGTAGAAGTGGATTTAATTCTTGCAATATTATTCCACACTATTGTAACAACATATTTGCATTACAATATGCACACACATTCACAATTTTTGCCTTGATTCTAAAGACATCAATGTTTGTAGTTCATTAAAACACTAGATTCATGGTTATTTCATATAATCAGAATCTACACTTCAAAATACAATGTAAAAAATCCAAAAATAATATTACAATTCATTTCATTACATTTTTGATATTATAGAAAATTCACACAATAATTTGGATATGGAAATCACTACAAAAGTTTATATTTGTTTATTTGACTGAAAACTCAATCATAATTACAATAAAATCCCATATTCTACTAAAAATGAAATCAAAAGGACAAGATCAAATTTGTGGTATATCAAAAATAAAATCTATGATTTTCTATTATGTAAAATATCTATAGCTATATTTTTTTCCCCAAAACTATGTGTCTAAGAATAAAATCCTTTTCCCCATAACTTCCATCTTCTGGTAATCCCAAGTCACATCATCATGATTAACAACTAAACAAGAATTCAAAATTCAAACCTACAATGTTCCATGATAGTCCTTATCATAAATGCCTTGTTCATCCAAAACAATGTAATCATCTTAGCCCTTAACACTCCTTTAACAATGCTTCCATTCTATTAATTAAGTTTGGGTTCACTATACCTCAAATTGACAACCACATGTACACCTTCTACTACTATTAATTTTGTTCTTGGTAAGACTATAGTTTCTTGTCTAGTTATAAATATTGACTCAACTCCTTTGGACATTTTGATACCCTGAGTTATGGTTTTTTGCTCAACCACATAATGAATAAGAGGTTCAAAATTCTAAGCTCTTTGTTCAAACTCTTCATTCTCATGGTCCTTTCAATAATAAAGAAGTGAAACAAATCTATACCTTGGTACTATTTCCTCCCGTTTTGACATGTTGATTTTTTTTTCCCCCATGAATCAAAGCATCAAAGTTATGTTGTTGCATTAGATCGATTGATTATAGCACAACTTTTTGTTGAAGTTCAGAATTTCAACTCTTTTGTCTAAACTTAACCTATGAGTTTACATTATTAATATGACATTCTTCTTTCCCAAACTTTTGTTGCAGACTATTTGTGCGCCTCTGTGCTTCACTAGTTTACATTTCAAGAGGAATTATCAATGTTGCCTAAGGTGTTATTTGGCCTGCATGTTTATCTTTTGTCCATGAATGTTTCTGTTTTAATTTAAAAACTTTTCTAGGTGTAACAAATTACTGATCTATTTGATATGCACATAAATTGTTGTTGATGCCAGTTCCATTTTCCACTTGTTCATGTATTATAACTTGATCTAATTGTTTCTTTAAACTTCTAGTAATAATTCTATTTTCCATCTCTCCACATTCTAATTCAAATCTAAACAATCTTCTGCATTATAACAAAATCCTCACAATTAGTTACTCTGCTTAGATTTGCTTCCTGAACAAAAACTTATGACTAAAATTTGAAATAAAATGCAAAAAATGAAACCAAAGTTCACTATCAATTTTTAGAAACAAAAATTCTAGCAATAAGACATAAACAACATTCTAAATTTCAATATGAATTTAGGTTTTGGGATGGTCATCAAATGGTAAATACAAAATTCCTATCCAATATTCTAATTTAAATTTGAACTAAAACATATCATAAAACTAATATTAATAAAATTTGCTCAATCAAATCTACTCATATCTAGTTTTAGAATTAAAATCCAATCATGAAAGTATGAAAAAAAATCAAAACAACAAATCTAGCTATGGTATTGAAGTTTTTCTATAAAAAAAATGTTATTGTTTCATACCCCATCAAAACTCCTTGTTCTACAATACCTCCTCTTCCTCTTCCCAAAAGATAATCATAAAAATAAAATAGTCTTATGTTTTATTCAAATTCAAATGGTGACAAAAACTATGTAATCTAGCTAATAATTCCTAAAATAGTAACTTGGTAAGTAGAAATATACTAACTAACTATTATATGAGTAGTTACTCCCTTAACGTTGCCACAAGATAGTGTAAAGAAATGTATGGTTCAAAAAAATACTTCAAAAAAAATGCATTTCACAAGATTGTGATGCACTATGCATTACAATTTTGTATAATGCATCCGCATTAACAAGGGGATGGGGGGGAGAAGTGGGAGGTAATTTGGTTTATAATCGGCAAATATTTCAAAGGAAGAACATGTTTGGTGCTTTATGCATGTGATGATTTTAAACATTTCAAATATCATAATGGAATGTAAACTTATATGTGGAAATAAACCCTCCCATCTTTGGAACTTAGATCATCATTCAAAGTAATAAAAATGTTATGTTAAAATAATGATGAATTTTTTAATCATATTTCTAAAATTGTTAATCATTAGTAAATACTGAATTCTACTCCAAGTTCTTGGTTAATTTTGAACTTGTTCTAATCATAAAGATTCATACTAATAGAATTTTCTCACTAAAATCTACACATTGCAATGCATCAAAATAAAACATAGAATCTAATTATGATGTTTTAAAGCTTTCCAGCAACAAAACAAAACTCCTAAGTGCATAATGATTCAAAAAAAGAAAACAACAAGAACGTAAAACAATTCAAACTCCAAAATGAACGTAAAAAGTGGTAAGTAACTAATAAGTCGCTAAACTAAGTAACTAACTACTAACTACTAACTCTTACCCCTTAACAATCATGTATAACTAAATTAGATAAAATAAAATTATTGTGAATTAAATGGGAAGGAACCACTTTATCCATAGTCATATTGCTTGCCTAGTCATGTAGTCATGTAATCATCATAATGCATGCAATTATTTAATAGTATTTTCATTTAGTCATGTAATCATAAACACAACATATAAAACAACTTAGCAAATATGACAACATGACTAGATTTAAAACATGTCACTACTTAATTGTCCATGTCATGGAAGTCATGTGTTGGTGTAGTGAACTTGAATTGAATCCTACACCCCAAACACAAGTAAATACATAGGTTATGTAGGTAGGTAGGTAAATAGATACATAGGTTGTGGATCAATCGGTAGGTAGGTAGGTTGACTGGTTGTGGATAAGGCATAGATTTAAATAGGTATAGGTTGGCATGTACAAAAATATTAATCATTTATCTATCTACCTACCTTTATATTTGTTATGTAATTTCCTACCTATACATACACACATAATGCAAAAAAATGTGAAATAAACATGTTCATTTCATTGTTGTGAGGTCTTTCAATGCATTGATTAAGGACTTGGTGTGTGTTTTCTTCTAGTGGTCTTGGTGAGGATAACTCCATTGGTCAAAACCTTCATGTTTTGGACCTCATTTTTCTAGTTATTACCATTATACCACCAACCAAATGTGATGACGTATAACAATTGTACATGGTTATTTATCCAAGTTTTATATAAATAAATTTTGAAACTTGTATCCTTGATTGTGACATGTTTTGAAAGTAACAACTATTTTGCTGATTCGACCCCACCCCACCCCAAAATTATTGTTTAACTTATTATTATTCAAAAAAAAAAAAAAATTGAAAAAAACTCTATAACCATAGGGCTAATCAAGCAAAAAATATAAATGTAAATAAAAAAACCTTATTAACTAATTAAAATTGGAACCTAGAAAAATCTAATTTTGGGGTGGTTTCAATTTAGGTCCAATTCTAGCTAGAGGCCATTCCCAATTCTAGTTTTGAAAAAAAAAAATGCACAATTTGTGATTGATGGTTTGGATAGCTAATAACCAAACTAGGATCCATAATCAAAACTAACCCAAAAACCACAATCGACCAACTCTAGTTCTAAGTTCAAAACTTAAAGTTTAAATATTTTAAGCTTTATTTTCTTGAAAGAGATATTCTCAAATGTCCGTCGAATGTCAATGAAAAAATAATGCATATATATGTTTAAGGTGTCAATACAAAGAAATACATATTTGTCTACCAGGGTGAATTAACACCCAATTACACCACCTAGGGTAGTTTCATGTTGTGGGTGATGCTAATAATGATTAGAGGCCACCAATCTTGCCATTGAAACCAATCCCTTGTAATTTTATAACTATACACATAAGGTTCCATTATAATTTTGTATTTAAAAAAAAATACCAAATGGAATAGTGATGAATGGTTTCCTCAAATCCTTCTTTTCCCAATAAAAGGTAAAACAAACAAATCATAAATATTGGGTTAGGAAGGAAGAATCAATTGAATTTGTTTATGTGCAAGGGTGAATGGCATAGGCTTACCTTATGCTATCCTATTATTAAATAATGTTTTATATTTGTATTGCCATTAAGCCATTCCTAAGAAGGCTATAGAAGGCTACAAAAGACTAGAGCTTGCCACAATTGGTGGATTTTTTTATCATATAAATGGCAACATGTGCATTCATAATTTTTTTAAATATTAGTAATATGTAATATTTGTTGTCCATCTTCCAAAGTTGCTTGCACTACAGATGTTTTACTCCTTACATACAAGATAATTATCAAGTTGAATAATGATCTTTACTTTTTAATTGGTGTTAGCTGGTCCTTAATTTTTAGAAAAACCTACATGTTTACTAGGTTTAAAGTTTTTTGTAAGATGAAAGACCCTTTGATTCTAGGCATTGATTAAATGTTGAAACATGTGTAGTTTGCCTAGGTCCCATTATGGTATATGTTGATGTAAAAAACAATTTGACTTGGATATACCAAGTGTGATTGTGTTAGTCAAATGTTAGAAAAGCCATTACATATGACCATCAAATTAGTTAGTTAATGCTCCTATATAACAACTTAAGAATATCCAAACTTATCATTATTACCCCATGATGTTATGCACAAAGTGATCTAATAATTGAAGTTGCAAACACACGAACAAAGGATGATTGATTTCCTCAAGCCAATTCACTTGGGTCAATTTGGGTCATTTGGAGACCTATGAAGTGGAGGGGGGGATATTCAAATTGTATACATGGTAGACACTCCAAGACAATTGATGCCATGGCCATGGCAGCTAGAAGACTATGCCCATCAAATGGACTAGTATGGGACCTTGCACTTGCATGTGATGGAGGTTGTAGGTAATAATTTGGGGCAAGATGGAATCTTTAATAATTTGCAACATCTAATACCAATGTCAAGTAACCCAAGTTGTCAAAGACAACCTAGTATTGATACTAGCAAAGGCAAATGTTTGAACCAATTTTGATGCCCAATTTTTTGCTTATGTAACTTTCAACATACTATGAAAGGTTGAATTATATTTCCTTCCAAAAAGTTGAATCAATTTCAATTTTTGACTCATTTATGGATTGTGAGGTTGATCTAGATGGCACAAATGACAATGACATCGAGCTTGGAAGCATTATTACAACACATAATGTTAAACCCCATATTACACCACATAGGTGATTGACTATGGTGAAATAGTTGTGCATTTGGTTTCAAATGCATTGTTTTCAAGCTAGGAACCAAACAATGAGGATCTAACATTGAATCCAATGCTAGATTCTAGACGCAACATTGAATTTAGGGTTTTGGCACCCCAAGGAGCCCCAAAGGAATATTCCATGGTTAACACAAGATGTAGCTTCTTTTTCAAGAACATTAGGCCTCCTTTTTAGTAATTCCCACCTTATTCATAACATGGATGAAGGCACATCCCAAGCCAACAAAATGTTTGTAAGGGATGAAGATGATCTCACCACACATGAGAAGGCATCAGTGGAGGCCCAAGCTACTTTATAAGCTGTTCATCAAAAACCAAATATGGATTTCATGGAGGATCTAAAAAAGCTTGTCATGAGATAAGTTGGAAGTTGATTTTGGCAGAATTTTGATGAAGCAATTGCAGAATCATGTACA
>Ga0116229_10012697_pt1 | contig 12070 bp, 14 predicted proteins | sample S1TSphgellanicum_3_FD_87313 | JGI IMG/M metagenome (GOLD analysis project Ga0116229, IMG submission 87313) | Host-associated microbial communities from peat moss isolated from Minnesota, USA - S1T2_Fc - Sphagnum magellanicum MG | ecosystem: Host-associated > Plants > Peat moss > Unclassified...
CCACTTGAAAAAAAATTGTGTGAAGTTATATTCCAGTTATATTTGGAAAAAGAAAGTTTGTGCTTACTTTGCAATTTGTACTTACAGTCTAGGCATATTGCAGGAAAGACTGTGTACATAAAGAACGAGCTTAGCTCTACACTTGACAAGAGTCTATATCGAACTATAATGATGACTTTCTCAGCACAAACAAATGCCAATCAGACTCAGGTACTCCTATTGATTCTCTCACCATTCCAAATTCAGGCAACACATCACTAACATCTAGTGCATATGTGAAAAATATTCTACCTGGGCTGGCCAAAGCTAGATGGAGTCTTTTCCAAGCAGGGGCCTGTGTTAGTGCATAGTGTTTGGTCCTCATGTATAATTTCAATATCCATATGCTTGCATTGGACATTCATAATGTTGTTGGTGTCATGGAGATTGTGTAATACTGTGCTTGTGTGCCTAGGCAATAATTGATAGTAAGCTGGACAAGAGAAAGAGGGGTGTATATGGGCCATATCCTGAGGAAAAGTGTGTCATCTTTGTCGATGATCTCAACATGCCTGCTCTTGAGACTTATGGGGCACAGCCACCCATTGAGATCTTACGACAGTGGATGGATCATGGTGGATGGTAAATTTTATACTCAAAATGGCATTCTCTATTTCAATGTGCATATATCGTGAGAATATCTTGGGCCCCTGTGTCTGAACATGATTTTTAATTTTTGAACCTGTAGTCATGGACAGGTATGATAGAGAAGACAATACATTTCGTCAGCTGATAAACATCCAATTTGTGGCGGCAATGGGACCACCAGGAGGGGGCCGTAACTCAGTGACTCCTCGTTACATGCGCCACTACAATGTGTTGTCTATCCTTGACTTTGACAATGCCAGTCTGACTGTTGTCTTCACCATCATAGTTGATTGGTGGGCAAGGAAGACACGCTTCCCACATGATGTAAGGGGCTCATCTCTTAAAGATTTCCTATTTCCTAGGGACACAGTTAGGGTCAATCAGAGTCATCCCTGTTTTGCAACTTATCCACCTGGATTGTTGAAAAGATGCATTCTGCAAGATCTGCAAAGAATGCAACTATCTGCAGAAATGTGGAAATTTTACTTGCATGTACTAACCTCCCTTCCATTTGGACTTCCTGTGTTATTTGCATAGTTATGGTCTAGTCAGCAGCAAGTCATTTTCCAGTCTTGAGAAATGATTTTTACAACACATCAGTAATACAAACAGCTAAATAGCAGTTCAGAAGATGTTCCAGCTTGGGTTGCAATTTGAAAGGGGAAGGGAACTGAAGAATGTCACAAACAGGTTGCTGGAATGACAGGCCTTATGGTGGCAGCTACCATCAGTATCTACAGAGCAATCCAACAAGAGCTTCTTCCAACACCATCCAAGTCACACTACACATATAACATGCGGGACTTGTCCAAAGTCTTCCAGGGTATGTGCATGTTTGCAGGTGTAATGGATAGCAAGAAAACAATGGTGAAGCTGTGGAGTCATGAATGCCTGAGAGTGTTCCATGACAGGCTAGTCAATGATGAAGATCGGTTATGGTTCTTCAAGTATCTGAAGGCAAAGGTTGAGGATGAGTTCAGTCTCACATGCAACTACGTGTATGGTGTGCCAGAAGACATGGAAAGTATGAATACTACTTACAAGAAACTTGCATATGGTGACATCATGGACATGACAGAAATACCCAGAAAGTAAAATCCTTTTTCTCCCATTATGCAGTCAAGTCTACTTCTGCTTGGTCTATCTGACATCTGTGGTGCTTTATGATGACTTAGGACTGCTGTCGTTGCAGCATGTTTTTTAGGGACGTTTATCCATGCTAAAATGATTGATTATGTCAAAGGTATATTGAGATAAGCGACCATGAAAGACTTTTGCAAGTGTTGGAGGAAGGCTTAGCAGAGTTCAATGCACAAACTAGAAGCCCTATGTTACTGGTCCTTTTTACATATGCTGCTCAGCATGTACTGCGCATCAGTCGCATCATAAGACAACCATTTGGCAATGCATTGCTGGTGGGTGTTGGAGGCGGTGGCCGGCAATCACTCACAAAGTTGGCCACTTTTATGGCTGGCTATGGGATCTTCCAAGTGGAGATTAGTAAACTGTATGGCATACTTGAGTGGCAAGAGGACCTCAAGGTGACACATGCTTGGTAGACAGATTAGGAGGTTCACAGCATTATGACCTTGTGAATGTCATACTGATAGTCAGATGTGATCATGGAGGCTCATCAGCAAAATACCTTCAATAGTGCTAATGCTAACCTGACTCACTAATGACAAAATAAACTGCCCTGAGCCTTGGAACAGGTGGTTCTGAAGAAAGCAGGAGCAGAAAATACACCAACTGTGTTTATTTTCAGTGACACACAGCTGAAGCTGCAACAATTTCTGGAGGACATAAACAACATACTGAATACTGGGGAGGTAAGAATCACTATTCTGTATTATCCACATTGGAGTTAGCTCATACTTAGCACCAACTTGTTTGGACATCTTTGGCCTGGAACATTAATATACTATACATAGTGTCTGTACCTGATCTACATTGTCAATATTGAAACTATGAATCTGACCCTTACAAGATTGATTACCCAGACAGGTGAAGAGCATGAATAGTGAGTATAGCAGCTTTTTCTTTTCTGGCATACTAGGAGATCATTGGAAGGCATTTGTGAACAGGTTTCTAGGAGGCCTTCCTTCTATGTTTATGTGTCTTACTTCTCAGGTCCCAAATCTTTACCCCAAGGATGAGATAGTTCCATTGTTGGATATGATCCGAACTCGTGCGAAAAAGGCTGGAAAAGATGGCTCCATTGCAGAGCTCTACATTTATTTCATAGAGCTGTGCCGTACCAATTTACACATGGTGATGTGCATGAGTCCCTTTGGAGACAATTTCCGAACTCGATTGCGGATGTTTCCTTCTCTTGTCAACTGCTGCACTATTGATTGGTTTAGTGAATGGCCAGAAGAGGCCCTCCACTCAGTTGCTACCAACTTTGTGGCATCAGTGAGTTGACGTGAAATCCTATAGCTCCATACATTCATTTGAAGTCAGAGAGCTCAGGTCAGATGCTTTTGAACCTTTGTATGAGAGAAAGCCCAGACATTACTTCTATGCTGGAAACTATTATCAAGGAATTGTATTGTCAATTCCAATCAAATCCATCAGTTCATGCACATGTTCTTTTGGCACCTCATAGTGAACGTATTAGATTGAAATGAAATACAGTGATTCTGGAGGACCAAAGTGATTTCAGCTGATGGATATTTGGATGGGGTATCTACAGATTGATATTGACGAGAGTCTTCAAGAGCCAGTTAGGGACATGTGCATGTTGTTTCACCAACATGCCGCAACTCTGGCAGTTACATTTCTGCAAGAAGCTCAGCGGTTCATATATGTTACACCCACATCATATCTGGAGCTCCTTGCCACATACAAAGACCTTCTCCAGAAGAAGCGGAAAGAAATTGATAGCATCAGAACCAGATTTAAGGTACAATTCACATTTCCTGCTCAGGTTCCAATGGACAGTATAATGTCCATTCACCATCTCTTTGAGGGTGAAGCTGAAGGATCTTACTATGCAGATGGGGTTGGAAAAACTGTATTTTGCGGAATCACAAGTGACTGTCATGAAGGAGTCACTTGTTGCATTACAACCAATTCTGATCAAAACTGCTGAAGACACAAACATGTTGCTTAAGGCAATTGATGCTGAGACCAAGGATGCACAAGCAACTCGTAGCATTGTGGAAACAGAGGAAGCTGTGGCCCACGTGAAAGCTATGGAAGCAAAAGCCATTAAAGATGAATGTGAGGGGGAACTTGCTGTGGTAAGCAGATGTCTATCACCATGCATAAAGTTGATATGCAAAAGCTGTTGCAAGCAGACACTCCATAGTGCATGACACATCTGATGAACTGAACTTAATCTTTTATCTCATAAACTGCATCTACCCTGAGTAGTGAAAGCAACATTCTGCTGCACTTTGCAATGGCTGAGCATGGTTTAGGGACTTTGTCAGTTCTCTGTCTCCTCTTCATCACATGCACACCACTTAGGCTTCTAGTGGACTTTGTGTATATTATTTTCAGCTGGCCTTGTGATACAGGCAATGCCCATGCTAGAGGCTGCACTTTCTGCACTTGATACTCTCACCAAAGCTGACATCACAGAAGTGAAAGCAATGAAGAATCCACCCGCTACTGTAAAGCTCGTGATGGAGGCCTGCTGCATTATGAAGGGGGTATGCTACTACTGTCCCAAACACAAACTCAAAAGAGGGAAGAGATTTCAGGAGACACTATCTGTATATCTTCCTGTGTTGGGTGGATGTCAACTACTTGAACCCTGGAATTGATAACACCAATGTGGAAGTTGTTAAGGTTTTTGATAATCTAGAAGCTGTTTTCTTTGCTAGTGATCTGAGCTGTAGCTGGACAGCCAATTTGCCATGCTCTTGGGCAGGTGAAATCTCGAAGAATTCCAGATCCCAACAAACCTGGCAGCAAGATGGAAGATTTTTGGGGCCCGGCACAGCAGATGTTAGCAGACTCTGGCTTTTTGACCTCACTTAAGACCTATGACAAGGACAACATGCCAGCTGCCCTAATGGAAAAAATCCACCCTTACATTTCAGACCCCAACTTTGAACCTGCTGTGGTGCTTAAGGCATCAAAAGCTGCTTATGGACTTTGCTGCTGGGTACGAGCCATGGAAAGCTATGACAAAGTGAACAAGGTTCAGTTCTTTACTTTCGGAGACCACAACTCCACACACATAAAAGTCCATCCTTAAGACAACAACTTCCAAAAGTTGGTCCCAAGCGGTGAAATTTATGATATGTTAAGGCTCTCATGGTTTTTTCTTATCCATGCAGATAGTTGCACCCAAAAAGGCAAAGTTGGCTGCAGCTACTATGGAATTTGAAGGGCTTCAGGCTGCATTAGCTCTGAAGAAAAAGTTTCTGAAAGCAATTGAAGATAAGCTGGCAGGACTTCAAGAGCAGTTGGACAAGAAGGGAGAGGAAAAGGCAGCATTGGAAAGGGAAGTCCTCAACTGCGAAAATGTATGATTGCTGGCTGAAGTTCTTCATGTACTTTGATGAGTCAACTGGTTGTGGTAGATTTTTTTTTTGTGTAATTTTCTGGTCGAGAATTTCTCAGACATCATCAACTGTCCAAGAGAGTTTTATCTCCTCAGCCCAGCAGTTTCTCTTCTGAGTGGTAATAGCTTCTAGTGGAGAAAATATGGCTTTTTGAGCTTCTAATCCACAAGTTCTTGACCGAACTCTGTGAGTCACTGGGTCAGCAATGTACCTGGTTGCAGAAACTCGCAAGAGCAAGTCAGCTGATAAATGGACTGGGTGGTGAGAAAGTGAGGTGGACAAAAGTACAGGCAGATATGAGTGTAGTGTACCAAAATTTGCTCGGGGATGTCCTTCTTTCCTCTGGATACATTGCCTACCTTGGGGCAGTCAATCTGGGTTATCGACAGACAGCCTTGAAACATTGGGAGAAAGTTTGCAGAGAAAAAAACATTCCCTGCTCAGATGACTTCTCCTTGGCAAATGTGCTTGGGAATCCTGTGACAATCCGCAACTGGGTCATCGATGGCCTCCCAAATGATAGTTTCTCTGTTGACAATGCAATCATCATGAGTGTTGCCAGGCGCTGGCCTTTGCTCATCGATCCTCAGGGACAAGCCAATAACTGGATCCGGGTGACCACCATCCTCCCATCCAAAACCTCAAATCACAAGTTCACATTGCATGACTGGAGCTAATTCTTCTCTAGAATCACTTGTCCCTCATCCCTTCTGTCATTTGCTTAGGTGCATTTGGAATTTTGGCAGAACAAGGAGAAGAAATTCAACCTGCAGACTATGAAACTGTCTGACAGTGACTTTGTGCGCAAGCTGGAGAGCTGCATCCAGTTTGGGTTCCCACTCCTACTAGAGAATGTGCTAGAAGAGCTGGACCCCACATTAGAACCACTGCTTATCAAAGCTATCTTCAAGAGTGGGGGTTCTTTGCAGATCCGGTTGGGTGACAACACCATTGAGTATAATAAGAAATTCCGCTTTTATATCACAACCAAGTTGCGGAATCCACATTACTTTCCTGAGGTGAGGAGCACTTCCAATAATTTGCATGTTTTGGCCACCTGACTAGGAAATTAGGTGAACTGAGCTCTATATTGCAAGCTTGGGAACAGACGTAATGTTTAACAATTGAGTGCAGGTGGCTGTCAAGGTCACCTTACTGAACTTTATGATCACACCAGAAGGTTTAGAAGATCAGTTGCTAGGTGAAGTAGTGAAACATGAACGCCCTGATCTGGAAGAGGAGAAAACACAGCTGGTGATCCAGAGTGCAGAGAATGCAAGGCAACTCAGTGAGACTGAAGATCAAATTATTCTGGTTTGTGATCTTCACACAATTTTGGCTTAAGTATAAATTGTCCCCCAAAATAAACCAGAAAATGTTGAGCAGTCCCCAATCTTGAGCATATGTTGTATAGTTAACATTATTGGCAAGATAGTTTCTCTAGAATTTATAAAGGGCAGGTTGTTGCTAGATGGAAAATGGATAAAGACTTGTACCACAAAGCTGTTTATATTTGGAGGGGTGGACTCAGGTGCTGTCAAGTGCAGAAGGGAACATTCTGGAAGATGAAACTGCAATCAATACCATCTCGTCATCAAAAGCTCTTTCTGTGGAGATTGCAGAAAAACAGAAAACTTCTGTTGTGACAGAAGCTAAGATTGATATGGCTCGTCAGGGCTACATACCTGTTGCAAAGCACATTTCAGCACTCTTCTTCATGATCTCTGAACTCTGCAATGTTGATCCCATGTACCAGTACTCTCTGTCATGGTAAGCTTTTAACTCCTTGTGCCGAGAACAAGATTTGCTCACAGTATGTACTATGAATGTGATGTGAAGGAAGCACAAGGATCTTCCAAAAAAACACTATTGAACTGGTGGTATTCACAGGTACCTGCAACTTTTCATTTCAGGGATGGAAGCCTCCAACAAGTCTGCAGACCTTGATACTCGTATCAGCACATTGAATGATTTCTTCACATATCTGCTGTACTGCAATGTTGCACGCAGCCTGTTTCAAAAGGACAAGCTGCTGCTATCCTTTTCAATATGTATCACTAACCTTAGGGGACAAGGCAAATTGGACATAGAGGAGTGGAATTTCCTACTGTCTGGTGCTGTATCAACAGAGAAGACCACCAAGGCCAACCCATCAGCATGGTTGTCAGACAAGCTTTGGAATGAAATAGTTCAACTTTCAAAGTTGGCATCTTTTGTGGTGAGAAAAATCTCACACTACCATTTCCTTCTCTGATTCTGCTTGTTTGGCTGAAGGTTATAAACATGAAATGTTTACTCGCTACGTATATTATAATATCCAGAAGACCCTGTTTGTAGGTTGTTGGAGTAATGCTTTTGAATGGAAATATTTTCCAGTTGCCATGCCATCTCTGGAGCCAAAATAACAGCAGAGCAATCTACTAGATAAGTGGATAGTTGTTTGCTAATGCTGCTTCATATTGACTGCTGCATTTAGGGGTTGGAGAGGTCATTCACTGAGGATGCCTCCAGCTGGAACCACTTTTATGCTTCTCAGGAGCCTTACTATGAAGACCTTCCTGCAGAGTGGGCAGAGAAACTAAGCAATTTCCAAATGCTGCTAGTAGTCCGTGTTCTGTGACCTGACAAGCTTGTGGGTGCTGTAAGTGGCTTCTTGCTAGATGCAATGGGGCAGAGATATGTGGAGCCCCCAGGTTTTGACCTCACAAGTGCTTATGGAGACTCTGATGCACTCACTCCCCTCATTTTCATGCTCTCTGCTGGCTCTGATCCAATGGCTGCATTGCTCAAATTCTCTGAGGAGGGGAAGCATGTGGTATGACACTGATACTCATGTGTGCATACAGTCAGAATATATAAAGAATCTGGTGATCTGAAGGATGAGCTCTCACCCTTGTCTACCTGTCCAAGAAATCAAAGTAATAGAAGAATTAGGCTGTGACATGATCCTCATTATGGCTGTTAGAAGATGTCTACCACTTTAAAAAATGAGTGTGTTCAGCATGGTCGAGAGCCCATCATTTGTATTGGCAGCAGACACTATGTCCTTTTTATTCATCTGGGCTGGTTCAAGATAGACATGCTCCAGAAATTTTGTTCAAACTTTTACATGTTCAATGATGAGGTCCCACAGCTTAAGTTTGTTCTCTCTGTTTTGCAGGTCAATACTATCTCATTGGGTCAAGGACAAGGACCAAAAGCAGCTTTGCTGATCCAATCTGGGCTGCGAACAGGAGATTGGGTTGTGCTGCAAAACTGTCATCTTGCACCATCATGGATGCCCTCACTTGAAAGAATCTGTGAGAATTTCACACCTGAGGGGACAAACATTTCATTCCGGCTCTGGCTCACGAGCTATCCATCTGATCAGTTCCCTGTGGCCATTCTGCAAAATGGAGTGAAGATGACTAATGAGGCTCCCAAGGGCTTGCGGGCCAATATGTTGCAAGTAAAGACACTGATTCCAAGATCCTTAACTGAAGTCCAAAGAGGGAGGCATTATGTTCTGAGCAGTCTATAAAACTGGGCTTTACAGCTCCAATTCTGATTGATGCACTGTTTTGTCTCTACAGAGCTACCTCACCTATCCAATAAGTGATCCAGAGTTTTTCCATATAGGCGGAGAGATAGGTGTATCCTGGCGCAAGATGGTTTTTGGGTTGTGCTTCTTCCACGCTTCAGTCCAAGAACGAGTCAAGTTCGGGCCTCTGGGTTGGAACATACCCTACCAATTCAGTGATCCTGACCTGAAGATAAGCTTGCGACAATTGCAGTCCTTTCTTCTTGAGTTTCCAGATAGTGTCCCATTCAAGGTACTCATTTTTCAACTTCCCCAATGAAAATTTTTATTTGTCAGCCATCACTTGCTTTCAAATACTTCAGAGGACTAAATTGAAACACAGTACTGGGGAGATGCATGGTTGGAGAGAACTCATTACAAGCCACTTCATGATCAGAGAAACAATCTGTGCAGGCCTTGGTTTATCTAATGGGAGAGTGTAACTATGGAGGGCGAGTGACTGATGCCCATGACCGGAGAACACTTGTAAGCATTCTTTCAGTGATCTATCAACCCAACATTCTGCATGATTCGTACAGGCTCTCCAATTCTGGTGCCTACCTGGTTCCCGAAGATTGTGAGTACCAGGATTATATTGAGCACATCAAGAGGTTTCCATTGATTGCCATGCCTGAGGCTTTTGGTCTGCACCAAAACGCTGATATTACAAAAGATAACCAAGAAGTGAACCAGCTCCTTACTGCAATCCTTTCCACCCAAGTACTTCTTCTGGCACCCCTAAACCCTGATTCCTGCTCTCTGCCCAGCTCCCTCCTCTCCTCAAAATGCATCTGCACTTGGGGATATTGATCCCTGCTACAGCCCTTCCTGTTATGGGATCTAGAGCATTTTACATCTTGTACAAGCAACCACATCAGTTTAGGTGAGCTGAGCGCACATTGTATGTGCTGTATGTGGAGCAACAGAGCCAAAGTAGAATTGCAGGCGGTCGCAGCAGAGAGGAGCTACTTCTTGATATTGTAATTGACATGAACAAGAGGCTGCCACCACCGTTCAATTTAGAACTTGCTCGCTACAAGTACCCAGTCCAATATGAAGAGAGCATGAACTCTGTTCTTGTGCAGGAGATGGTCCGCTTCAACCGCCTAACAGATGTATGTGGTACATGTTCTTTAGACTTTAGTGGTATAGGACCTTGTCACTTCTACAAATTTCTTTCACACATTGTATAGTCTTGCTCACTCTTGCTCAGCACCAGATATTCTCCCTTGTGTTTGAAAGGGCTTGTTCATCCATACAGGTGATAAGGGCTAGCTTGGCTACTCTGCAGAAGGCACTCAAAGGGCTCGTTGTGATGTCATCTGACATTGAGACACTTGCAAAGAACATGTTCACATCAAAGATGCCAGTTCTATGGGCCCCAGTCAGCTACCCAACAATGAAACCACTTAGCAGCTACTTCAACGATCTGATGGATCGGCTCAACATGCTCCAAAGTTGGATGGACAATGGCCCATCTGTGAAATTCTGGCTCAGTGGCTTCTTCTTCACACATGCTTTCCTGACAGGAGTTCTGCAGAATTTTGCACGCAAGTACAGAATTCCAATAGACACCATCTGCTTTGAGTTCATTTGCTTGCCAGAGCAAGGAGATCATGAGAAGAGACCAGAAGATGGAGTGTACATCTATGGAATGTTCCTCGAGGGTGCTCGCTGGGACAACGAGCACATGATGCTAGCAGAGTCCTTTGATAAGGTAACTGCAACAATTCAACACTCTCAGAGTGCACTCACACAATTAGCAAACAGAATATTAATATGCAGAAAAATTTAAGGTTGAATTCACATCTGATTCCCTGAACTCATTCAACCCCCAACTGCCTGATCCTAGCATCCCCAACCTGGAGTTCTAACTGAACCTCAACAGAAGTAATGCTCTCGATCAACACGATATAGGTCACACAAGACTCTAAGCCCGATGATATATATAACCAAGTAGGAGCTCAATGTGCATTACAGAGTTCAGACTCGAGGTCTGGAAAAGGTCAATCACTGAATGATAAGCTTGCCACTTCTAGCCCAGGAAACTGATGCACAATTTGTCTAACTCTCAGCATGATATTATTGTGACATGCTAGGTACTGCATTCGAATGCACCAATGCTGTGGCTGCTCCCAACAGAAATGTCAAAGAAGAGAGTACAGGCATGTTACATGTGCCCATTGTACCGGACAACAGAGAGAAGGGGTGTGCTTGCAACAACTGGACACTCCTCCAATTTTGTCTTCAACGTGGAGCTGCCCACGAAGGCATCACCTGACCATTGGATTTGCCGTGGTGTTGCCATGCTCCTCTCTCTGAGTGACTGAAAATTGACAACAGGTTTCTGCAAGACTCACTCTTTTGGTCTCTAGTCTCTCTTCACCAATCTGAACTGCTAACCTTCGACCTAGGTACAAGTAGTTCTCCCCCTTCATAAGATCTGTTCTTCAAGTTTGCAATGAGTACAGAAGGAGTATGCTACAACATGTTCAAAACCACCAAAGACACAATTACAAGAATGTGTGTGTGCACATTTTGAAACTGATCAATCATTTTGAGCCACTTCTGGCAATGCTGATATCTGGTATTAGTTTGACAGAACAACCTCGGTGGAGATTAGTTGTGTTAAGTGGGGTACTTCCCCAGGCATTGAAACAGAAAACCCTAGAAAGAATTGTGTATATTATATCACATGATTTCGCCAGAAGTATGCTCATTGTACACAACAAAATTTCAGTGTTTAGGACATCTATGAATAGAAAGCGGTATGAGCCTGGATGATGGTACCATCTCCTATTTCCACAGAGAGCTATAGCTATGGTCACAAATATAAGGGCGTATTGGCTGCCAGTAAAATTTCCCATGAAGAAAGAATTATTTGTGGTATGCCCTAATGGTTCGTGGGCAGATAGGAAAAAATGAGGTTTTTGGGGCTACCTGCAACGACTGACCTAGATCTAGGTTATTTGGAAAGACCCTGATATGATGTGTTGGCACAAACACCTCGAATATACACCATTTAAATATTTTATGCATATGTATTCAATAATTTAAGTATTTTCGAAACTACCACTTTAATCAAATGGTGGATGGATTGAGTTAGCATACAAAGAAACCTTTTTAACATGGAGAATAAGTCTTGTAGTGAACACAATTCGGGAAATGCAAACAACAAACCTTGCACACTAAAAATTAGAATGATAATATAGTTGTCTATTTAATGCTAGGTACATATAGAAAAGTGTACATTTGAAAGTGCAAATGTCTTCATACGGGCTTGTTTCCCTCATAGTGGACTTCAAAATGGATGACTAACAATGATAGGAATGTAAACCATGATACCAAAATTTACAAAATGTCA
>Ga0116229_10012698_pt1 | contig 12069 bp, 12 predicted proteins | sample S1TSphgellanicum_3_FD_87313 | JGI IMG/M metagenome (GOLD analysis project Ga0116229, IMG submission 87313) | Host-associated microbial communities from peat moss isolated from Minnesota, USA - S1T2_Fc - Sphagnum magellanicum MG | ecosystem: Host-associated > Plants > Peat moss > Unclassified...
CATCCCGGATTTGGTGCGCGGCTCGTGACGCAAACGGGATTGCTCGTGCTCGGGCGCTGCGCCGGCCTCGTCGCACGCGCGCCGGGGTTCTCGCATCCGAGCGTGCCGATGATCGTGCGCGCCGGGTTGGCGTTTGCGCTTGCACTCGGGATTGCGCCCGCGCTGCACGCGCGGCCGGTGCTCGATCCGGCGCTGCTCGTCGTCGCGCTCGCCGGTGAAGTCGCGCTCGGCGCGGCGATGGGCCTCGGTGCATCCGTACTCTACGACGGCGCCTATTATGCGGGGCGGCTCGTCGACGATGCGATCGGCGTGCGCGGGAGCGTGCCGACCGCGAACGTGACGAGCGCGCAAGGGTTCGGGCGACTTTGGTCGTCGGCGTTTCTCGCGGCACTGTTCTTGCTCGACGGGTACGCGATCATCGTCGAGGCACTCGCGGGGAGTTTCGCGCGCGTGCCGCCGGGTGCGTTCGTCCATCCCGCGGCGTGGCTCGCCTTTGCGCTGGCGTTGCCGCGCGCGATCATCGGCGCTTCGCTCGCGATCGCGGCGCCGGCACTGGCCGTTGCGGTTGCGATTCAAACCGGCGTTGCGATCGTTTCACGGATCGTTCCGCGGCTCGGAAATTTCTCGCTCGCGTTTCCGATCGTCTTTGCCGGCGCGCTCATCGTCACGATCGTGACGCTCCCGCTGCTCGCGCCGCTCGGGGCGCATCCGTGGCTCGTGTTGCCGTTCGCGGGGCAGCCGTGAGCGCCGAGAAACCTTTCGACGCAACGCCGGCGCGCCGCGAACGCGCGCGCCGCGAAGGCAACGTCGCGCGCTCGACGGAAGCCGCGGCGGTCGCCGCGTTCGCGGCCGGGACGCTCGGGCTCGTGCTGGTGATGCCCGCTCTCGGTAGCGCGATCGCGCAACTCATCCGCACCGCAGCCGGCGAGACGAGCGGTCTTCCCCCAACGTTCGGCGGCGTCATCGCGCTCGCGTGCGTGCCGATGGTCGCGGCCGCCGCAGCGGCGCTCACGATCCAGCTGGCGCAAAGCGGCGGCATCCACGTCACGGGGATCAAAGTCGATCTGGGCCGGCTGCATCCGAAGACGGGACTTGCGCGGATGCTGGGCGGCGAAGCCGTCGTTGCGGGCCTGCGCTCGACATTGACGCTCGCGATCGTTGCGGCCGTGCTCGTGCCCGTGCTGGCAGAACTGGTGACGCGCGCCGCACTCGTGGCCGGTCCGATTGGTGCCGCGTCCTCGGCATGGAACGCGATCGAACGCGCTGCGAGCGCCGCGATCGTCACCGGAGCGCTCTTCGCCGGCGCCGACTACGCGCTCGCGCGCCGCCGCTGGCTGCGCGGCTTGAAAATGAGCTTGGAAGAACTCAAGCGCGACCGCAAAGAGAACGACGGCGATCCGCACACACGCGCGCGCCGGTCGTCGATGCACCGGGCGCTGGTGCGCGGCGCGATCGCGCGCACGCGTGAGGCCTCGTTCGTCGTCGTGAACCCGACCCACATCGCGATCGCGATCCGCTATGCGCCGCCGGAAGTTCCGGTCCCCGAGATCCTCGTGCGTGCCGTGGACGAGGCTGCGCTGCGCGTCCGCGAGATCGCGCGCGCCGCGCGCATTCCGCTCGTCGAGAACGTTGCGCTGGCGCGCGCGCTCTTTGCGAGCGGTTCCGCCGGGCGACCGATTCCCCGCGACGCCTACGTGGCCGTCGCACACGTGATCGCCGAACTCGGACGCGCGGGGCTGCTGACATGAAACCGCAACTGACGACCCTCTTCGCATGCGTCGTGCTCGCGATCGTTGCGATCCTCGTTGTCCCCTTGCCGCCGGTGCTGCTCGACGCGCTGCTTGCCGTGAATATCTTCGGTTCCGCGCTCGTGCTGCTGATCAGCTTGCGGGTCGAAGAACCCTTGGAATTCTCGGCGTTCGCACCTTCGCTCTTGCTCGCGACGCTCTTTCGCCTCTCGCTCGATGTTAGCGCAACGCGACTGATCCTCACCCAAGGCCACGATCCGGGCGGCGTCGGCTCGGTGATTCCGGCGTTCGGCGCGTTCGTCGTGCGCGGGAACCTCGTCGTCGGGTTGATCGTGTTCGCGATTCTGATCACGATCCAATTCGTCGTGATCGCGACGGGCGCGCAACGTGTCGCCGAGGTCTGCGCGCGCTTCACGCTCGATGCGATGCCGGGCAAACAGATGGCGATCGACGCCGACGTGCACGCGGGCGTGCTCGACGTTGATGGCGCGCGGCGCAAGCGCGCGCGGGTGCAGCGCGAAGCCGACTTCTACGCGGCAATGGACGGCGCCGGAAAATTCGTCAAAGGCGACGCGGTTGCCGCACTCGTGATCGTCGCGCTCAATCTCGCCGGCGGCATCGTCGTGGGCGTCGCCTATCACGGCATGAGCCCGCTGGACTCACTACAAACGTTCGCGTTGCTCTCGATCGGCAACGCGCTCGTAACCACGCTGCCCGCGTTCCTCATCTCGACGGCGATGGGTTTGCTCGTCACGCGCGTCGCCGGCGATGGCGCACTCGGCGTCGATCTCGCGCTGCAACTCGTCAACCGCCCCGACGTGCTGCGCACGGCGGCCGCGTTGATGGCGATCCTCGGCTGCGTGCCGGCGTTGCCGGGACCGCTCTTTTGGGCGCTTGCGCTCGCGGCGTTCGGTGCGGCGTTCTTCGCCGACAAGCGCAATCGTGCTGGTGCGGCCGGCGCGCGCGCGAACGCGGAGCGCGTGCGGCGCAATGCGATTCGGCGCCCGGAGATGGCGCTCGGCCTCGTCGGCGTCGACGCACTGGGCATCGACGTCGGCAGCGATCTCTATCCGCTGCTCACCGCACCCAACGCCGATGCGCTCCTCGATCGCATCGGCGACGTGCGCCGGGCCCTCGCGGTCGAACTCGGCCTCGTCATCCCGGGCGTGCGGTTGCGTGACGACGGTGCTCGCGCGCCGGACACCTATGCGATCCGCGTGCGCGACCGCATCGTCGCCGAAGGCGCGCTCCGGCTCGATCTGCTCGTCGCCGTCGGACCGCCCGCGGCGCTCGCTGCGCTCGGCGGCGAGCCGGTGCGCGAGCCGGTCTACGGTCTCGAAGGCCGCTATCTCGCGCCCGCGCGACGCGATGAAGCGCTGCGTCTCGGTCTCTTGACCTTCGATGCGATCTCGATCCTCGGTTCGCATCTCTCCGAGATCGTGCGTCGCTACGCGAGCGAATTGCTCGGACGCCAAGAATTCCACACGCTGATCGAACACTTGCGCGCGAGCGTCCCGTCGCTCGTGAAAGACATCGGCGGCGAGCTGATCCCGACCGCCGTCGCGCATCGCGTGTTCACGCAGCTCCTCAAAGAACGCGCGTGGCCGCGCGATCCGATCGCCGTTCTCGAAGCGATCCTCGACGCCGCGCCGGCGACGCGCGATCCGCGCGAGCTCATCGAGGCGGCCCGCCGGACGGTCGTGCCGCAGCAATTCCGCCGCGACGGAACCCGGCTCATCCGGCCGCTCGTCCTCGATCCCGCACTCGACGCCGAACTCGTGCAGACGTGGACCGCGTCGCTGGGCAGCGCGCCCGATCCGCGCATCGCGCAAGCGGTTCGCGACGCGGTCGCGCGCTATCTCGCCGATCGCGCGCGCGCACCGCATGCGATCGTCACCGGTGCCGCGCTGCGCCCGATCCTGGCCGAATTTCTCGACCGCAGCGGGCTTGCGATCGATGTCTTCGCGTTTACCGAGATCCCGCCGGACGTTGCGGTCGAACCCGCCGGGATGATCCAAGGGCCCGCCGAGCGCAGCGCGCTCGCCTCATAAGCGCTGCGGGGCCGGCGGGAGCGGAAAAAGAACCAACCGGCCGATGACTTCTCCACGCGTGAGCGTCCGGCGTATCGGACCGCTCTCGATTCTGGTCGTCCTCAGTGGTTGGGGGATGGCGGCACTGGCGCTGGCCGTCGTCTCGCCGCAGATTCCGGTCCACTTCTTCGCCGATGGCTACATGGACCGGAGCGGGCCGCGCACGTCGCTCTGGTTGCTGCCGGGCCTGTTGACGTTCGTCTACGTTTTGTTAACGGCGATCCAGTTTGTTCCGCCCGAGCGGCTGAACGTTCCCGTTACCGTCACCGACGCGAACCGCGATCGCGTGTATGCCCTCGCCGAAGGGCTCTCGCGTGCAACGCGGCTGGGCGCGCTCGTGACGCTGCTCTGCGTCGAATGGTCGATCATCCACGCCGTCGGCAACGGCGTCGTCGATCAGCAGTTTTATCTGGTCTCGCTCGTCCCGATGGTGGCGGTTTTTCTCTGGCTAGGCTCGTTCATCGTGCGGATGCGCCGCGCATAGGATGCGCCGCCCACATCGTGCGCGCACGGCGGCGATTTTCGCGGGCGCGCTCGCACTTGCGGGCTGTCATCCGGGGATCTTCGCGGCGTCGTATTCCGTCGCGTGGCCGAAGGCATCGAACGATGTTCGCGCTTGGGGCACACAACTGATCGCCGCAGCGCAGCACCGCTGGCACGGCGCAGTTACGGTCGAACTCGATCCGATCTACTTCGACGGCCGCGGTACGCAGCGCATTCGCGGCGTCTTCGTCGCCGGCGGCTACCTGCGCGCGCAGGGCGCGCATTGGGCGTTCACGCCGGTTGCGTTGCGCGCGAGCGTTCCGTGCGGCGAACCGGATGAACTCGGCAAGGATTGCCGCCGGTTCGCGGTCGGCCGAATCGCCTCGATCGACATCGAGGACTATAGTTACCAGAGCAAGACCTTCGAAACCGGGATCGCGTTCCGCACGTTGAGTTTCCGGTTCCGCGCCATTCCCGCGGGTGCGTTCGGAATTCTCTTGGCGACGCACCGCGCGCTGGTGTGTCAAACCGGCGAACGCACGACGACGAGCGGGACCGGCCCTGACCGCAGCGTCGAGTACAACCCCGTCTATTCCATTTGGACGGCGCGGACATGGTGCGAGACCGCGCTCCAAACGGAGAACGGCACCGCCAAGATTCCCGCCCTCGGCCCGATGTTACCGATCCCGGGCCTGACCGGCGAGTAACGAACGCAATCGCGAGCGCATCGATGCGCTCGCGATTGCGCGTAGCGGTCAGGCGGGGGCGCCTGCCATCGCTGGTTTTCCGGCCGGGTGCGGACCGTACTGATTATCGCCCGGCGTGCTGTCGAGGATGAAGAAGACGAGCAACACGAGCCCGCCGATGACCGGAACGAACGCGAGTAAGAACCACCAGCCGCTGCGGCCGGTATCGTGGAGGCGGCGAACGCTGACGCCGAGCGACGGCAACAGCACCGCGAGCAGGTAGAGAAAGTACGGGACCATCAGGATCCCGCCGAGCCCCATGCTTTCCCCGACGCGGCCGAGGATGGTCAAGGCAATGAGCACGATCGCGTTGGCGAGCGCGAACCACCAATATTCACTACGTCCGGCGCGTCCGCTGAAATCCACGTAGCGACGGAGGACGGAGACATACCACTCGATCATCGTGACACTGCTCCTTACGAGAGAATTGGGCGAAGAAAAACCGACAGGCGGCTGTCCGCCTCCTTGGCGCTAGAAAACACAATAACCCGCTCGCTTGATTTGCTTTTGGTTAAGATTCGCAATGCGGTCGCAACGGGCGTAGCGAAGCGCCGGGCATGTCGACGGCGATCTGCAACTTCACCCGGGGCCTCAGGTAAGACCGAACGTGGATACGTTGCCCGCCGAGGCAGAAGCGGCCGTGAAGCGCATCGAGGCGCTGCTCGGCCAGGCGGAACCGCTGCTCGGTGATGCCTCCGACGAGGCGGCGTACGCGCTCCAAGAGACCGAGCGCCGCTATCTGCCCGACACCGTCCGCGCCTACCTCGATATCCCCCCGGCGCGGCGCGACGCGACCGCGCAGTCCATGCTGGTCGACCAATTGGCGCTGCTCGAGCGCGCCACGGCGCAGCGCTTGGCGGCTCTCGCCGAGCGCTCGTCCACGAACCTCGCGGCGAACGGTTCGTTTCTGGCCGAGCGCTTCGGGCCGCTCGATTCGCTGCCGGCGGCGCCGGCTGTCGAGCCGAGCACTGCCGCGCCCGCGACGCTGGTCCGGCGCGTCCTCGACCGGGTCGTGACCGACGCCGGCCCCGAACCGCAGGCGCTGCTCGACATCGCCGCGACGCGCCTGGGGGCAGCCTTCCCGGCAATCGTCGCGGTGCAGCGGGCCGGCTTCTTTGGGAAAGGTCCGGTCGAGTCGCTCGCGCTCGACATCCCGCGCGCCTCCGACGTGCTGCGCTACTTGCTCGTGCGCGACCGCTTCGGCGTACGCGCGATCGTCGAACGCTACGTGCGCGGAATCCGGCTCAAAGCGCAAACCGTCGAGGTCGGCGAATGGACCGCAGGCCTCCTCGACGATCTGACCACCTACGTCGAACGCGAACGCGCCGCGCGCGACGTCCTCACTCGCGTGTTTGCTAAGGAGTTCCGATGAGTTTCTTCGGTTTCGGCGGCCCGGGCGGCCGCGGCCAAGCCCCGCAGCAAAGCCAGGTCCGCACCACCGAACACGGCGTGCCGCTCGATGCGGTCGCGCGTCTGCGGCGGATGCGCGGCGAGGGGGGGCCACCGCTCTTCACGAGCGACCTTTCCGTCTCGGAGTTCGTGCTGCTCGAACAACTCGGCTGGCGGCCGCTGGGCCTCGTGCTCGGCTCGTCGATCTATCACGTCGGCATCCAGTACGCAAACTTCTATCAGAATCAGGAACTCGATTATCTGACCGCCGCGATGTACGATGCGCGCGAACTCGCGATGTCGCGCATGGAAGAAGAAGCCGACGTGCTCGGCGCCGACGGCATCGTCGGCGTGCGACTCGAGGTCGGCGGCTATGCCTGGGCCGAGAACGGCCTGGAGTTCACCGCCATCGGGACCGCGGTGAAGGCGCCCGAGGGCGCGGGCTCGTGGCGCACGCGCGACAACAAGCCGTTCACCTCCGACTTCAGCGTGCAAGATTTCTACAAGCTCATCAGCTCGACGGGCTACGTGCCGCGCGAGCTCGTGCTCGGCAACTGCGTCTATCACATCGCGCATCAGAGTTTCATGCAATCGGTCGCGACGCTCGGCGCCAATGTCGAATTGCGCAACTACACGGAAGCGATTTACGACGCGCGCGAACTTGCGATGGGCCGCATGCAAGCCGAGGCGGAATCCCATGGTGCCGACGGCATCGTCGGCATGCAGATCGTCGAGAAGACGCACATCTGGAGCCCGCACGTGATCGAATTCATGGCGATCGGCACGTCGGTCGAGAAACGCGGCGAACCGAAAACCGTTCCGATGACCTTCCAAGTGGGACTCAACGATTAACCTGTGTTCTCGAATGTCGTCGCTGACCACCATGTCATCCTGAGGCTCTCGAAGGATGGGCGTACCACTCAGGGTTGTCGCATGCCCAGAATCGTACGGAACCCTTGATGGACGGGCTAGGCGACTTTCTCGGCAGTTTGTTCGAAGGCGTGAGCGAGGTGGCTGGCGAGGCGGCGTTTGCCGCTGCGGCCGACGGCGGCTACGACAGCACGATGCCGGGAGCGGGCGAAGGCGGCCGGGACGTCGCGTCCGAGACCTACGAACGCTACCTGTGCGGCGGCCCGCACGATCTCAACATCAACGATCTCTAGCGATCTCGAGGAGAACACCGTGAGCGACGAATCCTTACAACCGCCGATGCTGGTTCCGCCGGAACCAGTGCAAGCGGTCGCGCCGGAAGCGGCGATCGGCAAGGTGCCGTTGCAGAACGACGAGCGTGCCGCGATCGTCGCCGACGCGCAGCGTCAGGCGAACGAGATCGTCGCGCTGCAGCCGCAGTCGCCGGAATTCGCCGCGCGGCTCAAAGCCCTCGAGTCGCTCGGCAACGAGGAGATCGTGCGCTCCGCTTCGGTCGCCAACCGGATGATGGAGCGGCCGACGCGCGCGATGGGCGCGCTCGGCGAAGGCTCCGGCGTCTCGAAGACGTTGCTCGATCTGCGCGCGACCGTGGAGAAACTCGATCCGTCGCGTCAGGGCGACTTGTTCACGCCGAAGAAACTTCTCGGCGTGATGCCGTTCGGGAACAAGCTGCGCGACTATTTCCGCGGCTACGAATCCTCGCAAGCGCACCTGAACGGGATCATCGAATCGCTGCGCCGCGCGAAGGACGAGCTGCTGCGCGACAATGCGTCGATCGAGCAAGAGAAGTCCAATATGTGGACGCTCATGCACGAACTCGAGAAACATGCCTATCTCGCGAAAGAACTCGGCGATGCGGTCGACGCGCAAGTGAAGACGTTGCAAGTCACCGATCCTGAACGCGCGCGCGTGCTCGCTGAAGAAGTGCTCTTCGCGGTACGCCAGAAGCAGCAAGATATTGCGACTCAGCTTGCGGTCAACGTCCAAGGGTATCTCGCCTTGGATTTGATCAAGAAGAACAACGGCGAGCTCGCCAAGGGCGTCGAGCGCGCCACGACGACGACGATCGCCGCGCTGCGCACGGCGGTGATTACCGCGCAGGCGCTGGCAAATCAAAAGCTCGTCCTCGATCAGATCAGCGCGGTGCGCGATACGACCTCGAACCTGATCGCCTCGACCTCCCGCATGCTCAAAGACAACGCAACGCGCGTACAAGAAGGCGCGACGCAACCGACCGTTGACATCGCGAAGCTCCAGGAAGCCTTCACCAACGTGCGCGCCGCGATCGACGGCATGGCCGACTACCGGATCAAAGCCCTCTCATCGATGGAACAAACCGTCAACGTCCTGGGCACCGAAGTCGGCAAAATGACGGACTACGTCAAAGAACGCCGCGCCTTAACCGGCGAAACCACCGCCCCGTAACGAGCACCGCCCCGTGACGAGCACCGCCCGTGACGAGCACCGCCAGAATGTCATGCTGAGGCTCTCGAAGCATGGGCCTACCACTCAGCGTTATCGCACGCCCATCCTTCGAGAGCCTCAGGATGACACGCTGGCGGTTCAGGATGACACGCTGGCGGTTCAGGATGACACGCTGGCGGTTCAGGATGACACGCTGGCGGTTCAGGATGACAGGGAGGGTGTACCGTTGACGTGGGGAGCGGCGAGGGCGGAGCAGCCGGGGCAGCGGCCGGTGATCGTGAGCGAGGCGTCGACGTCGTCGTAGCGGTGCGCCTCGGCGACCGCTTGCGCGACGCCGCGCACGTCGGCGGGGACGTTCACGATTTCATGGCAGATCACGCACACGAGGTGATGATGCTTGTCGAGCGCTGCCTCGTAACGCGCGGCCGTGCCGGCGAAGGCGAACAGCTGGACGAGGCCGATCGAGCGCAAGATGTCGAGCGTCCGGTAAATCGTTCCCAGGCTGACGCCGGGCATGTCCATGCGCACCCGCTCGAGGATCGTTTCCGCCGTCAGATGCGCGCCGTCGTCGAGGGCGCGCAGAATCGCGGCACGTTGACGAGTCAGTCGATAGCGGCTTTGCAGGAGACCTGCGTCGACTCCCTTGGTATCCAAGAGGCGGCCCCTCCGAGGTGCGTGCGGCGTTTGACGGGGGTTCGGGGGGCTGCTACAATGCGTTGGTTCTCCCCTTCCCCGAAGCGCGCGTTGTATGTGGAATAAGCTCAAGAGGCCGCTGCAGGCGGTCCTCCTTCTCGTTGTTGTGGTTCTCTGTGTCTTGCAGGTCGCCCCGATTCAGAATTGGCAGACGACGCCGATCTGGAAGTGGCATCTCGGCTCGGTCGACCGGAGCATCCATCTCGGACTCGACCTCCAGGGCGGAGTGCAAGTGCTCTTGCAACTCGAGCCGACGGAAACCGTCCCGAAAATCACGCCGGATATCCAGGACCAGATCGTGCAGGTCATCGACCAGCGCGTGAACGGTCTGGGCGTCTCCGAACCCGTGATCACGAAGGTCGGCTCCGATCGCGTCCAGGTCGACCTGCCCGGCGTCAAGGACCCCGATCAAGTCGAACAGACGCTCAAAGAAGAAGCCGTGTTGGCCTTCAAGATCGTCCCCGAAGCGGTCTCGGCGCGCGCGAACGCGGACAAGAAATATGCCACCGATCCGAACGGTGCCTATAAGGACTCCGGACCGATCGTGTACGCGGGCGCCGATCTCAAGGGTGCCCAGGCGGCCTTCGGTCAGGCCGGCGACCCGGAGATCGATTTTCAAACGAAGGACCCGAAGAAATTCGGCCAGCTGACGCGCGAGAATATGGGCAAGCTGCTCGGCATCTTCCTGGATAAGAAATTCGTCAGCGACGCGACGATCCAGGGTGTGATCACCGATTCCGGTTTGATCCACGGCACGTTCAGCGAAGACGACACGATCCGCATCGCCAACGAACTCAACGCCGGCGCGCTTCCCGTGCCGACGAAGATCGTGGAGAAGGCCGAAGTCGGCCCGACGCTCGGCGCCGACGATCTCAAGAAGTCGCTCTACGCTTCGATTCTGGGTCTCGTGCTGGTGCTCGTGTTCATGGCGGTGGTCTACCGTCTGCCGGGCTTGCTCGCCGACCTCGCGCTGATCGTCTACGTGCTCGCGCTGCTCGCGCTGCTCGCCGCGGCGCACGCGGTGCTCACGCTGCCGGGGATCGCCGGCTTCGTGCTCTCGATCGGTATGGCGGTCGATGCGAACGTGTTGATCTTCGAGCGGATGAAGGAAGAACTCTGGGCCGGCAAGTCGCTGCGCACCGCCGTGAAGATCGGCTTCCAGCGCGCGTTCTCGTCGGTCTTCGACTCGCATTTCACGACCATCGTCGGCGCGGCGACGCTCTTCTTGCTCGGCACGGGGACCGTCAAGGGGTTCGCGTACACGCTCTTCTGGGGCACCGTCTTCTCGCTCGTCACCGCGACGGTCGTGACGCGCTTCTTCGTCGACGTGATCGTCGACAACGATTTGGTGACGAATCAGAAAGCGTACGGAGCGTAAGCCATGTTTTTCCGTCGCTTGAATTGGAACGTCGTCGGCTGGTTCAATATCGTCTCGTGGATCTCGTATGCGGTGATCGCGCTCGGGATCGCATCGATGGTCTTCCATTACGTGCAAACCGGCTCGGCGCTGCGCCTGGGCCTCTCGTTCACCGGCGGCACCGACATCACGGTGCACTTCACCGGCAGCGTTAGCCAAGAGCAGCTGAAGACCGCGCTCGGCACGGTGCACATTACCGACGAGCAACTCAACACGCTCTCGGTTCCGGGCGACGTCGGCACGCCGCGTTGGACGATCCAAACGCAGACCGACCTCGGCAACGACTCCTCGCCGTTGTGGACCGCGCTCAATGCTGCGGTGCCGGGCGTGAAGGTCGACCGTGCCGCATCGCAGATCTCGACGGTCGGCGCGTCGCTTTCGCACGAGTATCTGCTCAACGCGATCAAGGCGCTCGTCATCGCGATCGCGATCCAGTTCCTCTACATCGCGTTCCGTTTCGGCTGGAATTATATCTTCGGTCTCGTGACCGTGATCGCGCTGGTACGTGACTCGGCGATGATGATCGGCATTTATTCGATCGCCGGCCGGCGCGTCGACGACGCGTTTCTTGCCGCCGTCCTGACCGTCATCGGCTACTCGGTCATGGATACGATCGTCATTCTCGATCGGATCCGCGAGAACGGCAAGCTCATGGCGGGCGAACCGTACGACAAGATCGTCAATACTTCGATCTTGCAGACGATGACGCGCTCCGTGAACACGCTCGCGACCGTGGTGATCACGCTCGTTGCGCTGTTCGCGCTTGGCGGCGTGAGCCTGCAGAACTTCGCCTTTGCGCTGCTGGTCGGCATCTGCTCGGGCGGCTATCACTCGATCTTCTACTCGGCGCCGCTCGTCGCGCGGCTGCAGAAGCGCAGCCGCGAACGCTCGCGCGCCGCGGCGCTCGACACGTCCGTGCCGAAGACGGTCGCCGAAGCCCGCGCCCGCGCGGCCAGCTCGGCTGACCGTGCGGAGATCATCGCTGCGCGCAAGGCGCGTCGCGACCGCGAACGTCAGGCTGCGACGCGTCCCGGAGGCGGGCCCGCGCGCTACAAGCGCCGCCGAACCGGCGGCGCGACCGCCAACGGCGCGATCGGCACCGTCGAACCCGCTCTCGATGAGAACGACGAAGCGTACGAGTATCTCGA
>Ga0116229_10012701_pt1 | contig 12065 bp, 10 predicted proteins | sample S1TSphgellanicum_3_FD_87313 | JGI IMG/M metagenome (GOLD analysis project Ga0116229, IMG submission 87313) | Host-associated microbial communities from peat moss isolated from Minnesota, USA - S1T2_Fc - Sphagnum magellanicum MG | ecosystem: Host-associated > Plants > Peat moss > Unclassified...
GGTGCCATCGAGGCCGCGACATGTGGCCCGCATGGGCTTCCGGGTAGGTCGCTAGAGGTGCGCGGCGACGCGCATCCCAGAGGAATGACTGCCCACGACAGAACCCGGCTTAACGGCCGACTCCTTTTCTATGCTGCGATGCGCTTCCGCCCTCGGGGTCGACCCCCGGGCGACGGGGGGGGTCGGCCCGTGGCCCCGATCGTGCGGAAAAATTTACAAATACCGCCTAACAGATTGATTCGAAACACAACCCAGAATCCTGCCGTGGATCGCACCCAGACTGTGACCTAAGTCACTGTCGGCACGGGTTTTTTTTAACTTAACACGTTGACAGTGCTGCGCCCCGATCCCTATAGTGGCGGCAAGTGGTAAAAAGTGGGAGAGAATGGGTCGCAATGGCCCATCCTGACAAATGTTTCGCGGGGCCAACACACTGACTCTCGATTCGAAGGGCCGAATGGTCATGCCGACCCGGTACCGGGATCGGCTGCTCGAATACTGCGCCGGCAAGTTGGTGGTGACCGTCGACGATCATGACCCCTGCCTGCTGATCTACCCGTTCCCCGACTGGGAGGACATCGAGCGCAAGATCATGCGGCTGCCCACGCTGAATCCGCAGGCGCGGCGCCTGCAGCGCATCATGGTCGGCCAAGCCACGGATCTCGAACTCGACGGCCAGGGGCGGCTCCTCCTGCCCGCGAATTTGCGCGACCACGCCGCCTTGACGCGCGACGCCACGCTGATCGGCCAGGGCGTGCGCTTCGAGCTGTGGGACGAGTCGCGCTGGAACGAGTGGGTCGCCTCCGACGCGGTCTCGGCGGAGCTGCCCGGCGATCTCGAAACCTTGTCGCTGTAGGAGCCTGTCTGAGCATTCACATGGCAGCGCGGAGAAGGATCCTGTGACGGCATCAGCGGAACGCGCGGCGCACACGCCGGTATTGCTCGTCGAGGCGCTGGCCGCACTGGCCGTGCGCCCCGACGGTTGTTACCTCGATGCGACGTTCGGACGCGGCGGACATGCGGCAGCGATCCTCGAGCGGCTCATCGGCGCCGGCCGCCTGGTCTGCCTCGATCGGGACGCCGACGCGATCGCGCACGGGCGCGCGCGCTTCGGCGCCGATCCGCGCGTGACGTTCATCGTCGCGCCGTTCTCGACGCTCGCCGCCTGTGCCGACCGCGCCCAGCAAAATCTCGCGTTCGACGGCATTCTGTTCGATCTCGGCGTCTCCTCGCCGCAGCTCGACGACGCCGAGCGCGGCTTCAGCTTCATGCAGGACGGTCCGCTCGACATGCGCATGAGCAGCGGCGTGGGTCCGTGCGCGGCCGACGTCGTCAATGGTGCGACGGAACGCGAACTCGTGCGCATCTTCCGCGACTTCGGCGAGGAGCGCCACGCCCCGAAGATCGCGCGCGCGATCGTCGCGGACCGCAAGGCGGCGCCCTTCGAGCGCACGCTGCAGCTCGCCGAGATGATCGCGCGCGTGAGTCCTAGCCGCGACCGCCACAAGCATCCGGCCACGCGCGTGTTCCAAGCGCTGAGGATACACGTCAACGACGAGCTGCGCGAGATCGAACTCGCGCTCGACGCGGCGCTAGGCAGGCTGCTGCCGCGCGGACGCCTCGTCGTGATCAGCTTTCACTCGCTGGAGGATCGCATCGTGAAACGCTTCATGCGCCGGCACTCGCTGGCCGATCCGATGTACGCCGGTCTGCCCGACATGCCCGCGAGCGCGCGCCCGAGCCTGCGGCTGGTCGGCAAGCCGATCGCGGCCGGCGCGGAGGAATCCCTGCGCAACCCGCGCGCGCGCAGCGCGCGCATGCGCGTCGCCGAACGCATCGACTGGACGCTCGCCGCATGAGGGGGCGCAGGCTGTGGATGCTCCTGCTGCCCGTGCTGTGGCTCGCGGTGCTCGGCAGCGCCACCGGCGTGATCTACGCCCGCCACCGCGCGCGCGACCTGTTCGTGCACCTCGAGCGATTGAACGCCGAGCGCGACCGTCTCGACATGGAATGGGGCCGCCTGCAGCTCGAGCAGAGCGCCTGGTCGTCGAATGCGTTCGTCGAGCACGTGGCCAACGTCAAACTGCAGATGAGCCTGCCGCAAACCCGCGACGTGCGGATCGTGCGCCCGTGAAACGCCGCGGCGGCGAGCAGGGCGGCAACGTGCAGCGGCATCGATGGCGGGGTGCGCTCGTGTTCGTGCTGGTCGTGCTCGGGGCGCTCGGGCTCGCGGCGCGCGCCGTCGAGCTGCAGCTCATCGATCACGGCTTTCTCGCGAAGCAGGGCGACGATCGCTCGCTGCGCATCGTGAAGATTTCGGCGCATCGCGGCGCGATCACCGACCGCAGCGGCGAGCCGCTCGCAATTTCGACGCCCGTGGACAGCGTGGTCGTGAACCCTCAGGAACTCAACGCCAACATCGACCAGCTCCCGCGCCTCGCGCTCGCGCTCGGCGAGGATCCGCAGCAGCTCGCGCGCCGCATCACCAGCAATCTCGACCGCGAATTCCTGTACCTCGTGCGCCACATGCCGCCCGAGGACGCGGCGCGCATCAAGGCACTGCGCATCCCGGGAGTCTCGCTGCAGCGCGAATACAAGCGCTACTATCCCGCCGGCGAAATCACCAGTCACGTGGTCGGCTTCACCACGATCGACGATCAGGGCCAGGAAGGCCTCGAGCTCGGCTACGATCAGCTGCTCGCCGGCGAGGACGGTGCCAAGCGCGTCATTCAGGATCGCATGGGCAACTCGGTGGAGAACGTCGAGAGCATCCGGGCGCCGCGCCCGGGGCGCGATCTCGTCACGAGCATCGACCTGCGGATCCAGTATCTCGCCTACCGCGAGCTCAAGGAGGCGATGCAGGAATACCGGGCCCATGCCGGCACGGTCATCGTGCTCGACGTCGATACCGGCGAGGTGCTCGCCATGGTGGGTCAGCCCGGCTACAACCCGAACGACCGCGAGCAGTTCAAGCCCGAGCTGTACCGCAACCGGGCGGCGACCGACATCTTCGAACCCGGCTCGAGCATCAAGCCGTTCATCATCGCCGCCGGGCTCGAGTCCGGGAAGTATCGCCCCGACAGCGTCATCGACACCTCGCCCGGGTTCTTCCAGGTGACCCGCACCGTGTCGGAGGAGGACGAACACGATCTCGGCGTCATCGATTTAGGCACGATCCTCGCCAAGTCGAGCAACGTCGGCACCGCCAAGATCGCGCTCTCGCTCGAACCCGAGCAGATCTGGAAGACCCTGACCGACTTGGGTTTCGGGCAGGTCACGGGCAGCAATTTCCCGGGCGAGTCGGCCGGCATGCTCAGCCATTATTCGCACTGGCGTCCGGTCGGCATCGCGACGATGTCGCACGGCTACGGCATTTCGGTCACCCCGCTGCAGCTCGCGCACGCGTACGCCACGATCGGCGCGGGCGGCATCCGGCGGCCGATCTCGTTCGAACGCGTCACGGGTCCGGTCGCCGGCGAACGCGTCATGGATCCGAAGATCGCGCGGTCGCTGATCGATCTCATGCAAAAGGTCATCGAGACCGGCGGCACGGGCACGCGCGCGGCGCTGGTCGGCTTCCGCGTGTCGGGTAAGACCGGCACGGCCCGCAAGTCGGTGAACGGCGCCTACGCGACCGACAGTCACTTGGCGACGTTCGCGGGCCTCGTGCCGGCCTCGCATCCGAAGCTCGCGACCGTGATCGTGATCGACGATCCGAGCGGCGCGCTGTATTACGCCGCGGACGTCGCGGCGCCGGTGTTCGCGAACGTCATGTCGGGCGCGTTGCGGCTGCTCGACATCCCGCCCGACGATCTGCAGAACGTCCCGGCCGCCTCGCTCGTGCGCACCGGCGAGACGCCATGAGCGGTGCGCGCGCCACGGTTGCGCCGATGCGCTTGGCAGCGCTGCTCGACGGTCTCGTCGTCACGGGCGCGATCGGGCCTGCGGTCGGCGACATCGCGGTGCGCGATCTGTGTCTCGACAGCCGGCAGGCAGGCCCCGGCAGCGTGTTTCTGGCTCTGGCGGGCCAGACCGCGCACGGCCTCGATTTCGCCGCGGATGCGGCGCGGCGCGGTGCAGCGGTCGTGCTGTGGGAGCCGCGCGTCGGTGCCGCCGACCAGGACGCCGACGCCGCGGACCGCCGGCACGCGAGCGCCGACCCGAGCCTGCCGGCCGGCGTCGTCGACATTCGCCTCCCGGGACTCAAGGCGCGGGTCGGCGCCTTGGCGGATCGATTCTTCCGGGCGCCGTCGGCCAGCCTGCGGGTCTGGGGCGTGACCGGCACGAACGGCAAGACCACCTGTGCGTATCTGTTGGCACAGTGCCTGCAGCGCCTCGGACGGTCGGCCGCCTACATCGGCACGATCGGCAGCGGCCCGGTCGCTCCGGGTGCGGCACTGCGCGCCGCGACGCTCACGACGCCCGACGTCGTGAGCCTGCAGCGCACGCTCGCCGAGTTCGTGGCCGACGGCGTGACCGACGTCGCGCTCGAGGTCAGCTCGATCGCGCTCGCGCAGGGGCGCATCGATGCGGTGCGCATCCACGCGGCCGCGTTCACGAATCTCACGCGGGATCATCTCGATTATCACGGGTCGATGCAGGCGTACGGCGCCGCCAAGGCGCGGCTGTTCGCCTCGCCCGGCCTGAAGTACGCGGTCATCAACGTCGGCGACGAGTTCGGGCTGGCGCTCGCGCCACGCGTCGCGGCGGTCACGCCGCTGACGGCCGTCTGGGTCGGCGCGCGCGCCGCGTTTCCGGCAGAGCGTCTGTTGCATGCCGCGAGCGTGCGGCCCGATGCGCGCGGCATCGACTTAGGTTTGACCGGCAGTGGCGGTGACGTCGAGCTGCACGTACCGCTCGTCGGCCGCTTCAACGCCGAGAACGCGGTCGTGGTGCTCGGCTGTCTCTACGCCGCCGGCGTGCCGCTGCCGGCCGCGGCCGCGGCGCTCGCCGGCTGCAGGGCGGCACCCGGGCGCATGGAGGTCATCGCCGCGGCGGCGGGCAAGCCGCTCACGGTGGTCGATTACGCCCATACGCCCGATGCGCTCGAGAAGGCGCTCGCGGCGCTGCGCGAGCATTGCGACGGCGCGCTCTGGTGCGTGTTCGGCTGCGGCGGCGATCGTGACCGGGGCAAGCGCGCGCTGATGGGCAGGGTCGCGGACCGGCTCGCCGATCGCATCGTCGTGACCGACGACAATCCGCGCTCCGAGGATCCCGTCGCGATCACGGCCGCCATCGTCGCGGCCATCGAGGCGCACCCGGTCGTCGTCATTCACGATCGCGCGGCTGCGATCGGCGCGGCCGTGACCCAGGCCGGGGCCGGCGATGCCGTGCTGATCGCGGGCAAGGGGCACGAGGACTATCAGATTTACGGCAGTACGCGCCGGGTTTTCAGCGACCGCGACGAAGCGCGGCGTCTGCTCGGGGAGGCCGCGTGAAGCGTACGCTCGCAGCGGTCGCCCAAGTCGTGGGCGGGCGGCTCGTGGGACCGGATGCGAGCTTTCAGGCCGTGTCCACGGACAGCCGCACGCTGCCGCGCGGCGCACTGTTCGTGGCGCTGCGCGGACCGAATTTCGACGGTAACGCATTCGTCCCCGCGGCCCTCCGCGCCGGCGCGGTCGGCGCGCTCGTCGAGGTCGTGCCCACGGCCGAACTGCCCTATGTGCTCGTCGGCGATACCTTGCTCGCGCTGCAGATCCTCGCCTGCACCTGGCGCGCGCAGTTCGACGTGCCGGTCGTCGCGGTCGCGGGCAGCAACGGCAAGACCACGACCAAGGAGATGACCGCCGCGATCCTCGGCCGGCGCGGCCCCTGCCTCGCGACGCGCGGCAGCCTCAATAACCACATCGGCGTACCGCTGACGCTGTTGCGCTTCGATGACGCCCAGCGCAGCGCGGTGATCGAGGTCGGCACGAATCGACGCGGCGACATCGCGCAGCTGATGCCCTGGGTCCGTGCCACGGTCGGGCTCGTCACGAATGCGGGCGCGGAGCATCTCGAATTCTTCGGTGATCTCGACGGCGTGGCGGCGGGCGAGGGCGAAACGATCGAGCACCTGCCCGCCGACGGGACCGCGGTCATCAACGTCGACGACGCGTATGCCGAGGTCTGGCGCAGGCTCGCCGGCGCGCGGCCGGTGCTCGGCTTCGGCACGTCGGCGGGCGCCGATTTTCGGGCCGGTGCCGCAACCCGGACGACGCAGTGCTCCCTGTTCGTGACGCGCTTCGACCTCGACTCTCCGGCCGGGCAGGCGACCATCACCCTGCACGCCGGCGGCCAGCACAACGTCATGAACGCCACGGCCGCCGCGGCCGCGGCCTACGCCGCCGGCGCCACGCTCGCCGACATCGTCGACGGTCTCGCCACGTTCCGTCCGGTGTCCGGTCGCCTCGAGCTCAAGGACGGCCGCCACGGCAGCCGCATCGTCGACGATTCCTACAACGCGAATCCGAGTTCGGTCGAGGCCGGTCTCGACGTGCTCGCGACGCTGCCGGGCGCGAAATGGCTGGTCTTCGGCGACATGGCGGAGATGGGTGCGAAGGGTCCCTCGAGCCATGCCGGGATCGGCACGTATGCCCGGGCGCGCGGCGTGTCGCGTCTCTATGCGATCGGCGCGCTGACGCCGGGCACGGTGTCGGCCTTCGGCGCCGATGCGGAATGGTTCGCCGACGTCGACGGATTGATCGCACGCCTCGATGCCGCGCTCGCCGCGGCCGAGCCGCCCGTGAACGTGCTCGTCAAGGGGTCGCGCGTGAACCGTCTCGAACGCGTGGTGCAGGCGCTCGTGGTGCCGTCGGGCGGTGCCCGGCCGGCAGGGGTTTGAGGCGCGATGCTGCTCTATCTCACCGAATATCTGACCCGGTTCTACAGCGGGTTCCACGTGTTCCAGTACCTGACGCTGCGCGGCATTCTCGCGGCGATGACGGCGCTCGGCATCGCGCTCGCGGTCGGACCGCGCATGATCGCGCTGCTCTCGCGCTATCAGATCGGTCAGCGCGTGCGCAACGACGGCCCGAAAACGCACCTGCCCAAGGCCGGCACGCCCACCATGGGCGGCGGTCTGATCCTGGTCGCGATGACGTCCGGCACGCTGCTGTGGGCGGACCTCGCGAACCGGTTCGTCTGGATCTCGCTGGTCACGACCTTGGGGTTCGGGCTGATCGGGTTCTACGACGACTTTCTCAAGCTCGTGGTCGGCAGCTCGCGCGGCCTGATCGCACGCTACAAGTATCTCGGGCAGTCGATCGTCGGCCTGACGGCCGCGTACACGCTGCACGTTCTGCACCTGTCGGCGGCGGAGACCTCGCTCTACGTGCCGTTCTTCAAGAGCGTCGCCGTGCCGATGAGCACGAGCGCCTTCGTGGTGTTTTCGTATTTCGTCATCGTCGGCACGAGCAATGCCGTGAATCTCACCGACGGCCTCGACGGCCTCGCGATCATGCCCGCGGTCATGGTCGCCGCCGCGCTCGGTGTCTTCGCCTACGCGACCGGCAACGTCAAGTTCGCGACCTATCTGCAGATCCCGTACATCCCGGGGGTCGGCGAGGTGCTCATCTTCTGCGCGACACTCGTGGGGGCGGGGCTCGGATTTCTCTGGTTCAACTCCTATCCGGCCCAGGTGTTCATGGGCGACGTCGGTGCGCTCGCGGTCGGCGCCGCCTTGGGCGCGATCGCCGTGATCGTGCGCCAGGAAATCGTGCTGTTCGTGATGGGCGGGGTGTTCGTGCTCGAGACGGTCTCGGTCATGCTGCAGGTCGGCTCGTTCAAGCTGACCGGCAAGCGCATCTTCCGCATGGCGCCGATCCACCACCATTTCGAACTCAAGGGCTGGGCGGAACCGAAGGTGATCGTGCGCTTCTGGATCATCAGTTTCGTGCTCGTGTTGGCCGGACTCGCCACCTTGAAGATACGCTGATGAACACCGTCGTCGTGGGTCTCGGCAAGACCGGCGTTTCCGCCGTCCGCTATCTCGCGAAGCGCGGCCTGCCCGTCAAGGCCACGGACAGCCGGGCGGCGCCGCCGGGGCTTGCGGATCTCGGCAGCCTCGCGGCGGGACTCGACTTGAGGCTCGGCGGTTTCGACCTGTCCCTGCTCGAGGACGCCTCGCGGCTGTTGATCTCGCCCGGCGTGTCGCTCGAAGAACCGATCGCGGCCGCCGCGCGCGCGCGCGGCATCGAGGTGCTCGGCGACGTCGAGCTGTTCGCGCGCGCGGTGCGCGCGCCCGTCATCGGCGTGACCGGCACCAACGGCAAGAGCACGGTCACGAGTCTCGTCGCGCACATGGCGCGGAGCGCGGGCTGTCGCGTGCTCGCGGGCGGCAACTTGGGCGAACCGGCCCTCGATCTGCTCGAGCAACCGGTGCCGGATCTGTATGTGCTCGAGCTCTCGAGCTTCCAGCTCGAGACGACCGAGTCCTTGGATCTCATCGCCGCGGTGGTGCTCAACGTGAGTCCCGATCACCTCGATCGCTACGCCTCGGTGGAGGCCTACGCGGCCGCCAAGCAGCGCATTTTCACGCGGGCCGCGACGCTCGTGCTGAACGCCGACGATGCGCGCGTGCGCGCCATGCGGCGCGCGGACGCTCGCGTGCTCACGTTCTCGGTCGAGTCCGCGGCCGCCGATTATCATCTGTCGAGCGCGTCCGCCGAGGACGGCGCTGCGCGCTGCCTGTGCCGCCGCGGCCAACCGCTGCTCGCGCTCGCGGCCATGAAGCTCGCCGGTCAGCACAACGCGGCCAATGCGCTCGCGGCACTCGCGCTCGGGGAGGCGGCCGGCCTGCCGCCGGCGGCGATGCTCGCGGCGCTCGAGGAATTCCCGGGCCTGCCGCACCGCTGCGCCTGGGTCGCCGACATCGCGGGCGTCCGCTATCTCGACGACTCCAAGGGCACCAACGTCGGGGCGACGGTCGCCGCGGTCGCGGGCATCGCGGAGCCGCTCGTGGTCATCGCGGGCGGCCTCGGCAAGGGCCAGGATTTCGCACCGCTGGCCGCGGCGTTTCGCGGCAAGGTACGGCACGTGGTTTTAATCGGCCGGGATGGCCCCGCGATCGCGCGTGCGCTCGAGGGAACCGCCAGCGTCGAATACGCCGCCGACATGCCGGCCGCGGTACGCGCCGCGGCACGCGCCGCGCGGCCCGGGGACACGGTGCTGTTGTCGCCGGCCTGCGCGAGCCTCGACATGTTCCGGGATTACGCGGCGCGCGGCGCGGCGTTCGCGGCCGCCGTGCGCGAGCTCGAGGAGGCGCCCCGATGAGCGCCACGGCGATCGGTTATGGACTCCGTGCGCGCGAGCGCATGCCCTTCGCCTGGGACGGCTGGACGCTCGGGATCGTCGCGGCGCTGCTGCTCGTCGGCCTCGTCATGGTGACCTCGGCGTCGATGTCGATCGCGGCCCGTCAATTCGGCGATCCCTTCTTCTTTCTCGAGCGGCAGTTCGGCTATGGCCTGGTCGGCGTCGCGCTCGCGTGGATGGTCACGCGCGTGCCGGCGCCGCTCTGGGACAAGTACGGTCTTGCGCTGCTGCTCGGCGCGCTGACCCTGCTGCTGCTCGTGTTGATCCCCGGCATCGGCGCGATGGTCAACGGTGCGCGGCGCTGGCTGCGCGTGGGGCCGGTGAATTTTCAGGTCTCGGAACTCGCGCGCGTGCTGGTGCTCAACTGGGTCTGCAGCTACTGCGTGCGCAAGCGCACCGAACTCGCCGAGACGCTGCCCGGACTCGGGAAGCCGATCGGCCTGCTCACCGTCGCCGCGTTTCTGTTGCTGCTCGAACCGGACTTCGGGGCGGCCACGGTGCTGTTCGCGACCGGCTTCGCGGTGCTGTTCGTCGCCGGCGCCCGGCTGCGCTACGTGCTCGGGGCCCTGTGCCTAGCGATCGTCGCGTTCGGCCTGTTGGCGGTCATGTCGGCCTACCGGCTCAAGCGCCTGCTCGGCTTCATGGATCCCTGGGCCGATCCGCTCAAATCGGGCTGGCAGCTCACGCAGTCGTTGATCGCGATCGGCCGCGGCTCCTGGTTCGGCGTCGGCTTGGGCAGCAGCGTGCAGAAGCTCTTCTACCTGCCCGAGGCGCACACGGACTTCGTCTTCGCGGTGCTCGCCGAGGAACTCGGGCTCGTCGGCGTGATCGGCGTGATCGCGCTGTTCCTCGCCCTGGTGGCGCGATCGTTCCAGATCTCGGCCATGGCGGCCAAGGCCGGCCTCGCGTTCCAGTCCTATCTCGCGCTCTCCTTCGGCGTCTGGATCGGTCTGCAGGCGCTCGTGAACATCGGCGTGAACATGGGCATCCTTCCGACCAAGGGCCTGACGCTGCCGCTCCTGTCCTATGGCCGCAGCAGTCTCTTGGTCACGCTCGCATGGATCGGCGTGCTGCTGCGCATCTATCACGAGGTCAAGTGCAGTTCGCGCTCGGCCGTGATCCGCCCGAGCGCGGAGCCGCGATGATCGGCGCTCCCGTGCTCATCATGGCGGGCGGCACCGGCGGGCACGTGTTTCCGGCGCTTGCCGTCGCCAAGGCACTGCGCGGGCGCGGCGTCGAGGTCGTCTGGCTCGGCACGCCGTCGAGCATGGAGGCGCGGCTCGTGCCCGCGAACGGGTTTCCGATCGAGTGGGTGCGCGTTGCCGGCATCCGCGGCAAGGGCGTCGGCGCCTGGGCGCTCGCGCCCTGGCGCATCGGCAAGGCGGTCCTGCAGGCACGCGCCGTGCTCAAGCGCGTGCGCCCGCGCGCGGTGCTGGGCGCCGGCGGCTTCGTGAGCGGTCCCGGCGGCATCGCGGCCTGGCTGCTCGGCATCCCGCTGCTCATCCACGAGCAAAACGCGATCGCGGGGCTCACGAATCGCTGGCTGGCACGGCTCGCCGGCGTGGTACTCGAGGCCTTCCCGGGCAGCTTCGGTGCCGGCGTCGGCGCGCGCTGCATCGGCAACCCGGTGCGGCCCGACATCGCGGCGCTGCCGCCGCCGGCGCTGCGCTTCGTGGGCCGCGTCGATCCGAAGCGCGTGCTCGTGCTCGGCGGCAGCCAGGGCGCGCAGCGCCTCAATGCGCTGCTGCCGCACGCGCTCGCGCTGCTCGCCCCGGCGGACCGGCCGCTGGTACGCCACCAGACCGGCGCGCGCGGCTTCGAGGCCGCGAGTGCCGCCTATGCCGAGCGGCAGGTCGAGGCCGAGCTCGCGCCGTTCATCGAGGATATGGCGGGCGCCTATGCCTGGGCGGACCTCGCGATCTGCCGCGCCGGCGCGCTCACGATCGCGGAGCTGCAGGCCGCGGGATTGGGCGCCCTGCTCGTGCCGTTTCCGGCCGCGGTCGACGATCATCAGACGCGCAATGCCGCCGTCATGGTCGCGAGCGGCGCCGCCCGCGTGGTGCAGGAGCGCGATCTCGATGCGCCGCGCCTCGCGCGGCTGCTCGCCGAGCTCACGGCGGACCGGGCCCTGCTGCTCGCGATGGCGGAGGCCGCGCGCGGCGGCGCGGTGACCGACGCCGCGGAACGGCTCGCAGAGCTGTGCATACGAGCCGGCGAGCGGGCGCAGGGCGGCGGCGATCCTGCGGAGCGTGCCGCATGAACGATCGCATGCGCCGCATCCAATGCATCCATTTCGTCGGCATCGGCGGCAGCGGCATGGGCGGCATCGCCGAGGTGCTGCTCAATCTCGGCTATGCCGTGCAGGGGTCGGACGTCAAGGCGAATGCCGTCACGCAGCGTCTCGCGCGGCTCGGTGCCACGGTGTTCATCGGGCATGCGGCCGACCATCTCGGCGCCGCCGACGTGGTCGTGGTCTCGACCGCCGTGAACCGCAGCAATCCGGAAGTCGCCGCCGCCCTCGCGCGGCGCGTGCCCGTCGTGCCGCGCGCCGAGATGCTCGGCGAACTCATGCGCTTCCGCTACTCGATCGCGGTGGCCGGCACGCACGGCAAGACCACGACGACGAGTCTCGTGGCGAGCGTGCTCGCCGAGGCCGGACTCGATCCGACGTTCGTCATCGGCGGGCGCCTGAAGAGCAGCGACAGCAATGCGCGCCTCGGCGCGGGGCGCTACCTGGTGGCGGAAGCCGACGAGAGCGACGCCTCGTTCATGCA
>Ga0116229_10012711_pt1 | contig 12060 bp, 9 predicted proteins | sample S1TSphgellanicum_3_FD_87313 | JGI IMG/M metagenome (GOLD analysis project Ga0116229, IMG submission 87313) | Host-associated microbial communities from peat moss isolated from Minnesota, USA - S1T2_Fc - Sphagnum magellanicum MG | ecosystem: Host-associated > Plants > Peat moss > Unclassified...
ACATGCAGGTCGTCACCTGGGATTACGCCAGCGGCAAGGTGGACGCGGCATCGGACCCGCGGGGCGAGGGCACCGGGCTAGTCTATTGAGCTACGCCCTGGCGCGGCGAGCGACGAAGAGGGGGACTCGTGTACTAGGCGAGGCCCTGGCACCGCGAGGGACTGTGAGGGGGATTGGTGTACTGAACGAGGCTCGTGCGCTCGACATCGGCGTGTCATCTCGTGCCGATAAACTATGGATCCAGTGAATGATGACATGCACCGCTCGTATTCCGAGTCAAGTTACGATGGCTACCTATGCCTCAAGCCACCGCTTCTGCTGTGGTTGGCAATGCTGTATCTGTCGCGCGGTCTGACGTTGCCCATCGTGATGGCAATTGCGTCGTTCTCCGGGGTCGATGAGCGCGCGATCAGTTTTTGTCGTGCGGCCTGGAGTGTGCGTGAGCTGGTGCCGTCCGGTATCGCCGCGATCGTGCTGTATGCGCTCGTGCGGCGCGCACCGGCCGCGCCCGCCTCGGTCCGTTGGATTTGGGCGAATGGCCGGGTGTTCTTATGCCTGGCGGCATTGATCGATCTTACCCAGACGCTCGTCGCAACGCCGCCGTTCGCGCCGTTGAGCGATCAGGCCATGGGCTCGTGGGCCGCCGCTGCAGCCGACGCATACTTCTTGTTGTACGTCGCGGCCGCTCGCCGCGTTCGCGACACCCTGGCCGAATTTCCGCTTTTCGGCGGCTCGTGACGCGGTAGTGCCGCCAGGCGATCGAGACCGCGGCATCGCGGCCGCCTCCTCTGAGACCCCCACCCAGGGCGAGGCCGTCAGCGTTGGCAGCGTGCGCACCAGTAGGTCGAACGCTGCCCCTGCACGAATTGCTTGACGGGGGTCCGGCAGGTTCGGCAAGGCTGGCCTTCGCGCTCGTAGACGAAGAGTCGCTGGCGGAAATAACCGGGGAGCCCGTCGGTGTTGACGTAGTCGCGCAGCGTGGTGCCGCCGACGTCGATGGCTTCGGCCAGCACGGATTTGATCGCGTCAGTGAGGGCGGCGGCCTGCGCGCGCGTGATGCGGCCGGCGGCGCGGCGCGGCGAGATGCCGGCGCGGAACAGCGCCTCGCTCGCATAGATATTGCCGACTCCCACGACGACGTGGGAATTCATGATGAATGTCTTGATGGCGACGCTGCGATGCCGCGTGGCGCGGTGCAGGTAGGCGGCGTCGAATTCTTCGCTGAGGGGCTCGGGCGCCAACTTCGCGAGCAGCGGGTGCTGGAGCGGACTCGATGCCGTCCAGTGCGCGCTGCCGAAGCGCCGTGGGTCGTGAAAGCGCAGCGCTTTACTCGAGTCCAAAACGAGGTCCCAATGATCGTGCGGTCGCGGGGGTACGAGTGCTTCCAGGACGCGCAAGCTACCCGACATGCCCAGGTGGACGATGAGCGTCCCCGCGTCGAATCCGATCAGAATGTACTTGGCGCGGCGCTCGACGCGTTGAACGATTTGGTGTCGGATCGCCATTTCGAGATCCGCGGCCATGGGCCAGCGCAAGCGGCGATCGCGCACGATCATGTCAACGACACGATGTCCCAAGAGCGCCGGCGCGATGCCGCGGCGCGTCGTTTCTACTTCGGGAAGTTCGGGCAGGGGTTACTTGATCTTCGACTCTTTATAGGGCACGTGCTTGCGAACCACCGGATCGAATTTCTTCGTTTCCATCTTGTCCGGATGCAGCCGCTTGTTCTTCGTGGTCGTATAAAAATGCCCGGTACCGGCGGAAGAAATGAGCTTTATCTTGTCACGCATGGGTAGTTCCTTGAAACTGGGTCCTAAACCTTGACGCCCTGGGCACGCAGATCGGCGACGACGACGTCGACGCCGCGCTTTTCGATGGTGCGCAGGCCGCGGGTGGTCACGCGCAAGCTGACGAATCGCTTCTCGGACTCGAGCCAAAAGCGATGCGTATGCAAATTGGGCAGGAAGCGACGGCGCTTGCGGTTATTCGCGTGGGAGACCGTGTTCCCCGTTTTCGGGCCTTTACCCGTTACCTGGCAGACTCGCGACATGGCTTACCCTTCGACTGGAGCGCTTGAGAAAGTGAATAGATCAGGACAGCCGCGCTTTATACCAGGGCGGGCGTGTGTCGGCAACGGCTGACTTGCGGGGCCGGTATCATGGGCTTCAGCTCCGGCCGGCGTCGCCGTTATGCTATGGTAGATATTTCAATTACTTAAGGTCTCAGGACGCCCGACCATGAGAGCTTCGATCCAGCCCGAATTTGCGAGTTTTCTCGCTGGCGGCGGTGAAATGGGCTCCTTGATGCGCTTGCATGATTGGAGCGCCACGTCGTTGGGCTCGCCAGAGCACTGGCCCCAGAGCTTACGGACCGCACTTCGCATCATGCTGACGTCGCGCCAGCCGATATGGATAGGCTGGGGTCCTGAGCTCAACTTTTTCTACAACGATGCCTACCGCGCCATCATCGGTGGCAAGCATCCCGTGGCGTTGGGGCGCCCCACCTCGCATGTTTGGCGGGAGATCTGGGCCGAGATCGGTCCATTGCTGGCGACCGCCATGGGAGGCATCGAGGGCACGTACGTCGAAGAGCAGCTCCTCATCATGGAGCGCAACGGTTATCCGGAAGAGACGTACTACACGTTTTCATATAGCCCCATTCCTGACGACGACGGCAGCGCCGGCGGCATCATCTGCGCCAATACCGACGATACCAAGCGCGTCATCGGCGATCGCCAGCTGACGCTGCTTCGGGAGCTGTCGGCGCGCGTGTCCGGTGCCCGAACCGCGGAGCTGGTCTGTCAGGAAACGGCGGCGGCGCTGGTCACGAACTTACACGACCTGCCTTTTGCGATGCTGTATTTGACTCAAGACGACGGAGGTCCCTTGTCGCTGGTGGGCGCGTCCGGGATTTCTCCTGGGCATCCTGCGGCACCCAAAACGCTCGACATCGACAGCGTCGCACCGTGGCCGCTGCGCGCGGTCTTCCATGACCACGACATTCACCTCGTCCGCGAAGGCGATGCCCGATTTGCCAAACCGCTGCCGAGCGGAGCCTGGCATCAACCGCCGACGCAGATTGCGTTGCTGCCCATCCTGCCGGCCGGCGAAACCGGTAAACGCGGGGTCCTGATCGTCGGTCTGAACCCCTTTCGTCTGTTTGACGGAGGCTACCGCGATTTTCTGAAACTGGTCACGGGCCAGGTGTCGGCCGCCATCGCTAACGCCGACGCGTACGAGCAGGAACGGCGCCGCGCGGAATCGCTGGCCGAGATCGACCGCGCCAAGACGGACTTTTTTTCCAATGTCAGCCATGAATTCCGCACGCCGCTCACGCTGATGCTCGGACCGCTCGAGGAGTCGCTCGCCGAGGCTCATCTGTTGCCGGAGCGCGAGCGCGTTCGGGTGGAAGTGGTGCACCGGAACGGTGTACGGCTGCTAAAACTCGTCAATTCGCTGCTCGATTTCTCGCGCATCGAAGCCGGCAAGGTACGCGCCAATTTCGAGCCCACCGATCTGGCGGCGTTGACCGCCGAGCTCGCGAGCAACTTTCGGTCCGCGACCCAGAAAGCCGGCATCTCCTTGACGATCGATTGTCCCGCCGGGCTCGACCCGGTGTACGTCGACCGGGACATGTGGGAGAAGATCGTGCTGAATCTCTTGTCGAACGCGTTCAAATTTACGTTCGAGGGCGGCATCAAGGTGGCGGTCGAGCAAGGGGCGGACAGCGCTTTGCTCATCGTCAAGGACAGCGGGACGGGCATCGCCAGTGGCGAACTGCCCCGCCTGTTCGAGCGCTTTCACCGCATCGAAGGTGCGCGTGGCCGAAGCTTCGAGGGCAGCGGCATCGGTCTTGCGCTCGTGAAGGAGCTCATCGAAGCACACGGTGGTTCGATTCGCGTCGAGAGCGAAGAAGGCAGGGGGACGACGTTCTTCGTTGCCGTTCCCTTGGGGACGGCGCATGTACCGCCGGAACAAATTCGCATCGACACGTCGCTGCGCGATACGACGGTGATCACGCGGGCATTCGTCGAAGAGGCCCTGCAATGGCTGCCGCGCGAGGCGGCCGCGGAAGAAGTGGCCGCGGACGAGGCCGCCGCCGAGGAGATCGGCGCACACTCGCCGCGGCCTGCGCTCGACTCTCGATCCCGCATTCTCTTGGCGGACGACAACGCCGACATGCGCGATTACATTTCTCGCCTGCTTGGCGACCGGCATACTTGCGTGACGGTTCGCGATGGGATGGAGGCGCTCGAGTCGCTGCGCGCGAGTCGTCCGGATTTGCTGCTGACGGACATCATGATGCCGCGCCTCGATGGGTTCGAACTCATCAAAGCGGTCCGTGAGGATACGGATCTGCGCGATCTTCCGATCATCGTGATCTCGGCCCGCGCCGGCGAAGAGTCCAGCGTCGAGGGTCTGATTGCCGGTGCCGACGATTATCTGGTCAAACCCTTCAGTGCCCGCGAACTCATCGCGCGCGTGGACGGCGCGTTGGCGATGGCGCGCGTGCGCCGTGAGATGGGTGAGGCCCTGCGCGAAGAGGCCCGCTCGCTCGAGTTGCTCAACGAGGTGGGCACGGCCGTCGCGGCCGAACTCGATCTCGATCGCGCGGTTCAGGTGGTCACGGACGCGGCGACCGAGCTCACGGGAGCCGCGTACGGCGCATTTTTCTACAACGTGCGCGATGGTGAGGGTGGTAGCTACCATCTCCATTATCTATCCGGCGCGCCACGGGAGAGCGTGGCGCCGTTCACCGTGCCGCGCAATACGGCCCTGTTCGCGGCCGCCTTCTCTGGTAGCGGGATCGTCCGCGTCGACGACGTCCTCGAGCATCCGAATTACGGCACGACCGAAGCGCATTTCGACATGCCGGGCGCGACTCTGCCCGTGCGCAGCTTTCTGACCGCGACCGTGGTGTCGCGTTCCGGCGAAGCGTTGGGCGCACTGTTCTTCGGACATGCCGAGCCCGGTGCTTTCAGCGCTCGATCGGAGCGATTGCTGGTGGGCATTGCCGCTCAAGCCGCCATCGCCATCGACAATGCCCGTCTCTACCAGTCACTGGAAGGCGTGGTGGCGGAACGCACCGCGGCGCTCGAAACCGCAAACCGAGAGCTTCGTGCCGAGGCAGAGGAACGCGCGAAGATCGAACAGGCTCTGCGCCAATCGCAAAAAATGGAGGCGGTGGGCAAGTTGACCGGCGGTATTGCTCATGACTTCAACAATCTGCTTCAGGTCATCGGCGGCAATTTGCAGCTGTTGACGAAGGAGGTCGCCGGCATCGAAAAAGCCGAGCAGCGCGTCCGTCATGCGCTGGCCGGCGTCTCGCGAGGGTCGAAGCTGGCGTCGCAGCTGTTGTCGTTCGGCCGACGCCAGCCGTTGGCTCCCAAGGTCGTCAATCTCGGCCGTTTCATACGGGGCCTCGACGATCTTCTGCGCCGTGCCTTGGGCGACGGCGTGGAAATCGAGACCGTGGTGTCGGCAGGACTTTGGAACACGCTGGTCGACCCATCGCAAGTGGAGAACGCCATACTCAATCTCGCCATCAACGCCCGCGATGCCATGAATGGGCACGGCAAGCTCACGATCGAGGCGGGCAATTCGGCGCTGACCGACGACTATGCCGCACGCCACGCCGACGTTCGCCCCGGCCAGTACGTCATGCTGGCCGTCACCGACACGGGCTGCGGCATGACGCCCGACATCATGGAGAAGGTGTTCGAGCCGTTCTTCACGACCAAGCCCGAAGGTCGCGGTACCGGTCTTGGCCTCAGCATGGTCTACGGCTTCATCAAGCAATCCGACGGCCACATCATGATCTACAGCGAACCGGGCCACGGCACGACCATCCGGCTGTATCTGCCCCGCGCTGTCGCGGCCGAGGACATCGTCGTCGAGGTCGACGGTGGACCCGTCACGGGCGGGACCGAAACGGTGCTCGTGGTCGAGGACGATGAGGAGGTGCGTGCCACCGTGGTGGAACTTCTCGCCGATCTCGGCTACTCCGTGTTGAAGGCCCGCGACGCGCAGAGCGCGCTCGTCATCATCGAGAGCGGTGCGGCCATCGACCTCTTGTTCACCGACGTCGTCATGCCGGGTTCGGTGCGCAGTCCCGAACTCGCCCGTCTGGCGCGGCTGCGATTGCCTGAGATCGCCGTGCTGTTCACGTCGGGCTACACCGAGAATGCCATCGTACATGGGGGTCGGCTCGATCAGGGAACCGAATTGTTGAGCAAGCCATACACTCGCGAAGCGCTGGCGCGCAAGGTTCGCCATGTGCTGCGCAATCGGCGCCAGCGTGCGTCCGCGCTCGCCGCGAAAAACCGGCCGTTCCCGCCGGATGAACAACGGGGGCGCAGCCTGACTGTTCTTTACGTCGAGGATGATGAGCTCATTCGATTATCCACGATAGACATGTTGGCCGGGCTAGGACACGTCGTCCACGAGGCCGGAAATGCGGCGGAGGCGCTGAGGATTTTGGCCGACAACCGGGTCGACGTGTTGATGACGGACTTGGGCTTGCCGGGCATGTCTGGCGGCCGTCTGGCCGCCGAAGCGTGCCGCCTCAGGCCGGAGCTTCGCGTGATTTTTGCGACCGGCGCCGACGGCAAGCCGTCCGGCGACGGTGAACCCCCGGCCGAGCGCGCCGTCCTGCTGCACAAGCCCTATGATCCGCGTTCGCTCGACGCGGCGCTACGCGTCGCGGGCGAGCGGCGTGCCGTCCAGCGGCCTGCAACGCCGTCTGTGCCGTAGTCTGTAACGACCGTCGGCCCGCTCTTGGGGTTTCGCGACCGCGGAGGTGGGGGATCCCTTCGCAGAAGGTGACGTTTTGACGTCACGACATGACGTCAAAACGTCGTCCTCGGCCAAGGAATATGCCACCCCGGTCGCCGCTCCCGCGGGTCAGGACGTTGCCTACTAACGGGCCACGGCCTTCTCCGCGTCGACGAGGCCAAAGCCGGTGAAGGCGCCATGCGATACGGTCGGGCCCGTTTTGAGCGGCGCCGTGAAGGTTTCTCCCGTGGCCAACGTGACGGTGAGTTGGGTTCCGCGCAACCGGTCGGGGTCCTCGCGCGCGCTTCCTTGCAACGGGTTGTAGACGGACAAACCAAACGTGAGCTCCCCGCCGGGGGTGAACGTCTGCGGAACGAAGTACAGGGTCAGCGCAGACGACGGAGCACCGGACGGCGTGCCGGTGGCAATGTAGACGTCGTCATAGGTGATGCCGCTCGAGCTGCCGATCGAAAAGCGATCGGGATTCGGGTTCCATACGAGCGATGCGGCAGTCGTGTCCAAGGTCACCGCAAATACCGAGTGATTCGATCCCTTCGCCACCGACAGCGTGAAATCATCCTCCCACCGCACCCAGTCGCCGTTCAATGCGAGCGACACGGGACCTGCTTCGGCGGTGGCTACCCATCGCTCGGCCGCGACATGCAAGGCCGACGCACTTTTCTGCAACGTCGTGTATAGCGTTTCTGGCGGCAGTGATCCTGAGCCGCCCGCCGCCTGAAGCACGAGCGCGCCCACCGCCGCGGCATCGGGCGCCGCGGCACTGGTACCGAAAAAATTCGGGAACCCGTCACCGTCCGTGTCGCTGCCGCCAAAGAAGGAGGTGTCGACGCCATCGGCGGCGACCAATTGCGGGACCTTTCGCACACTCGGTGTCACGAGCCGGTTGCCCAACGTATCGAACAGAATGGTCGCCGGACCTTGCGCACTGAAATCTTCGGGGAAAGTGGGAATCGCATAATAGGTGGCCGCCACGGCCTGCGCCCCGCTCGCGGCCGCGTGCCCGTAGATCGACGGCGCATTCTGGCGCTCGCTCGGCGCCAGCGAATTGACGACGACGTACTTGATGCGCTGGGCCGGACCATCGTTCATCTTGCCGATCACGATCTGATAGTTGGCCTGGTAGGCATCGCCCACGATGTCGTACGGACTCGGCGAGAGGTACAGGAATTCATTCGGTTCGTCCGTCAACAGATTGTTGTCCGTGGTATAGATCACGTAGAACGACGTCGCCGGATTGATCCAGTTGCCCGCGGCATCGAAGACATAAATGTTGTAATCGGTCTTGACCAGCCCCAGGTCGAACGGCTCATCCCATTGGAACTCGATGCGGTTGCCATCGATATCGGCGCTCGTGATGTGCTGCACGACGCTGACCGACCCGTCCGGATTCTTGAAGTTGTGCAGACTCTTCGGGCGCAAAGCGGCCGGAATCTGATCCAGCTTGAGGTTCGATCGGCCGCTCGAGCCGAGTGCCTTCGCCGTGGCGAACGGCACACCGGCATAGGTCGCTTCGTAGGCCTCCAGTCCGTTGTTCCCCGCGGACGAAAAATAGGCTGCGCCATTCTGTTCGACCAGGTCCACGGCTTGGGCGACGATGCCGTCGGAATAGAAGGGCTCGGCAAAATAATAGGTGTCGTCGACGATGATGTCGGCGGCGAAATTCGTGCGCAGCGCCAGTATGTTCTCGGCAAAGCTGAGTTGGCCGCCACCCGCGGTGGCGAATCCAAGCGACGCACCCGGCGCGATGTCGTACACCAGCTGCAACATCGCGCGGCCTTCATCGGTGCCCGCAAACGGATCTTCCGCGAGCACCGTGACCCCAGCCGCAGGCAGATTGCCGGCGGCGATGTCCCCGGCCGCGTTCGTGGAACACGTCAGGCACGTGTTGAAACTGTCAGACAATACGCCGACGCTGATACCGGCGCCGGTGATGCCGCGGGCTTGCACGAGGTCGGCCTTTTCGAGCACGGCCGCCTGATGCGGCACCGTGCCGAAGGTGTTTGCGCTTGACGTTGAGGCGGACGCGACGCGCGTGGTTGCGCCGGACGATGCGACCATGTGCACCGGGCGTTGGGTCGCATGCAGCGCGACGACGCCGGCGATGGCCGACACGGCTCGCGTCTTCGACAGCGGCAGATACCCTTCGATCTGCGAGGGGTCGATCGAACTCAGCGTACGCAATTTGAAGCCGGCGGCCGCGAGTCTCGGCACCATGACCGCGGCCGTCGTGCCCTTGGCGAGGCGGATGCGCACGAGCGGTTCGCCCAATTCATCGGTCAGATGCAGGCGGAGCTGTGCCGCGAGGTTCGGACGCTTGTATTCAAAGGATTCGACAAGCTCACGCAATCCGCCGCCCAACGCGGCGGGCGGGTTCGCGAGGGCCGGATTGCCCATGATGGCGGAAGCGCCGATCAGGGTCGCGATTAAACATAAGACAGGCAACCGAGTCGTCTTGCGTCCATGCATGAATGCGTGTTCCTTTTGTCTATGTTGCCATCGCGCGAGAAAGCCTAAGACAGTAACCAGTTGGGTGCAACGAGTTATTTATTTTCGAGTATAGTTCGAGCGCGGTGGAGCAACGTTTCTGCGGACCGCGAATAACATCGAAAATATAGCAACAGGGATCGTCATGAAATTGCTTCGCTTCTCGTTCGGCCTACTCGTGTCCTGTGTGTTCGCGGGCGCCGCATCCTCGATGCCGCCGGACGCGGCGGTGCCGACCGACACGACGTCGAGTGCCAGTCTCTTCATCGAAACGAACGGCGTTGCGCTGTCGAAGTTTCCATCGCACAGCCGACTGAAGGCTTCAGTTCAGATCGGCCTGACGAGCAAGCATGCGCCCGTGTCTTGGGTAGCCGCGTCCAATGCGGCGTGGCTCACGGTCACCCAGTCCGGTGAGACCGGGCAGATATTGACACTGACGGCGAATCCGGCGGGCTTGCCGACAGACACCGTCAATTCGGCACTGGTCACCGTGAAGACCGGCGCCGCGGTCACGCCGGCCAGCACGGCGACGATAACGGTCTCGTTTTGGGCCGGTTCGACCGATCCCCAACTGATGGCGTTTTCTGGCCAGGCAGTCGCCATGGCGACGAATCCGGTCACGCCGTGGGTGTACATGAGCACGGGCTCATCGATTATCAACGTATTCAACGTCTACGACGGACAGTTGGTCACGACGTTCAAGCACGTTGCGCCGACCGTCGGACAAATGGTCGTGAGTTCGGATGGCTCCGAACTTTTCGCCGTCGATACGACGAATTACCGGATCGTCGAATTGAATGCCGCTACCGGGAAAACCATCAAGACATTCGATCTCACGGGGCCCATCCAGTCCGACTTCAGTTTTGCGTATGCTCGCCCGGCGGGCAAAGCAACGCTGTTCGCACCGGGTCAAGCGGCCATCGACGTGGCAACCGGAGCGAAGATCTCGGCGCCCCTCTCGAACGGGGGCGGAGGATTTTATGATCCGCTAATTCAAGCAACTCCGGACGGGGCCATACTCGTGATCTTGGAGCGTGGATTGGACCCGGCCTCTTTGTATTCCTACGAAGTGGCTCAGTCCGGCGGCGGTAATTTGACCATCAGCCAGATCAATTCGGCGGGCATCGTGGGAGAGAATTGTCAGGCCATGGCGATCAACAAGACCGCCTCCATGGTCTATCCGGCTTGCGGAGCACCCTACGAATTCGACGTCTACGATGCGAAAACGCTGCTGCAGATTCAGACACTGCCCGCGGAGCCGTATCCCAACAATGCGGTCATCGACAGCGACGGTTACTTCGTCGGCGGCATCAACGGGCTCTATGAAGCGGACGACGTCTTCGTTTACAACCCGGCGGGGTATTCGCTCGGCAACGTACCCACGACAACCTATAGCTATGGTGAAGGTCAGGGGAGCAACCTGCTGGTGACCTCGGGAGATTCATTACGAGTGATCTCGGCCACCGCAGCGGTCTACAACGCCGATCAAACTCTGATGTTTCGCAATCTTCCGCCGTAGCATTCGTCCAAACTCGAGCCGTCATTGGGAGTAATGAGATGAAGATATCCACGATCAACCATCTGCTCTTGGCCGTCATGTTGTGCGGCTGCATCACCGCGGTCGGTGCAGAGAATCGAGGCAGCGTGCTCGTGCTCGGGGACAGCGTGCCGTTCGGCTACATCGCGGCCGTCGGGCCGGATTATTTCTACACCCATTCCGAAAACTTCGTGAGCTTCGCCGACGAGCTCGGCAAGTTATTGCATCTCGATGTGGTCAATGCCAGTTGTCCCGGCGAAACCACGGGCAGTTTCCTGTCGGCAACGGCGCCCGACAACGGCTGCCGGGCATACCGCGGCGCTTTCCCATTGCATTCCGGATATAAAACCACCCAGGCGACATTCGCGCTCGAGTATCTGGCGACCCATCCCAACGTCTCGTTGGTGAGCATCACGCTGGGTGCCAATGACGGTTTGTTGCTCGAGGAGGGGTGCGCATCGAATCCCGCGAACAAGACGCCGCTCCAAGTCGAGGAGTGCATTCTGGCGGGTGCCCCGGCCTTGCTCGAGTCGGTCGCGCAAAACATGGTAACCATCCTCGAGGGGATCCGTTCGACCGGCTATCAGGGCGCCATCGCGATCAATAATTATTACTCCACCGACTATTCGTCGGCCGCCACGACGGAACTCACCGCCGATCTGAACGGCGCGATCGCGGTTCCCGCGCCGACTTTTGGCGCGGTGGTCGTGGATAATTTCTCCGCCTTCGAAAAGGCCGCATCTTATAAGGTATTTGGCGGTCAAACGTGCAAGACGGGACTTCTCAATCCGGATGTCGTCACGCCCGGTGCGTGCAACATTCATCCGGCATTGACCGGGCACAACCTCATCGCGCGAACGATTGCCGCGACCTTGGCGGGTCACTGATCGGATCCGGCCTGGTCGGCGTCATAGGAGTCCTCGCTCGGCCAGTGACACGCTGACCCCGTCGCCGATGATGATGTGATCGAGCAGACGGATGTCGACGAGCGCCAGCGCCTCTTTGACGCGTTGGGTGATGAGTTCGTCGGCTTGGCTCGGTTCGGCGACGCCGGACGGATGATTGTGCGCGACGATCACGGCCGCGGAGTTGCGTTGCAAAGCGAGCTTCACGATCTCCCGCGGATGCACGCTGGCGCCTTACGCCTGGCTTTTTCCGGATGTCTTTAACTCCAATCAAACTCTATCAGAGGCAGAGACTTAGAGTGCGTTAGACTGTTGACACTTTCCACGCGAGCAACTCATA
>Ga0116229_10012715_pt1 | contig 12054 bp, 10 predicted proteins | sample S1TSphgellanicum_3_FD_87313 | JGI IMG/M metagenome (GOLD analysis project Ga0116229, IMG submission 87313) | Host-associated microbial communities from peat moss isolated from Minnesota, USA - S1T2_Fc - Sphagnum magellanicum MG | ecosystem: Host-associated > Plants > Peat moss > Unclassified...
AGTTATCTCCAAATCAAGGTCGTGGGTTTTTATTGGATGTGAAATGACCCAACTAGATGTAATTTCTCCTTGATGGATGAATGAAACAACCATTAAGGAGTTTCATGGTATATTGAATCAAAATAAATTTCATGTATGAAATATCATTTGTGAATTTTCAACGTATGAATGGCTGAACTTTCATGGATATTTCATGAAATTCTTTTCATTGTGAAAGTTCCTTCAAATTTCATTCATGAAATTTTATCTATGATTCTTGATAGGGGGAATGGGATTGAGAACACATTTCAATTCAATCATACACCACAATTTGTGGCCAGGAAACCCCTATCACCTAGTACATGTTAATTCATCATGAAGTTAATTAGTTTCATTCATAGACATAGATTGCTTGGGTTCATTTTTTTCCTTAAAAATTCATTTCATTTGGTTAGTCAATTTGATCTGTCACCCATTCAAATGATGATTCATCCTTACACTCACATCTCATTCAATGTGGTTAAATTCCACACTATTTATATAAAAAATAAACACAAAAATCAAATAAGTTATCAAATATAAAATTTGAGAAAATTTTCAAATTGCTATCAAAATTCATTTTTTAAAAAGAAATTCAAGAAGCGAGCTTGAAAGGATTCCTCCCAAGCAACCCTCTCCAAGTCGACTAGTTTGATTATTGACTAGCTCGACTAACTTGGGTTCCAATCTTGGTGAAACCATAATGGTGTAGTGAGGATGCAAGTGGTTTAGGCTTAGACATGAATTGCTGGTGGGTAGCAATATAGTGGATTGTCCTATACATTTGGACATTGCCTAATTTGGTGTAATGGGATGGAATGTCGGTGCATAGAGTGACACAAGACATGCTTTACACTACATCAAGATTGTATGGAATTTCGTGGAATGGCAATGGGTGGGTGTTTAACAAGAAGGAATATACAATGGCCAAATCACTTGGCACAAGATATCCCATCATTTGCAACTTGGTTGTTGAACATCGTAAGGGTGCATATTGCTAACGGGGTGGATGTTGACCCTACTGTGATATCTTTTTCTCATCTTTCAAGACTCGTTGCTTACATGTACAAAAGCATGTGGGCATATGACAACCATTATCCAGTTGATGATCATGAGGAGTGTATGGCACATGTGACCTATGAAAGTGGAGTGGCTTGCATATTCAGGCAAGGTAACTGTTGTTTTGTTTTGAATAGGACCATTATAATGCCCAATGTGCACTATGTCAATGTGTTGAAATAAATAATTACAATGTAATCTTGGGGATTACAAGTAGCGATCATGAAATGTTCATGGATTCTTTTAAACACTTAAGGCAATGCCATTGTGAGACTGGAAATTCAATGTTACAAAATAGCTTACTTATTCCATTATTCCAAAATCAATAGCCAATTCCAATGTTCTAAAATTGATAACGGATTACAATGTTCTAGAATCTGTAATTGATTTTGGTTTTGTGCCAATATTAACAAGGTGTTGTTCTAGTCGAATTTCAGCAGTATGTCCCTATAATGGATTTTTGATAATATCACCATGTGGAGAAACTTCGATAATGTTTCCCTATAGGGAATTTCAAAAGGGTTTCCCTACATAATTTTTTTGATAGGGGATTCCAATGTTCCAAAATTTGCAAATGAGTCCAGTTTTTTGTCAATCTTAACCAGGTGTTGTTGCAATTGGATTCTAGTAGTATTTCCCCATAATGAATTTCAGGAATATCACCATGTGGAAAAAATTTAGTACTGTCTCCCTATAAAAATGATTTGGTGGGGTTTCATGTAGATAAATTTTGTTATGGTTTCCCTTTGGAGAAATTTTAATAAGGTTTCCCTATCCAGACCCATTATCTTGTTTCTTCCCCCTTGTATTTAAACTTCCAATCTTGTGGTAGCTGCATCCTGAAATCTATACTAAGGTCTTGACTTGTTGATGTTGACAAGGATGGGATTGGGGTCAAATTTGTCCACACTGATCAACAAAACAATGTTTTTGGGTAAGCAGTATTGACTCCAATAAGGCCAAACTATCTTTTCTTGAATTTTCCTATGTGTTTTTTTTTTTTTTTTGGAAACCATAACACATTATTCCACATGGAAAAGGGTTTGGTCTTGTAATGGTGTTGCACCCAAATAACATGATTCCACTATCTTTTGCCTATGGTTTCAATTGCCTCCTATTTGGATTCCTGTAATGTTTCCAATTCTAACAATTTGTTGGTTAATATTTTGATTAGTGAAAAATCCTTGGAAGTTTGGGGGTTGGCAGTGGGTAGCAAATACTTTGTAGGCATTAAAGAAAAAAACCCATACACCAACTAAAATCGGTTATGCCATGTTGCCACCTTGAAAATAGTCCTATAAACATATTGGAGGATATGTAGATGTTCATCCGAATCTATCCTTTTCTCATCTACCAATTTGGTCAATAATAGTTCGATGGCTTTGTTGGTCAATTCTACGTGATTATTTCCTTGTGGATAATAGGTGGGGAAATTGGTGTGTCTTAACAAAAAATGAATGGTCAGGATATCAATGGCATCATTGATGAAGTGTGTGCATTTGTCATTAACTAGGGTGAATGGACAACCAAACCTTATCAAAATGAACTTGTAAATAAATTATATTGTTATATTGGTCTTAAAAAATTTGGCTTCCACTCATTTTGTAGCATAATTAGTAGCTACCAAAATATATTTATTTTCAATGGTCCTATTAATAAGCTTAATGGACCTAAAGAAGTCCAAGCCCCATTTCATAAAAGTTTTAGTTTGCAAAGTGGTAACCAATGTGGCCAGGTTCATGGTGGCTAAATTTTTGGTATGTTGACGATCATCACTAAATTAACAATGTTGCAAAGCGTCCTTGTGTAAAGTAGGCCACCAATATTTTGCATCCAAGATCTTCCTAATATTGATGTCTACAAAGAAATGGCCACCTCCCACTCCTTGATGCATTTCTTGCAACACAATTGGAATATAATCTTGCTACAAGCACCATCTCAATGTTTGATATGGTCCCTATTTGTACAACTAGTTGTGAATGAAGGAAAAAGGCATGCCTTCAACACTATTTTTTTTTCTTTTGTTCTTGATAATACCTTATTGGATAATTTTTCCAATGGAAAGGTAATCCTTAATTTATTGCAACCAAATAGACTACAATAAGAAACATTTGTGGTTTGGTTTGGGACTCCTAAGTTTTTAGTAGTATCTGGTAGTCATGATAAAGCATCTACACCAAAATGAGAACAACCTAGTTTGTAGATTACAAAAAAATCATATTCCAAGAATACAACAACCATTTAGTTATTTTCCCAAATACTTGTGACTTTTTTATCAAGTATAAAAGTGCCATGTGATCTATATAAAATATAAACCTATTGCCGAATAAATAATGCATGAATTTGTGCAAAGCATAAACCATGAACAAGGCTTCCTTTTCAATAGCAATGTAATTTTTTTTCGCATTGTTGAGAACATGGGATGCATAGGCAATTAGCTAATCACATTTTTTCAATAGGGTTATGGGCTAGCATAACTCTAACTACCAAGTTGAAAGCATATGTCTAGGCATGAAATTCTAGATCCCACCTAGGAATGACCAAGATCAAAGCATCTAGATATAGTTATTTGATGGTTTCCCTACTTGACATTCTAGGGTTGATGAAAAAATGTCAAATTTTCATAGTACCTTGGTGAAGGTGCCATTATAAAGGCAAAATTGCAAATAAAACAACAATAAAACTAGGCCATGCCATTTAAAACATGTATGTCCTTTAAGGTTTTTAGTGGTAGCATATTGACTATTGCTAAAATCTTTTTTGGATTCGGTAATTTGCCTTCCTTGGATACAATATATTTGAGGATGACCCTAAAATATACCAAGAACATGCATTTCTCTAGGTTAAAACTACTACTGAAATCTTTGCACTTGTCAAAACACAATCAAACTTTATATAGTTGCATTTTGAAATCAATGAACACATTGAACCCCAAGATAGCCTCAAAAGGCCATATACATTGCATGTTGGTATGTCATTAGAGCATTCTTTAGTCCAAATAACATGACAATCCACACAAAGACTCCCTAATTTGCAATGAAGGCAATTTTGTACAAGTTTTTTGAGGCTATCACAATTTGGTGATAGTTGGAACATCCATTTAAAAAGGAATAGACCTCATGAGTTGCCATCATATCCAAGACTTCTTCCATAAAAGTTTAAAGGATATGGATTTTTTTTTGGTGGTCACATTCAATTTACAAAGGTCATGTTAACCTTATAAGCATTAATCTATAGTTTTTAACATGTAGTAAGTAAAGATCTAGCCTTTATAAATATTAACCTATAGTTATCTTGTTAATTAGATGTTAATGCATATTAAATATATATTTTAAAATTGTTAAGTTATAATTTTTGTTTATTTTATTAATCAAATGTTAACATATATTAAGTACAAATCTGACTTTTAAAATGTTAAATCATAATTTGTAGTTGTCTTGTTAGTTAGATGTTACCATGTATTGAATACATACTTGATTTTTTTATGTGTCAAGTTAGAATTTGGATAAATGTTAACTAACTAGTTATTAGTTCCTACTTAGTTAGGTAATTATTTTAGTTACTAGTAAAAACCATTTAGCCTATTTAAGAAGGTGAGTTTGAATCTTTTGTATTCTTGTTCATTTGCAATAAATTTGTCTTATTATCTTTTGAACTTGAATTTATAGATTGTGTATAATTTGAACATGCATGCATAGGAATAATGAGTTTCTTATGTACATGTTTTTCTAAAAGTGTATACTTTGTCTATTAACAAGTCCATTCAAATATTAAGTTTCCCATTCTTTTTTGGTAGTAGAACAATGGGTTAAAACCAAATGGCTTCCTTCATTGGGACCATGAATTTAGTAGTTTGTCCAAATCTTGTTTTACAATTGTTGCATAATTAGGATTCATCATGTGTTAAGTTTGATGGGTTGGTGGAATAATGTTATCCAATTCAATTCAATGTCATGTTATGTGGGGTGGTATGCCTTTCAAATCCTCATATGTCTATGCAAAGACATCCTTGTATTCTTTGAATAATTGTTCTACCTTTTGTGTTATTTCAAGGTCAAAATATGCATAGACTTTCACCAATTATGGTTCTTCATCAATACCCAAATTGAACGACTTGACTTGGACTTCTTCTAGTAATGTCTGTTTGTTAATCCTTAGGTCATGTACCTTGGTTCGAATAATAGTGGCATCTTCCAAAATTTTGTTGGTGCATGTGGAAAATAAAAAATGAGATCCTCAATACTAGATTCTAAACTTTTGAAAAGTGCCACCAAAATTCCCAGTTTCGGTAAGGTGATAATTTTGATTATGAACAAATATAGTTTGGCCTCCAAAAAAAATCCTCCTCTTCATCAATGACTCCATTAACAAAATCGTAGCCAAATAGCACTTTTAGCCACTTCATGTTACTATCCAAATTTGTGTTCATGACTATTGTATGCATAATGCCATTCCCATCAATGGTGACGAGGTTGTTCCCCCAATCATGAGTGACTTTGACATTATGTAACCAAGGGTGGCCAATCAACATAAAATAACTTGCATCCAAAACATTAACTTTCATAGTTGTAAATGTCATGACATATGGAATTCCATGGACGATGTTGAGATCCTTAATCAGACCTACTTATGTAGTGAAGGTCTAGTTTGGTATCGTTAAGGTAAAAGGGGTTGGTCTAGGAATGGGAAGTCTTAATGTTTTATTCAAATATTTGGCAATGATGTTGACTAGAGATCTTCCATCCAATAACACATCCTCCACAATGATTTTTCTAGATGCACCTGGATTATTGCAATGTGAGGTCTTTGGCTTTTGAAGTTATGATAGGAGTAAGTCCTAGTGAGACGTCCAGTTTCTTGGAGGGAGAAAGTTTTAAAAAAACATATTATTTTAAATATGGGACAATATGCATGAAATGTTGGTGCAAAGTAAAGGTGTGTACATTATCCAACAACTATTAACCGATTTTTAATATAATTGAAATATTTGCTAATAGTAAATCTACCATGGACAAAATCAATACCATCTAAAATTTCAATATGACTATTTTTAGTAAGCTTTGCAAGATTTGGAATTGAATTCCGAGTATTCATCTTGTTTGCAACTACATGGGAGGTTCATTCTCTTGGATTTCCTAGATAACAAATTCAAATGTTTCTCACAATTGGTTTTCTTCACCCCAATCGATTGCAATCTTCATTTTCCTTTACTGATTTTCTTTGAAAGTGACTGCTTTTGATACTTTACTCCTTCTCATATTGCCAAAACCATGTTTGACAATTTCCTTTTAATTCCTTTTTCAATTATCATGTGGAGGTTTTTTCCTTCAACATTTATTGGGCTGCTTGTTTGTGTGGACAGTCATAAATTTTATGTTTTTATTAAACAACAGATAAAACAATGGTAAAATGAGAGGCCACCACCTTGATTATATTTGTCATGTTTATTAGATTGATTTTTGATCCCTTCCTTTGCACAAGGTGGAAATTTTGTTTATTGAAAATTATTTATCCCTTCAACTTGTTGTTGGGATTATCTAGGTTTTAGTGACACCGCTCCTTGGCACGTCCCATTTGTGGCAACATCCACAAGTGATTTATGTTTGTTTTATTTCATTAATTTTTTAAAAAATTGTCGAAGGTTCAAGTAATCTCCTATAGAAAACATCCCCCAAGTTTTCTTCACAAGTAATAGTAGCCTCATTGTGTCGAAATAAGGTGTCTCTCTTCATCCCTATTGTCACTACCCATAAGTAGGGCAATAGTTTGACTCTAAAAAAGGTAGTCAACAAGTTGTCACTTGCTTTATGTTGTAAACAATTAACGAGCTTGGGTATATAGTTATAATACACTTCGACCTTTTCATCATGGCTTTATTTGATCATTTTAAGAGCCATGTAAACTTTTTCAGTAGTTTGAACTGTTTGTATTGTTTGTAAAAAACCCTTCCAACTTTTCAAAGGTACAATTTGGGTGAGATTGAATGAAAATTTCCCCCCATTTTGAAATGGCATCTGTCAAAATGAAACAAAAAAAAAACGTTCACATGTTAGAATCATCCCCACCCCCCCCTCCTTGGCCTAAATGGCCTTTTCTAAATACCCTAACATGGGCATCAAGATTTGTTCCAGTGGAATAAATAAGATATGACAAAGATTTCCAAGTAAAGATAATTGTAGGAATAGAAATAATCAATTCTAGATACCACAATGAGTACCAAGGTTCTAAGGCGATCCTAGTTGGTCCACCTTCGATGCATTCAAGAAGTCCTCCACTACCAAGAGGTCCATTACTTCTTCCCAAGGGTTCACATTTGCCAAGGGGTCCACTTCCTCCACTAGGTCTTCCTCCTCTAGGGGGTCCACTTCCACCTCCAAGTAAACCAATACTAGGGGGTACACCTCCCCTAGGGGGTTTAGAAAAAGGTCTTTGATTTTTGGTATAAAACCCTTTGGTTGGTGGAAATATTGGGTGGGAATGTCGCACTAATTTTGGTGCTCCTCCGTCACCTTCACTAGTTACAACTTTGAGAGCAACTAGGTGGGTATTGGGCACAAAAGTTGGAAAAGGGTTGGTTATTAACATTCAACTAAATCACTAGGGGCAACTTCCTATCATGTGACCTATGCCATGACAAAAGTAACATGTTAGAACAAACGAGGTGATTTCGACATTAAAAACAAGGGTTATCAAAATTTCTTGTTTAAATTCATCATCATCGACAATACTCATTAGAGGAATGGTCACTATGTTCATCATCAGGAACATCCTTCTCTTGAAACTCTCACAATCCTTGGAGTTGAAAATTTCCATTCTCCTAAGCACAAAGTATTGGGTAAAACAATTTCATTGTACCAACAAACTTGGTTTTTGATAGGGTTCCAAATAGGTTCTTGCAAAGTCTTCATTCTAATATTAACAGTATTTTTTGTTAGATGGTTTTTGGTATCACTCCAATTTTCTAGTTCTCCTTTTGTGGGTGTAGTTTCCAACTCCAACTACTCCTCACTGTGAAAAGTAGCAACATCTTGTTGATGCATTTTTGTTAACTCCATTCCTTGACCACCAAAAGGTCTGGCTTGTTATATTTCTTGCAATGCTTCATCCAATTGCTTCCTCATGCTCCTAGTAAGAACCATTGTCATACTACAATAAAAAAACAAGTTATAGACAAACAAAAAGACTTTAGTATAAATTTTCTTTTTTGGAAGTTTTATGTGGCTTGTTTGAAAAGTAAAAAACACAACAAATATATAATCACTTTTGAAAATAAAATTCACTTTTGTGATGAAGACAAATAATTTCTACGAGAAATCTCAAAATAAGAGTCAATAAACTAGGAATCATGGTTTTATATTTGTGGTGTGATCACCAAATGTTAAGGCCACCCAATCATATCTTGGGTTTTGTGTATCAAGGAAATAAGAACAAAGGTGAAATACATGCCTTGCAAAAGTTCAACTCAATTCTTCTTCTTGTATAGGTCCCTAGTGAGGTTGGAGTTGGACCCATAAACTAGGCATGGGAAGAGCATGGAGAATTGTTGAAATATTGAACTAAAATTGGCAGAAAACTCCTTAATAATAGGAGGTTGAGCAAAACTGTACCTAAGAAATGGACACTGATCCTCTCGCAAACATACCACTTTCAGTAGAACGATGTGTGGTTGAAGAATTGTGCAAAGAAAGACTTGGGGGTTCATATAAGGTAATGTGGCATAAAGTTGTGTGGCAGTGAATGAAATTGATGCGAATTGCATTACCTTTGCATTACCTGCAAAGCAAGGGTACCAGAGATGATTATCAATAGATTCTGGGAGTGCAACAAAAAAGAAGAAGAAGAAGAACTGCTTGGAAGTGAGCTATTTCTTTCATGCATAGACTGGTGTATGTAGAAAAGCAATGGAAAAAAGGTTTGGAAATGGAGGATTGTTTCTTTAATAAGAAACTCCCAAAAAAGATAAAATGTTTTTATCCTATTTGGACTTGGCTTTCAATGGGAAGCAGTGGTCTATCTAACACATAGTTGGGCAAGGATGATATGGGATGCTGCCACTCAAGTCCAAATATAAAAGGACCCCCCACCAACAGCTATTTTCAACTCTGCCCCTCACTATTTTTGGCTTAGGCTAGTGACATGGGCAGCTTTGTGGGGACATAGAAAGAAGGAACTACCACTACTGTAATAGAATGTGTTTTGGGGAAACACACACAAACAACAAATGGACTTGTATGAATATTAAAATGCAAAAGATTCTTCATTTTCCTTCACACAAAAAAACTTTTCTTCACAAAAAATATTTTTTTGAAAATTTCAGTATTTCTAAGAAAATATAATTTGTGCCCAACTGTCAAGGTACCATGGTATGTCTGTTGAGTAATTGATAGTTCAAAGATTCCATGTTGAATAATAAACTATTCCTGAATATTCCAAAGGATTCTCTATTTTGCTTCACACAAAAAATTTTGTTAAAATTTGTTTTTTCAAACAATTTCAACATTTCTTTGAGTAATATATGTTGAAAACCTTTGTTGAAGCTGCCAAGGTACTACATTATTTCCGTATTGAAAACTGCGGCACACATAACAACCTACTGTAGAGGTGTCTGAAGTGCAAAGTTCCATTGAATACTGGCAACCATTTACAAAAATTGGGAGGGCTTTACAAATCCACATTCAATTCTAACCCATGACAATGATGAGCGCACTTGATGTATGAGTTGCAAACAAGCATGCCTAAGGGGATATAGGTATATTAGGCCATCCCAACTCTCTCATATGCTCAAAAAAAGACAAGACACAAAGTTTCACAAGGGTCATAAGCTAAATGCCTACTGCCATAGGAAAAACAACCACCTGTTGTAGAAGTTCTTACTGATGTGATAGAAACTTTGATCCAAACATGCCTTCAAAAATGGATCATTAAGTTACTTCTATGATCAAACTAGACATCCACAACTACTTTTGACTATGAACTTAGTTGTTCATTCCTTTTCATATAAAAAGTATCTTTAAGTATTGCGGACTTCATGTTAAGTGACAGGCCTGGCTGTGAAATTTCTTCTATGACTTGCATGACCAAATTGATCCCCAATGTTTGTCTTAGAAAACCAATTACCCACATGAGCACAACAATCCCAGTCATGCTGCTAGTCACTTACTACTCTTCAGACTCCCAAGCCTGACAAATGTGACCACCAATGTCTCTTGGATAGAGCAATAAACCACACATGAGCATGACAAATGTGGATGGTCATGTGACTCATGTACTCTTCACACTGCCAATTGTGACCAAAGCAATCAATGATGTTTCTTCCCAAGAAGCAATAAAGCTTGATGAAGTTGCAGACAAATCTCCACAACAACAATTAAAGGTAACAAGACAATGAGTGCAGACATAACCTCATGAGAGTCACTCAAAAAGTGACAGATCATCACCTTCATCACGAACAGCAGTGACAAGCTGCCATGACTACCCACCAAGTTCATCAGATCCCAACAGTGGGTGTAGATAAGCATATAATAATCTTCCCAAAAACTTGGGCAAACCATTTCACACAATCTGTGTCCTGAGTTTCTGTTGCCGTTCCAGAAGCAATGGGAAGACTCGGACGTGATGTTGGCTAGCACTCAAGAGACATTGCTAATCAAAAAAGTCAATAGTATCCTCATTCAAGCTGCAACAAGCTTCTGAAGGAAAGAGCTTTTATTTCATTTTAGTATGTCCCTGCAAGCATCTATGCCTAAAAGACATAGAGGCCTCTAAAGAGGGTGTCCCTATAGAGACAGGGTGTCCCATGAAGCAATAAACAAAGAATGACCTGGTCAATTCCTGATTATGCTGTCACAAACATCTCTGCACTGCCCAACATTGAGACAGCAAACTCTGCACCAAAGTGATCAACAATACTTGATCTGAGAAACCAACAAACCAAATGTGGGCATTGATGATTCCTGCTGGTGCTTAGACTGCTGTTAACACACATGATTCCAGAGGCAGCTTCTGTAAGTTGGATGATCTGCATGTTGGTCATCATGAACTTTAAAGGTCATTAGGAAACAACAAATTGCTGTCCATATGGGAGCAAACCAAACATGTCAGACTTTATCTGATCAAAAATCAAATGCTCAGTGTTGTTTAAGCCTATCTGGGAAGAATCAAGGCAGCAAACTCTACATCAATTATGCCAAACACTCTGGTACTTTGGACTCTTACTGCAAAGCACACAGCACTGAAACATCAATAGCTTCTTCCAACAACTCCAGAAGCTGACACACCTCAGTTCCTATACTTATGGCTCAAGGGAATTTGAAGCATAATAGTGGTCATATTGGTCAGAAAGAAACTTGACCTCTTATTCCAGAAAATTGAGATGGTAATAGCAGTGGTACAACCTTGTGTCTCATCAAAATTGTTGTGAATGAGAAATGATGTACCCTGCAAAAGTCTTGCTCACTGTGATCATTCTAGTCATACATCGTCTGGGTCAACAACAACCTGTTTGTATGATAGAGCTGCATCCCCATTACTTCAGGTGATTCTAATGAAGAGTATGCCCTCAGATTGTATACATGCCCAAATTCATGACTTTGCATCAGCATTATCCGTAAGAAGACTGGGAAGTATGATCACTTTGTGGTCCTAATGAGAACCAAATAGTTTCCCCTGCCCAAAATCTCCAATGGCTTGCTCCTACCCATGCACAGCAACACATAACCCAATAGCACATTGATAAATAATCATTAGGAAAAATTACTATCTTGCACCTAGGTACTGTACAAGGATTGCCCAAAAGCTTGATGAAGTTGCAGAGAAATCTCCACAACAACAATTAAAGGTAACATGACAATGAGCGCAGTCATAACCTCATGAGAGTCGCTCACAAAGTGACAGACCATCACCTTCATCACGAACAGCAGTGACGAGCTGCCATGACTACCCACTGAGTTCATCAGCTCCCAACAGTGGGTGTAGATA
>Ga0116229_10012716_pt1 | contig 12054 bp, 7 predicted proteins | sample S1TSphgellanicum_3_FD_87313 | JGI IMG/M metagenome (GOLD analysis project Ga0116229, IMG submission 87313) | Host-associated microbial communities from peat moss isolated from Minnesota, USA - S1T2_Fc - Sphagnum magellanicum MG | ecosystem: Host-associated > Plants > Peat moss > Unclassified...
ACTATTATATTAGTGACTATTAATGGTTATTTTATTGGTGATTATTAATGGCTATTAGTGGTTATTCTAGGTTAAATTACCATAGGCGATGAATGGTTATGGGTGGCCATTAGTGGTTTTTCTAAGCTAAATTACCATAGGTTATTAATGGCTATTAATGGCTATTCTATTAATGGATATTAATAATTATTTTATTGGTGGCTGTTAGTGGTTATTCTGAGCTAAATCCCTAAAGGTTATTAATGGCTACTAATAGCTATTATACCAATGGTTATTCATAGTTATTTTATTGGTGGTTATTAATTGCTCAAGTTTTAGGGTTAAAGGTTTAGGTATTGATGGTTATTATTGGTTATGTTAAATTATATTATGACTATTGTTAGATATTCTAGGTTATACTATCATAGGCTATTGGTAGTTATTTTATTATAGGTTATTCTAAATTATTTTTCATAGGCTATTATTAACTATTATAGGCTATTTTACCTTAGGTCATTATATTTTATTTTAGATTATTGTAAGTTATTATACTTATGATAAATAAATTTATAATAACATAAAAATGAAATAACCTTGAATAATCTAAAGTATAATTTGAAATAACATATATTAACTTAAATTAAAATAAGCTAAGGTATAACTTAAGGTTAGTTGAATAATTTAATTTAAAATAATTTAAAAGTCTATAATAAATTAATTAGGATATCGTAAGGTATAATAATATATAATAATTTAAGGTATAATAATTTACAATATTGTAGGGTATAAGTTAAAATAATTAAGGTAACTTTAAATAATATAAGGTATATCATAAAGTAACATATATAAGGTATTTAAAACAACGTAGAAATAAAAATATTTACCACAGCAAATTATAATAATGAATTATGTTACTAATGGTGAAACATGATGTTTACATAATGATATTATAGTGAAATAATTTTAACTAGGGTGAAATCATTAAAGTGCATTGAATTTATTTCACTTTTAAAATCCCATAACGATTTAAATTAATGAACTACACCCCAGTTTTGTAATAGTGTTATTGCACCAAATTTGAAATCTTTCAAAAATAGGAACATCAACCAAATCCTACTTCCTATTATTCTTTTCTTCGAAATGGGGAGGAGGAAACAACATGGTGAGATGATGACATGGGTTTTTACATCATAGAAAGATCTTGATTGGGCTGGTGATCAATGTTGCATGCACAATCCCAAAGTATGCATTTTTTCTTGAAATTGATTTTGTGTATATTGCCTTTTCTTTTCTGAATATAGAAAGTTAGGTTCCAAAATATCACAACCATTGAAGACCTATTATCAAACAACAAGGTTTTTGCATTTTAGGAAGGCTGGATTTAAATTCAAAATGAGGCATGTGAAGGGTGTGGCATGTGACCTCATGGGTGAAGCCTGTGCCCATGGCAAAAGACAAATTCTATGGGAAAATCATGCATTACCCAATGTGCCAGAGGCAACAAGACACCCCATGTTTGGTTGTGCCACTAATGAACCATTGACCAACTTGGTAAGAGAATCACCAAATTAAAAAAAAATTGTAACATTTTAAAAAGATTTCTATGAGGTTAAATGGAACAAAAACTTTGTGGGTCTTGTTTCTTTTCTTCTTAAAGAATCTCAAGTTCCAAGAAGCCTATTTTACTGCATGGATTTTGAAGAGAATTTGGATGCTAAAAGGAAGTATTGGGTGTGCATGTGAAGAATGCACCAAATTGGCTACAACAACAAATGTGTGGAATCAGATTTTTTTTGTAGTTGTTCTCACTATTAGTAGAGGTAATGTTGATTTCTGTCTAGCTAGGGTTCTACCATTCTTGTTTAGTTTCATCAATGTTGGTGTTATTGGTGTTCTAACCTAATTGGTTATTGTTTGCATGGTGGCAAAAGATGGTTATAAATGTGTGTGTGTTGGACACTATAGAGGCAGTGTGGGTGGCACTCAAATTTCATTTTTGACAATGCATTGCCGTCCCTTACAAGTTTGTTTGTGTGTGATTCACAAGCATGTGATTTGTTGGTGTGTTCAATAATAATTTTCATTTTCCCTTTTAGCCTATTAAGGTGGCACATACTTGTTAAATGACTAAAAATAATGGTAGCTCTACATAATCAAAGGATCATTTTCCATTTTCTGAGATTTCAATTCCTGAAAAGTTCAAAAGATTGCGCATATTGATTTAGATTACTCAATACAATCCTACATTTACCACAAAGTTATAAATTAACTCAAAAGTTTTTGCCTTGAATTAACCTTGGCCACCTTAGGTTGACCTAGATCAACCTACTTACTACCTACCAACATAGCTTAGACCTAGACCTCCTTAGGTTGTGAATTAATTTGTCAACCTATATTTCTTACTAACATAGTCTAGGTTAACCTTAGCATTTTTAAGCTTTTAAAAAAACCTAGGATAATTATATCACATCTAGTCATATCATAGTCACATTTAGTTGCACAAACTTGAGGTGGTTACAAACTTGAAAAAATATCTTGTAATGAAACTACCTAGATTGATTTGGCAAAAAACCTAAAGCTAGGAACCTAGGTTAACCTATTAGTAGGGTAACCTATTTTAGGTATATTTAAACATATTAAATGTATAAATTTCTTATGTTTAGTTAAGTAAATTACAAGGTAACCTATATTACAAAATAGGATTTTTCTAAGTAGCCTACATACATCGGTTAATTTAATAGGTATGTTAATTTAAGCTAATGTGTTAAGTAGTTAGAAAATTAAGGAGATACATGTCATTTGTTTCAAAAAAATTATTAATATTGTAGTCATAATTACAAATTAACAATAGATTGTTTAATACACATACACATGCATGTGAATTCATGACTTCAAAAACTTTATGGCATAAAAAATTATGGCATGCCATGACAATTATTGGTGCCATAAAATTCAAGACACAAAAACTTTAAGTGTCACAAAAAATCATGGATTGCCATGAAAATTTGTGACACCTTATTACTAAACAGCATGTCATGTCATCATCGCATGGAAGACCTAGTTGTTATTAATCACAAAGGACAACAATATGTTCAACTAGCTAATAAATGAGATTAATTTATCAACTTAATGACATGAATCATGAGGTGAAGTTAGTGTCACAAGTCATGAAGTGTTGCGACTACTAGTCAACTTTGTTGCCATGTGGCATGCCATGTTAGCATCACACAACCATAAGTTATTATTCACCAAAAGTTGCAAGAATCAATGGATTTTTTTTATTACATAATTTTGGATGATTAAAAATACATTAAAAATATATATTTGAAAATTTGATATTTGCATAAAAACCATGAAGTTGTGATATCGATTATAGTCGCAAAACCATAATGCCACATGGCACCACAATGTCTTTTACAACTATGTAATCATTAACATGAACTTGTAATTACAATTGTAGTAAAAAAAACAATAGTTGTTTTATTAACTAGTTATAAAACCTAAGATGTGTTGTTGTGAACTTTGAATGCACAAGGCAATAGTATTCACATTCATATGTCAAAACCAAAAATAATATGTTCATGCATAAGACTATTATTATTTCAAAATTGAAGGTTATTCAATTGTAGTGTAAGTAGTGGTTAGTGGCAAAAACAAATTCATGGACATTTATGTAGGACTTTTTACATCCATTCATGATATGTGGGTGCATTCTCTATTTTATGAACCACTTTTGGCATAACCATTGCTTAAATTTGTAAGATTTATAATTTCAAAATGAATGCATTTTTGGAATATTCATTTTGTATTATGTTATTAAAATCCAAAGTAAAAGATGACGATAATTAAAAAATGGGATGCAAAATCATAACAATGTGTTTATAATTACTAATCCTTTCATTGCTTAAAAGACTCCTGAAGGCCTTTGAAATTTTGATTTATAAGATTTTTCACATAATAGTATAATGCAACATTTTTTTAGTCATAAAATTTTCAATTTTCTTTTGGTGACTTGTAAATTATGATTTTAAGAATATTGTTTCAAAATGACCAATCATGTTGTGCCACATTGAAACTTGATTATTTCATCCACTATTTATAAGGATTTCATGAAATTGGCATTGTGACTTTTAATAGAAAAAATGCACCTATTTATAATGTATGTGAAAGTCTAGTCTATATAAGTCAACACAATACAAATCACTTTGCAACATTGAAAATGTTTCACAAAATGCAATTCCATTTTATTTTTAAGAGATAAATTCATGACCATTGCATGTATGTAATGTTAATGGTCCTTTGCAAGAGGAGTGCAAAACATTGTGTACTTGAAAGGTGATACATGTAACATTATAAAAAAATTGTTGAAATTTCATTTGGTATCTTCAAAAAAACATAAATTGACAAATTCTTCAAAAAATTTCAACCATGTGGTACTAGATCAATGCCTAACATGATCAAAATTAACAAAGTTCCACACATTAAAAATCCACACAAATCTTTGGTGTAACACAATAATCTAAGTCTCAACACACAATGAAATAAAAACAACTTGACATTGATTATGTTTCACATTTCTTTTATGCTTAGAAATTTCATAACTTTACCTATGATATTTCAGAGATATTCCTTAGGGATAAACTCCCCAAACATGAAAATATTAGAATTTTTTTCACATTAAATTAGGTTCCAACAACAAATAATAACTAAAATAATAATAATGTTTTGAAATAGATACTTGCCATAAAAATCATTCAGCCTTGTATTGGATATGTTTATGTGTTATCATATCCACACAACCTAATATTTAGACAAGGAGGACTATATATTGTTAGTTTGAGACATTACATAAAATTATTAATCATAAATGATATTTAAAATCAACAAGTCAAAAGGAATTTATTTATGCAATTCAATGAATGAAAAATTATACACAATGGAATTGAATGAAGGGACAATTTCATACCAACCATCGAAGGTTACTCCAAACATATTTTAGTACATAAATAATATAACTTGAAGGTTCCTACTTTGCAACACACATCTACAATTTAAAAGCTCAAATTGTTTATATCAAGGGATGTAAGTCTTCAATATCAATGTCAAAATCATAATATCATGTTTTGCATGATTCCTAATGGTTCAATCAAGCCCAAATTTACTATTGTATCCATATCATTAGCATTGCTAGGTCCAACTTCATATTGTGTCCATCCTTGTTTGCATTCGATAGGTTGAACTCCACTATAACCATTAGTTGCATTATGATTGATTTTCATTCCCATGACATTAATTAAACTTGATATGCCCTTCATTGTGTCTTTGTTAATTTTGTTGATTTATTTATCTCATTCAATCAAAAGCATTTGAGTTGATAATAATAAAGATTGCATCTTGACTTATGTTTGTGTTGTTCAATCGAAGGACTAGTAGGATGAATCGATCAATGGCTACCATAAGGTTTTTTCACTTTCATTTTGTTGCTTTGATTAAGATTTTATGATTTGCATTGGTTTTTCAAAGGGTACTCATTTTTAAATTCAAAATGAATCTTCAACTTTGTCTGATGGATAATGGGATGTTCAAAGTGTCATTGGAGTGCAAAATGCATTGAATTGCAATGTATTTTGAAGCATGACATGAAACAATTGATGATTCTACTTGCCCATGTGCGTTTCTTGAGGTTTTTTGAATCCCATTGTGTGTTGGTGGTATTCCAATTTCATCTTTATTAGTTTCAAGTGGAGGTGGTGAAACCATTGATCATCTTCTCCCATAACCTATAACCAACCATACTACCATGTATGTTGTCAAATCTATGCTAATTGATTGCATCTTGATTATCACCATCTCCATCCATATTGAATATTTAATAGATTTAGGGATGGACAACCCAAGGATTCGACTAAAGATTGAATGTTGCAACTAGTTCAATAGAATATATTTACTAGTCGGTGTTCACACCCCATAATTTGTTGCCGTAAGGTTTCAAAAGTGGTGGGGGCATGAATTCAAGAAAGCTTTGAAAAGTTTGCTTTGCATATGTTTGAGGTAAATTAAAGTGTCATTGTCTTGTATTGGAAGAACTAATAATATTTATTTACACTAGTAATGTGAATGTGTAGTCTTTTTGTTTTCAATGTCACTAATATGCTTGTTCACATGTTTTTACAAACTAGACTATTTTTTAAGTGGTAGGAAAAGTAACAGTCATCATGAAAGTTAATATATTCTTCCACTTTGCCAACACATAGTCAAATTGGTCACGAGGATCTTAAAAAGCCTTTTCATATGCTTTTCATGTTTTGCATAAACTAAATTTGCTAAACACTTAATTCATAGTCTTTTAAATCCTCATTCCTACAATTTTTTTCCATGTTATGAACATTAAGAATGTAATCCATAAAAGTCTATTCGTTTGAATTTTAATAAAGAAAAAAAAATGTCAAGACATAAAATGAAAGTTGAGGAAGGAGTGGGGCAAAATGCAATGATGGGAGGGGAAGAAGGTATGCACTTTTAATTTAAATGGCCATTTTCTAGGTCCTTTAGTTATTTATGGTTATTTTGGCCTAAAATCTATCAATTCCAAATTATTTGTGGCTTGTATTTGAACTAACTTTCTTTGACACATGATATGACTCCTAATTTTTGGTGATTATTATTGTTGTAGGTGTGTACATCACGTTATTTTTTGGGTCATGTTTCGTTTATATTATCTTTGGATACATTCAAGGTGTGTAGGTGCTTTGAGAGTGACAATTTAAATAAAAGCATTTCAACCCCACAATAATAAACCCACCTTTATACAAAATTAATTTATTGTTTACATTCATTGATCCCCACCCATAAACATGAAAAAAATCATTGAAAACTTTGAAAAACAACTTAAGTTTCTCCACCTAGATTAATCATTATTGTTAACCAATCCACAACAATCCATTCCTTTTAAAGGTGTTTTTGGTGGTCATAGTATCTTGGTCATATTTAATGCACAACAAGGGAGGTGTCACACCATTCTACTTCACAGTTTATAATAAATGTGTGTTTATTAATTTGAGGTGGAGATGCTATAAATAATGAAAATATATAAAGATAAACCCAAAAACATTTTCAATGCATGCACTAAATTAGCTATTTACATTAAATTAATTTAGTGATAAATGTGATCATGTTCCCAGGGCAAGCCCATTTTTAGGTGGTAACATTAGGAATGTCACACCTTGATTTTGCTAAACCCATCAAAATTTGAAAAATCATAGGAAACACTTAAATGAACATTTTCATAATTTTTTTATGAATACAATTATTAGGTTCCATATTTTTTGAAAATCCAATGATATCAAAAATATTGTATATTTTTATGTTCCTAATCATTACATTTTAAAAAATTTCAAAAACGTAGCATTGATTTTTTTCCTTAAATTGTTTGGTTAGGAATAGAAATTTGAAACATGATTTGAGAATTTTCTTATGATTTTTTCCCTAAATTAATTTGGAAATAATTAAATTTTTAATTTTTAATTTGGTAATTAATTAAATTATATGATTTAGTTATGAATTTCCAAAGTTGAGGCTATTGATTTTTTAAGGGGCCATTTTAATTAGGAATATACATTTAAATTTTTTTCTAATTTTTTAAATTCCCAAATAAACTTCAAGCAATATATTGGAACATGCAATTGATAAACATGAAAAAATAATAATTTATAGTTGTGAAAACATTTAACAAAAAGGGCCCATAAAAATGATTTGACTATTTTTGGTTCTTTGACCATTCCTTAAAGTGGTTCCTAGTGGTACCACCCAAGGGTGAGTTCGCCCCCCACCCATCAAAACAAAAATATACATGGGCATGTTATTTGATTTTATGCCAATGATATAAAAAAATTACATGTTTAATGTCCATTTAAATAGATTTTTCAAAATTGCAATTAGGTTTTTTTCTACTTTTCGAACATCTATTTCATAGAAAGTAGGTTTAAAGTAGGAGAAATATTGAACTTTTCTACTTTGTTGGATATTCCTGCTCTAAAATGTACTTATGTGATTTCAACTTTTACTTTAAAAGTAATAATATATCAAACTTTCTAATGTAAAAATATTTTTGAACACATTTTGGCCAATATGTTTTTAAAATACTTTTAACCTACTTTTATTATATGAAGGTTTCTCAAACTTTGTATACAACAAACTATAAATTCACTATTGAACAACATGATGGTTTGATAATGAATGAAAACATTTTGATTATACTTTCTTGCATTTATGTGCAAAAATATGATTACATGAACAATAATTACTTTTTGTGTTCAATTGTTCATGCTTTCACCTTAAACATTAGATCTCTAAAAATAAGGAATGATAATGGAGATCTTAATTTAGTTCCTATCAATTGCTTGTAAACATCAAGTTGGTGATGAAAATGTGGACTATAATTTTAAATATTCTATATATGAAAGATTAATAATAGAGTAATCAAGTTGCAAAATAAATGTTTTTTAAATTTAATAAATAATTACAAATTCATTCACATGCAAAATTTCAACCAATTTGGATTATGAATAAATCCTTCTATGTCCATTGCCAAGGAAGAGATTGGAACCTAATATTACATTTTTAGGGAATTAGAAAACCATCTGTCTTTGAGGGGATTTATAGGCCCTTTTATGTCACATAAAAACAAAGACAACCATATGAAATATTTCTCACTTAAAGTACCACCTTTTAAACTTTTTACATTCTTTTGTTGTTTTAAAGAAATACACCATTTTATCTTCCCCAATTGTTGTTGTTCATTGACTTCTCATCCTTCCAAGGGCCACATATCTTTTAATGGCTGTTTATGAACCATATTCCCTAAGCCATATAACTTCCTCATGAATGGCTTACATTATCATTTATGTGATTATAAATCAAGTTTGTTGTTTGGGTGCTTGAGTTGATCTTTTTAAAATTTTGTAATTGAACTTGTCAAAAAAACATAAATCATAATTGTTTTGGAAGGAACTCAAATCAAAAGGTCTTTAAAATTGCCTAAAATCAAAGTTAGACATTATTTCCCACACAATTATTAAACTAAAGCCAGGGATATTAGTTGAAAGTACATGACATTTATGTAGGTCATATGGAATGTTATCAAATCCAAAAATTAACATTCCTATGGAATTGTGGACATTGATTTGGGTGGGGATGGAAATGAGAATTTATTTCAACTTCAAATCACAAATGTTTAATGCTATTGAAGCTTTAAAAATCAACAAAATATTATCACTTGTGATTAGACATAAGAACAAATAATTGTTCCAAAAAAAAACTAATTGATGAATGTAATCAAAATTTTGGTCTTGACAAAAAAAAGTTCAAGATAATTTAGGTTAATTGATGAATTTAAGTGAACCTTTGGTCTTGACAAAAAAAGTTCATTTTTTTTTTCATTTTCATCAAAAGGTTTTAATGAGTGGGTTGGTATCAATGACATTGAAATCATAAAAAATTCACACTTGAAAAATCACCAACCTTAAGAAAGGTGATTTAGTGAGATTAATTGCAATGAAGATGATCATCTTTTGAGGTGCAAGGTCTTGAAGGGGGTGTTTGAAATGACTCATTTGTTTTCAATTTGAAATTACAATTCTCTTCACATCCTTTATAAAACTTTCATCTTTTGAGTGCAAACTTTTCAAGAGGGTTGTTTTGAATTTAACAATCTATCTCCTTTCCAAAGTCATGATCTACTTCACACATCTTTGAATCAAAGTTCATCTTTTGAGTGAAAATTCTTCAAGGGAGTTGTTTTGAATTCAATATCCTTGTTCTTATCCAAAATCATGATTTATTTCACAAGTCATCAAATGAAAATTTCTACTAAAGTTAAAAATTGATAAATCTAAACAAATCTACATCTATCTTTTCATTTTTTTGGACACAACAAGCACATGTAGAAGGACCCATCAACCCACAAAATATTTGGTTAGCTATAAGGGAAATGCAAAACCAAAGATGGAAGAAGCAAATCCCAATTTCATTTTTGCAATGGATTTCCAATGCATGGTCCACATATCAACATGACATTTCAAATAAATATATCAATGAAGAAAGAATTCATGATTAAATGATTTGGACATGAGAGTTTGATTGAGCTTAGAAGGCACTATAGGAAGTACAAACAAAATTATGACATTTTTAAAATTTTTTTTGCATTTTAAATTTTAGCCTTTGGTATCCATTTGAGATAAAAGAAACCAACCTTTGCATTTGCCAATAACAAAACAAATGTCCATGCTTGAGAACATTCAAAGACAACCTTTGTTCAAGGATTCAAAAGTTGAAAGAATGTTGAAAGAGGCTCATAGACTTGATTAATGGATTTGGATTTTGTGATTGTAAATAATTGCAAAGTATCATCCATATTTCAAACATAAAAAAACATAGTTTGCATTGTGTCTTGACAACAAATCAAAGAGTTTGTTGCAATTACACCAACAAATCAAACACTATGTGCATGCAAAGAAAAGCTTGTTGCAATGGCACTTGGGATTATACAATTGGACATTTTTTCATAGAACAAAAAACTTGGAAAACATGTCAAAGTTTGAGAATACAAGAAGACAATGGATGTCATTTCAATAAATGCAATGAGAGGGCTTAATTTCAAATAAGTTCATTTTTCTACAAGTGCTTCATGCATGAGTTAAGTTTGCAAGCAAATCAAAACAACACCCAAGGCACGTTTACAATTAGATCACACAATTTGGTTAGAAATTAGGTTTTAAAAATTTGACATTAGTAGACTCATTGACATGCATGAAAATGTGAAAACATAAAAGATGCTTGCACATCAATCAAAGAGATTAAAAGCCTACAAGGTTTTTGTGAAATTTGATGCTTATGTTAGGAGGTCCTTGATCATTGCATTCAAAGTTCATGAAAAGAAGGAAATAGCTTGTGCAAGAAAACACATTACAATTTAAAAAAAAAAAAAACTTTGGAGATATTGTCCAAGCAACTTTATGTTAACATCCATGTTGTTCTTGCAAGTGTGACTCGAGCAAAAGTAAAGACAAATGATTAGGTGCATGGTATATGTAGAAATTTGCAGTTTGGAGGTGCTCAATACACAATCTATGTATGTAAAACAATTCAAAATGACTAAATGATGTGAAAATAAATGATCTAACTTTTTTGCAAGTTTTTATTTTGTAGGTGGTGTAATATGTAAGTATGTTGTTCAATCTCAAGTCATTGAATAAAGTAAAATTAAGCTAATCCAATCAAATATGAAATGTTTGCAAATATGTAAGTAGGTTGTTCACTTTGAAATTATTGAAAATTGTGAAACTAGATTACCAAACCAATTGGTTGTTTCAATTGTGCAAATTTGCTTGTAAGTGGTGACCAAACTTTGTATAGACTTAGAAGCAAAGTCTTCTTGCCTAAGATTCACAACTTTTGCAAGCATCTTTTATTATGTAGAAAGGGGTTACCTACCTACTACCACACACATTTTTTTCAATTTTGTGAGGCAATTTGTTGCAAGATGGGTCAAGAGAAGATTGATGCACTCATTGACAAAAAGAGAAGAGAACGAACTCCTTTCTATCAAAATTTCCAAGTAAGTTATGTACTTCGTTTATTGAGCTTTCATTTCTACCCTTCTTGCATAAAAAGGGTTTGTTGTGCATGCTGCACATATCATAGAGGATGGTCAAAAGCTTCACTTTAAAGACTAGGAGACTTAAGTGGAGACCAAAGACCAAGCCACTCAGGTGCACCAAAAGTGAACCCAGACTCAAGTTTCCAAGTTCATTGAAGAAACCCCTTTGTCCCCCCTTCCCCCCCCCTCCCAAAAAAAAAGGAAGGGCATTTTAGGGTTAATGATGATGCTCATCTTCTTCTATCTTTTTGGGTCCTTTGAGAGAGCTTTGGCCACACTGAAACTTTATGTTGTCAACAATGGGCATCAACAATGTACCAAGACCCGAGTTCCTCAATTAATTGAAGAAACTCATTTGCTTTTAAAAAAAAGGGATTTTAGGGTTGATGATGATGGTCATCTTCTATCTTATTGGGTCC
>Ga0116229_10012717_pt1 | contig 12051 bp, 20 predicted proteins | sample S1TSphgellanicum_3_FD_87313 | JGI IMG/M metagenome (GOLD analysis project Ga0116229, IMG submission 87313) | Host-associated microbial communities from peat moss isolated from Minnesota, USA - S1T2_Fc - Sphagnum magellanicum MG | ecosystem: Host-associated > Plants > Peat moss > Unclassified...
ATGCAACCCGGTTTTCAATGTTCTTCAGTAGCAATTTTCTTCAGTACAGGGCCCAGGAATTGATCCCACGACCCCCTTCCCTGCAGAGGATGGACTACTAACCACTGGCATACCATCAGGCGCTAACAATAAAGGATTATTTATCTAATTTATTGCATCTAAAAAGTCAAAAAGAGCAAAAATTTTAAAACCCTGCGGCAGAACAACGCAGTTCTCCGCAGGGCTGCACTGTCAGAGCGAAAGCAGCGCCGGACAGAGCTCGTTAGGGGCTGTTTAGCGTCCCGCCTGCACCACTGCTCTTTTGCTTGTGTGAGTCAGTCAGTCCGGTCAAAAAGCAAGTGAAAGAAAAAGGAAAAGAAAAGTGGAGCAATGTCTTGGTCTAAAGTTTCTTTTGCCACTTAAAGAAAAGACCCCCAAAGTTTCTTTTGCTGCAATAATGGTGGTTTTTTGGCCGGTAAAAATAATCCTTACTTTGGACTTTTTAAAAAGTTGTCTGTTTATCGGTCCATTTGTTCGTTCATTCATTCATTCATTCCTCCGTCCGTCTGTTCATCCATCCCACAATGAACTTTACATGCATGTTTTGTCCCCAGATGTAGATTTCACTGAATTGCGGGAAAAAGTTAAATTGTGTGGGAAAATTTTTTACCATCCAATTAGATGTTTGTTGTTGCTATTGCTGATCAATGATCAGGGCTTTTTTTTTTCTTTCTTTTTTTTGTGATATCCAAATTTCGGCCCAAAAAATAGCAAATTTAGTAAAATTTACACTAGAGAAACAGAAATTTCCAAAAAAAGTTCCATTTTTGAGTTGAAAAAGCAGCAGATTTTGTCAGAAATAAAATCACTGATCATGAATCTTAGTATTTGTTTATTTTTGGCGAAATTTTGACACTTGGGGACAAATAAAAGAGACCTTCCAAACTTGTGAAAAAATCCACCATATTTCAAAGGAAAAAAAATTGAATATCGCTTGTTTTTCCAGTACCTTGTATGTCACCAGTACATTGAAGGGGTTTCTAAAAATATATTACCTTTCAGGCTTATCAGTAGCCAAATTTGGATAAGTCCTCTTGTGGATGATTGCCAGTCCACCTTAGCCTTTTTTTAAGCTGGCTATATATAATAATATAATAGCCAGAAAGGGAAATTTAAATTAAAAGTGCTGAAATCAAGTTTTTCTGAGATTTTCAAATAGCTAGAATTCGACCATAATTTACCCAAAAAAAAAAATTTAATACATGGTTCATTCAAGTAGGTATCCAAAGATAGAGAAGAATGTTTAAATTTAAATTTTTTCATATTTAACGTGTAACCAAATTTGGCTAAATCTTTGTAAGGGTCAGGTCATTGCCACTTTAGCTACATCACAAAATTGACAAAGAAAACATTCGTCCACCTACCTCACAAAATTGAAAAGAGAACCATGGTTATGAGCCTTTAAGAAAATTTACTCAAAGAAGTGCGATGGCCATAAAGAAGTACACCTAGTAGCTGAACCAAATTGGACTCTTTGGTGCGGGGGGAGGGGGCGGGGGCGGGAGGAAAAGATTCAGAATATACCCTGTATATGTTCCACCCTAAAACGTATACCCGTATATGTGTATATGTATATATGTATTTATTCGTAGGTGAAATTAATACGTAGGTGCGGTAGAGAGTCTGGGAGGACGAGCATATACGTACATAGGTGGGTCATGGCCAACAAGACCGGGGATTTTTTGGGGGGTAGTCTTCGGTCAAATTGCGCGGCCCGGTCCGGTCAGACCTTAGACCCGCATCGTCTTCGGCCACCAAAGCAATCAAACCAAATTCCAAAGAAATCACCGGATGGACTGTCGCACATAACAAACACTCCTCGCGTGCTCGTCTTGCGTGTCCGCCGTCTCTTCTCCTGTGAGAGAGATCCTCTTTCTGTTCTCTTCTTGCAGCAAGCACATCGCATTTCTTCCTTCTCTTCGCTTACCTCGGTGTTTTTTTTTATCACCTCTTTCTGTTGGTTTTGTGTGTGAGCCGGCCAAGTTTGCCTTAGCACAACTCTTCCACTTTCTCTTGTGGAGTCAAGATTTCGTGGAAGGTTAGGGTGAGAGAGAGGTTGGGTGTGAGTGTCTTGCGAGATTTTGCGACCACAGACAGAGGTCGAGAGAGAGAGAGAGAGAGAGAGAGAGTGCGAGAGAGCGAGAGAGATGAAAGCTATGGCGGTTGGGAAGGCAGCGATGTCGCAGGGACTAGAAATGAGCAGGGCGTTGAACTGTAGTCAGGAGCGGGACAATGGCGGGTTGCTGGGTGGAGTTGGAGGTCTTCGCCAATGTAAGACCGAACGCGTCAGGCTCACGGGACTCGCGCCTCCGTCGCTCCACACACAAAAATCCAAACTTGGTGCTCCCTCTGGCCCTCTCCGTCCGTCCTTCCGTCCGTTTGTGTGTGTGCTTGTGTACGTGTTTATGTGTCTCTCTTGACCCATCTCTTTGTGAATTCTCAGAAGTTATTTGCAAAGTCTGTCAATTTCGACGTCTTTCTGCCTTTCATTCTGTAGTTCTTTTGCATGTTCCAGATTTCTTAGAGAGCACCAGAATCTCATGATGTTGGACAATTTGATCTGATTGAAGGATTCTCTGTGAATCTGTTACTGTTTTCTATGCACAAGAGCTTGTCTTTGTGATTTTTCCTCAGTGTTTGTTACATCATGGTTTTTTTTTTGCCTCCCTGGGAGACTCAGGAGAGATTAGGGCGGACAACCATGATAATTGTTTCATGCACTGAATTGGCAACTCATCAAGTATGCACAATGATTCCATGTGAGAGAATTCACTCTCTGGAAAGAGGAAAGAACAGACGGATCCTAGTCCCTTTTATCTGTGGCATTGGTAGATTGTTTCATGAAAGTTTTCATATACTGGGGTTGCAGAGGTGCGGGCGGGAACTGGCAACACATACGGAACAGTTTTCAGGGTGACAACATTTGGGGAATCACATGGAGGAGGAGTGGGTTGTGTGATTGACGGATGCCCCCCAAGACTACCTCTTTCTGAAGCTGACATGCAAGTGGAACTTGACAGAAGGTAAATGAATCTGGCTGGGATTTCCCCTTTGTTCGAGTGCACTATTTTGCAGGACACAACAGCAAATGGTTTCTGCAAATTAGTGCAGATTGGACATTCTAGTCAACAGGTCTTACAATCACAATTCTTGGTTGTAATCCTCAGGAGGCCTGGACAGAGCCGAATCACAACCCCCAGGAAGGAGTCAGATACTTGCAAAATTCTGTCAGGCGTTGGCGATGGTCAGTTTTATTGCCCGTTATTGATGTAAAATGCAGGAATTGAGTATTTGCCACTGGGTTTTACGAGAAGTAGTTTTGGGAGAAAGTTCGTCTCTTCTATTATTGAATCTATTGTGTTCCATGTATACAGGGGTGACATTGGGGACACCAATAGCAGTTGTTGTACCAAATGAGGATCAACGTGGAGGGGTCAGTATCTATCTATCTCTGCAGCTCTTACTGTGGGTCTGATATGTTCCAACTCTAGGAGCCTTGGATTCTTGCAATGCATGTGACCCAAAGCCTAGGAGGAGGTTTGCCTTTAGTCTGCCTTCAGGATTTCAGGAGCAACTTACTTATTGTAGCAAGGATTGAACATCTCAGAAGCTGTTCTTAGAAAAGCGTTTTGAGGGTTTGCAAGAGGATGATAACATTGGAGATTTGGTTGTTTACAGGATTACTCAGAAATATCACTTGCATATCGCCCTTCTCATGCAGATGCAACTTACGACTTTAAGTATGGTGTGCGTGCTGTCCAGGTAATAGTAGTTTCCTGAAGGAGACCAAATGCTTGCAGAACATTGGCAACTTATTACTTAGGGATTAGCAGTAATGTCAATAATACTCAGCTAGAAACTTATGCTTTTTTGTCAACTTTGAAATGGCCCATGAGGGATTGAGTGTGGATGGCCTGCAGTATATTCATGAAGCATGTCTTGTTGGTACAATTTGGAGGAATAATGATCTAACAGGAATTAGAAGGTTGTTGCAGGGAGGAGGCAGGTCATCAGCAAGAGAAACCATTGGCAGGGTTGCAGCTGGGGCAGTTGCAAAAAAACTGCTTCAACTGCAGTCCGGAACTGAGGTAGGTGAATGTCAACTATTTTGTGGACATCTGTTACAAGTGTGTACAAAGGTGTTAACATGTTGAGCTGGTGCCTGATTTGTTGAGTTTGTATTGGAAACACAGGTTCTAGCTTACGTATCAAGTGTCCATGGAGTGTCACTGCCAGAGGGAGCAGTAAACCATGACACACTTACCATGCAGCAGGTAACACAATTTTAGAATGGATGACACCAACTCCCAAATGCCTAATCTCCCATTAGTAACTTCAACTGAGAAATTCTCTAAGAATATCAGTACAGCAAAAGGGGTTTGTAGAGTGACAGCAGGAAATGCAAGTACTGGAAAGTGTTTGATATGTACTTTAATGTGGACCTAAGAGATGTTTTTTCTGGCAGATTGAGAGCAACATTGTGAGGTGCCCGAATGCTGACTATGCTACCAAGATGATTGAAGCCATTGATGCTGTGAGAGTCAGAGGTGACTCTGTGGGTGGAGTTGTGACTTGCATTGCCAGAAATGTTCCTCGAGTATGTTGGTTCTTATCTTGACTATTATGCTTATTATACTGCATCTCTTTGGTACTTCATCTAGGCTTTGGTGTTGCCTTCTTCACCTGTGCACACTCTGTTTGCATATGTTCTTCAGAGGGAATGTCTCAAGAGGCTATAGTAGGTTCTGAAAATCATGACACTGTTTGATTCTGGACAGGGATTGGGTTCACCAGTGTTTGACAAGCTAGAGGCAGAGCTTGCAAAGGCTGCAATGTCTCTTCCTGCAACAAAAGGGTTTGAAATCGGCAGTGGTTTCGCAGGTATTTTGCATCTTACCCTCCCAGCTTCTTCTGTGTCTTGTGTTTTTAATTACAGAGTTACAGAGTTAACTTCTGTCATGTTCTGTGTGTCAGACTTGACAAGTACATACCAGATCAATTTTGTTATAACTTTGTTCAACTTTGGTCATCTATGGTAGTTGATCAGCTTATAGGTTAACCCTACTTCCTGATGTAGCCTCCCAAGGGTCCTAACTGAACTGGGGAGTTTCATGTGGAGTGTAGGATCTTTGATGACCGGAAGTGAGCATAATGATGAGTTTTACATTGATGCGTTTGGCAATGTTCGTACACGGACCAATAGGTCTGGAGGCATCCAGGTAACTGTCACTCACAAACTTGCATCATACAGTTCCTACAGGTTCTTGATTGATCAAGCACATGCATCTTTGCAGTGCATTCAATTTAGCTTATGCATGGAAAACATTGATCCATTTCTGTCCCCACTTCTTATTGCATCACTGTTGATGCTGGAGTTGATCAGTTTCTTTTTTCCTTGTGATTGATGTGTCCTTGCAGGGAGGCATTTCTAATGGCGAGACAATAGTGATGAAGATTGCCTTCAAGCCCACTTCAACCATCACTGTAATCTTCTTGAACTTACAAAAGCCCTTGTCAGCTTTGCACAGTTGGTTGGTCTGTAAATGGAGAATTTACATCCAGACTTCAGGCAAATTAGCAAATGTGTTGTCTCACCAGTCATGATGGTATGATTGGCAAGTATAGTTGGAGATAATGCTCTTGATTTTCACATTGTATATACTCAGTTTGTGCAAAAACTAGTGCAGATTTGGATTGCTACTCATGAGTGTAATCTCTGCATGAAAACAGAGCAAACAAAAGACTGTGACACGTGACAGGCATGAGACTGAGCTAAGAGCCCGTGGCCGTCATGATCCTTGTGTTGTCCCTAGAGGTAAGGCAATGGATGAAAATACTTGTGTGGAATGTCCTTGAAGCTTTATGACTGTGCATGGCTGTTCTACTGTTAACAGTAGATGTGGCATGTAGCCAGAAGTACAGGAAATATGGGAAGGCAAATGAGGAAAACAATTTTCTCATAGAAGGAGCAGACCAAGGATACAGATTTGGAGGAAAATTGCTTGGTAGGAGTAATGAATGTTGGTTGAAGAAACTAACAGTTGGGTGTGGTGATGAAATGCAGCGGTACCAATGGTTGAGGCAATGGTTGCCCTTGTACTGGTTGATCAATTGCTGCAGCAGTATGCTCAATGTCAACTACTACCCATAGAGCCTGTGCTCCAGGGCTCAGAGAGAGTACCAAAGAAGGCCCCTTCAACCCTCGAACAGGCAGCCATGTTCAGTGAGCACTAAGAAGCTCCCTGTTGCAGCTGGGTCTCATTGCTTTTGCCATATTGGGTGAAGGTTAGGTACTGTCAGACGCAGCCCCAAAACACACCAGCCTTACCCTGCTAGTTGATTTGTTCTATTTATTCTTTTTCCATAAAAGCTAAGAAAACTCCGCAAATACCATGAGAGACATAGAGTATTGTACTTATAGATCATCAATGGGGTCATTTTGCATTTCACAAAACTCAAGGGTTTATCCAAGAACTTGTATTGCCAGATGCACTCTCTCTCTTTTCACAAACTTGACACCCTGCATTTTAACAAACTCAAGGGTCATGTAGTTGTGCTTAAAGTTCTACAATAGCTTAAAAAGGCAGGAGTGCTTACTTGGTAACAAACTTTTACACCAATTAGGTGGGGTGTGTTGAGCAGTGCTCCAAAATTGTTGTGTGATTTCTGTGGTCCATCACAGAAAACAATATGGCATTCTCTAAGAGAACTAGAGGGGTTGGCTTGTGCACTTTGACACATATTGTTGTAAGTTGTAACCTAGATTGACAAAGTATTTTCATTGAATTTCCAATAACAAAAAGTGCACAAAATTCAATAGCTCCTGCACCGTAGGAGTGAAAGTTACTAAAACATGTTGGTGCACCTGCACTCATTGTGGGCTGTCCAACAGGAGCCAGAGTGCACCCAAATTTCCCTAAAATTTTGCTTTTTGATTTCTACAGGAACAAATAATTCTCTAAATTTGTAGTGTGATTTCAAAAGAAACAAGGAATCTACTACAACATGTTCTCATTTTTCTTGTCTTTTCCAGCCAAGATGCAAAATTTCACCACTTTTAAAAACACTGATTGCTGCTAATATCAAGAGCACAACCTTGATTCCCGTAGAATTTTAACTTTTGGATTTTATGGAAATTATTGCTTCTGAGTTATTGATCGCCATGGGCCACCACTAATTCCATTGAGCCCACTTCAAGGTGGGCCCAAAAAAGTTTCTTATATTCCTGGATAACATTATCCACCTCAGCCACGTAGGATTTCATGCAGATTTCACCAAGGAATGTATTTGGAGTCTCATGATTGGTCTTATTAGATTCCAAATGCATTCCAAGACACATGAGCAAACAAAAGGCATGGTTTGTTGATACCTAAATTTATGTTTCCCAAGTAAACCACACAAAAGTTTATATTTTCCATTCTGTGTTTTGATCTTGGATTCCTACAATTGCAAGTCCATTTGATTTGTGTGCATGATTTCATGTGTGTGACCTTTGGTAGTGCCAATCTACACAACAAACTTTTCAGCAATGTCCAGTGTAATGCACAGGAAGTGATTCATCAATGCACCCAACATGGTGACACCACAATCATCAAGACATTCTCTGAGCTGCTTTGCTTTCAAAGTCAGGTTTGTAAAAGCATCAACATGGACAATTGCAATACTAGTAGCAAAAAGCCAATCTCCAGCACTGCTTGCAAATTTGTAAGAGCTTTGTAAACACTGTTCGAAGTTCATGCTTGACTCATAAAAAAGCAACCTATCCAGATTGTTTCTCCAATCAGAACACACCTTGCTGAAACAGAGTGCCCCTTATCACATAAATACTAGAGCAAATTGTTATTCCACAGAAGGCTGGAACAGTACCAGAGCATGAGACCACTTCGGTCAGGTGCATGCCCAGGTTTGGATCACTACAATAACTATCAGTAACCTCACCAGCTACTTCCTCCAATTACATACTGGACTGCTATCAAAATATGTTGCCACTAGGCAGATTCCACCTCATTGCTGACATCCTTCTGTGAGAAATTTCTCTGAGAAGATTGTCTCTGGGCATTGATCAGCTCTATTGACATTGCAGGCTCCTGTTATGTACAAGACGTTCATGGGTAGAGGTCGGCAAAAAAGGGACCAGGGTGAATCTTGGGACTGAATGGAAAGCATCCAACTTATTAACCATCACAGTTTAGTCATGGACAATCCTCAAACCGATCCAGCATAGGCTTCTGATGGCTGCAAAACCCAGAAAATCATGAGTTGGACCTCGAGCTATTAAACAAAGCCTAATAGTTAGACTTAAGCTCCATACATCTTTTGAAACCAGAACTAACCCTATATGAAGAGGATGTTGCTCCTTTATGCTATGTGAAGGATCTAGAACTCACTGTACACATGGAGGAGGCAACCTAAAACCAGAGAATACCTTGTACAAAAAGGCCTGTTTTGGTGGGATTGGGAGATTTGCATTCACTGATATGCACTATAGCCCATGCAAGTTTTGTTTTTGTATTGTAGAATCTAAATCAATATTCTACATGCAAGCCTGAGGAGCTGTACCAAACTTGAGGTTTCTAAAGTTCACCATTGGGAGCTGAAACTTGTTTGCTACTCTACTATTTGAGGTGACTGAAATCCCTTGATTCCAATCTGGTCTGGCTGCTGCTGTTGAGCCACCCTAAGATTTAATTGATACAAAGGAAACAACTCATAGGTGAAAGTGTCAGAATTAGGGTCCAATACCTTGAGATATAGCAATCAACCATGACTATACGTGGCCAGGATCAGTCTTCAATAAATGGCTTAGCTTGCGCTCCTCCATTCTCTTCTGCATTTCCTCTTCCCATGCCTCTCAATCATTGTATCACCATGAACTAATAAGATTCTAGGTTGCACTGAGGCCTGCTCAGTTCCTCGATTTGGGTCCTAATTGTGGGTGAACAAATATCAGTTACTCATTACAGTTCAAACGCAATTGCACGCAAAAGTAGAAACCAATAACAATTGACAGAGTAATGAGTTCCTAAAACATGGCAGTGGAATAGATGCCAAAGTAATTTAGTTGCAACCTTAAGTGTCTCTGTGGTTTCCCTATGTTCAGTTCTGTTAGTGTAGTTGTGATCAGTAGTTGTGCACACACTACAAGGGCTGAACATTTAGAATATACAGAGTCTGAGGAATTGAAACCCTCTTGACTCTAATTACACAAGTGCTTGAATAAAACAAAAGCTAGCGTCTCCATATGATCCCTTGATACATTACTCAGTGACTGCATGTGATGTCTCCATCAAGAAATATGGTGCAGTGAAGCTCAATCCCACATAGAGAACATTTGATTGCAAAGAACAATAATGAGTGCAAGTTCAACCATGACAGGGCAGAAGAATGGGAAAAAGGGGTTACCAACACACAGGCACGATAGGTTTCCCATTCCACCATGCACTCCTCCTTCTCCCACTGCCCCTTCACAAATTTCTCTGAATACCATCTGGTGTCACCCAAAAGCAAAGTTGAATACCCTGCAATTTTCTGTCCTTAAGTCTAGAAGGGTAGATACAAGACTAAAGAACATATGCTAACATGCTTGCTTTGATACTCACACACGAGCCATCTCACTAGGTGTATGATCTCCAAGATCTCAGTCAGATTTCAACTTCATCCAACCATATGCATAAGCATATTGTTGTAAATTCTTCAGACCTGAGACCTCAATTTTCCTTCAGCCTTTGTTTCAAGTCTTAAACACAGCTCCCTAACCAACAAAGAGAAGAACATTCTGAATAGATGTAGATGAAAGCAAGCATGAGCTTTTGTAAGTATTGCTACACAAAGGTTGCTCTTAATTATGCAGTAGTCTGAACTGGCACCTTGGCCCTTGTAAAAAGCTTGACAATCCCAGTGGAAACCTGGAATTTCTAGCTCACACAAAGTCATTTGGATCAGGAACTAATAACAAAGAAGCTATCACATTTAACACAAAAATCATTGGGGAGAACTCATGGTTCCATACTAAACCTTTCTCCTACTTCTGAGATTTTTCAAATCCCTTCACAATTCAGAGTGATTCCTAAAAACATTGCTTGAATTCAATGTTGACATCTCTAGATAATACAAAACCGTCCCTTGCATCATGGATGTTGCTCTCTCTTTAAATCCTCATTGCCAAGCCAGATTCAGCAGATTCATCAGAAGCACCTAAAACAGTGTTTTCAAAAGCATGATAATGTCTGGAACATCAGGACGATGCTGCAATCATCTGACGTATGGGCACATTATGAACAAAAAGTTCGTGAAAGATGGAGTCTAACCAACAACATTTAGGAAACCCAAGTTAGCAGCAACAGAGTGTGACTATTGGCTTTGAAATTTGGATCCAGACCCAAGCTTGTTTCTTCAGTAGCAAGCTTTGGGCACCCATATAACATCAAAAGCATGAGCCATGCCTTCTGACTTTTTACACTAATTTGGAAGACATCTCCTAAAGATATATAAGTCCTGCAATGATAGAAACCATGCACTCAATCTAGAGACTTTCGAGGTGGGGAAAGAAGTGATAACACAGCATGCAATCTTGCAAAATTGTAGATTGCAAGGAGATGTTGACATCTTTCTTCTTATATAGGAAAAACAGAACACTTTCAGTGATTTTTTTTGCTCAAGGTTATGCAGGAAAAAGCTTACTATTCATTGGGAGGCATGTAATCTTCTACTTGAGACTACATTCCTTGCTACTGAAAAGCCTGTCTCTATTGAGGGGAACATGAGAATCCCAGGTACATGAGAAATCTTAAGCAACATGACGATAGGAATTATGGCAAGCTTGACAAACCCAGGTTGTAACCACTCTAATCTAACCTGGTTTCCTCACTGATTCAGTTCCCACTTCACACATAGTTCTTCACATAGTTCCCAGTATGTGAAGCTATATACTTCTGCAAATCAGCTGTCATTAAGAAGTGACAAACCCCATCATTTCGGGCAGAATTTGAGCCTGAATAGTGTGAAATCAGATTACGTTTGAACTGATTGTGCTTTAACCTAGAACACACAATTCCTTGTAGACGAATTTTTTTCATATTGTGAATAAAAAAACAGCCTTAGCCCACGCCAATGTCCGCAGAAAGCAAAAAGAAGAAGAAAAGATCACAAAGGGAAACCAGCAGCGTAAAACTGAGAAACCCTAAGAAAGAGGGGTAGAGAGGAGACAGAGAAAAAGGTTCAGAGAGCTTCTTCACTGACCGATTGAAGCAGTCATGGTAAGCGGATTTCAGCGCTCTGCAATTGGCAATGCTGTTCTTGCTTTTTCCGTCGTCATCATCCTTGTTGTGAGGAGCATCCCCTTTCTTCTTCCTGCTTCTTACTCCCCCCTCATCCTTCCACCTCATCCCCAACTCCACCCATGCCATTCTCGTACCCTTTTCTACCCCCACTCGGGTCCTCCGTTCACATTCTGCGCGAATCAGTCCGTCCGTCCGTCCCCGATCCAAACTCCTTCTTCTCCTCCTCCTCCTCCTCCTCCTCCTCCTCCTTTCTCTCCCCAAAAAAACGGGAAAAAAAGAGGGAAAAAGAAACAATGCAACTACAAGAACAGCAACAACCGCAACATCTGGAGCTTGCAAAGCTCACAAATACGCTGGCTGCTGCTGGTTCCGGTGCGAGCAGCGATGTCGCGATTGTGGCGATGACGCAGAAACGACAAACACGATGACGAGCGGGATAAGTATTCCAACGCACTCTTTACTGTTTCTACGACTGTGCGCTTGGTACCTATCCTGCGCAATAGCCCTTCCACGTCCCAAAGTCCAGATCCTGAACGGGTTTTCTGTCCAACTCCACATGTCAAACTCCTCCATCCATCCATCCATCCATCCAACTTCAGATATCAAATCCCCCCCCCCCCCCCCCCCCCCCACCCCCCCCCCCCACTCCACCCCCTCCCCCACCACCCCTCCTAAATTTCAAAACCCCCCCCACAAATCACCACCCACATCCACCCACCCCCCCCTTCTCCCC
>Ga0116229_10012718_pt1 | contig 12050 bp, 13 predicted proteins | sample S1TSphgellanicum_3_FD_87313 | JGI IMG/M metagenome (GOLD analysis project Ga0116229, IMG submission 87313) | Host-associated microbial communities from peat moss isolated from Minnesota, USA - S1T2_Fc - Sphagnum magellanicum MG | ecosystem: Host-associated > Plants > Peat moss > Unclassified...
TGTGGTTTTTGTCATGGGGACCAAAATCCTTCAGCAACCAATTCTTCCTACATGAATAAATAATCTTCATTTTTTCTAGAATTATTGATCAAGTTAGGGTGGAATACGGAGGTTAGTTTGACCTCTTGATTTCAAAGGGTTAAAATATCATTGTTATGTTCACAAGTGCCTTTCAGCAACATGCTCTCTTTCACTTGAGAGAGCTGTCATGGAATGGTGGGCAGCAACAATGTTTTTTGAAACCTTTATAATCTGCCAGAAATTATAGGGCAGCATACAAATTCCCAAAACTGCCCGAATTTTTTTGAGCATCAGAACTTTTCCAAAGGCAACCAAAATGTTTGGGCAGAAATGAAAGGCTTCTTCAACCTTTATAATGTGCCCAAAATTATCTGGCAGCATAATAATTCCCAAAGTTCCAAAACAATTCAAGCATTGGGATTTTTCCAGAGGTGCCTACAATTTGTGGGCAGACATGAAAAAAAATCAACCTTAAAAATCATCCCGGGCAGATTAAAATTCAAAAACTACCCAAAATGTTTTTAAGCATCCTGGAAAAAAATTCTCTGGAGGATTTTTGAGTTCCAAAATTTTTTGAGCAGAAATGAAAATTTTCAACCTTTATAATCCGCCCGAAATTATCAGGCAACATAAAAAATCCCAAACTGCTGAATTTTTTTCAAGTATATTGGAAAACATTTCTTGAGAATTCTATAGAGTGCCCAATATTTTTGGGCAAAATGAAAATTTTCCTCAATTTCCCAAAGCTGCTAAAACGTTTTGCATAGTTTGACAAACCCCTCAATGTGAACAGTTCAACATGGGGTTAAATTAACCCCATAATAAATACTATTTTATCTATCTTGTCAGTGTGAACACCATACGGGTTAGTTTACTCATTACATTTTAATCATTCTAACCCCAAAATTAAGAGAGGATTAAATGGAATAAAAATATCCTTACTAATCCTTGGTGTGAATCAAGCTAAATAATTTCAAGACACACCTGGGCAAGTGTATTATAACTTCAAGAAGATTTTAAATTTAAGAAAAAGGAAATCATCCTATAGACTATATTAGCACCATACAAATTGAATAGAAATTACCACTAAATTTGAATAGGGACACTCACTGAATTAGGGCCAAGACTTGATTTCTTTAATAATAAAAAAATTGGGTTTTAATTCTTAAATGAATTCTCTTCCAAGGGGCACTTGGTGGGGTCCCCAACCCTCTGAAGAGGGTTTGTTTATTTATATAGGAAGGTAGGGGGAAGGGGGAGGAAGGGGAGAGAGAATTTGCACACTCGTTGAAAAAAAGCAAGAATTAGTTGTGGTTGCAAGCAAAAGAAGAGCCACAGTTGACTCACTTGCTTATTCCATGGCTGCAAAAAAACCGTGTTTCATTGACATATTGAACCATGCAAGCAAGCTCAACAGTACTTCTGATAGTGGCTGCAGTACCCCTAGCGGGATTGTCGAACTGTGCTTCATATCTGATTGGGTTTCACTATCTCTTCAGTTTTGTCAAGGTGTAGGTATCAGCAATTTTTTTTTCTACTTCCATAGTTCTGTAATCTCATGGTACCAAAGGTTTCTCTACATCCCCATGATGTTTGTTTCCAAGAAATTGTCAAGTGGTGTTGAAGGTCTCGGGAGCAGAAATCTGATCATTTTGTTGAGCTCCAGTAGACATCAGTAATTCTGCAGACTGGTGGCAGCTGGTGCAGGACTAAAGATTTGGGTTGCCAAACTCGGGGAGGAAGGAGAAGAAGAAGAAGCATTTGAGGAGGAAGCTTGAATTGGTGAAATTTCTAGAGGCGGAGGAGAAGTTGAAGTACACCTTGAGCTCGAGCTGCAAGATGGGCGTTACTGTAGCTGTGGCAGATGCATCGGTGCAGGATGGGCAAGGTTTGTCAGCAGTGGTGGAGCAGGTAGTGCATGTGTGGTTGATGGTGCGGGCACCCATAGTGGCACCCTTGCTGCAATTGGCTGTGAATGTGTGCCTGGTGATGATCACGATGCTGTTCGTGGAGCGTATGTTCATGTGCGGGGTGCTCATCGTCATGAAGCTCCTGGGGAGAAGCTCCCCGCACAAGACTTACAAGTGGGAGCCCATGAATGACAACGACGACGACTTGGAGCTTGGCAACTCTAGTTCTTATCCCATGGTGCTGGTGCAAATCCCCATGTACAACGAAAGGGAGGTGTACCAGTTGTCGATACAGGCAGCTTGTGCTTTGTCGTGGCCAGCAGACCGCATCGTGATTCAAGTGCTGGACGATTCCACCGATCCTTTCATCAAGGTAAGTCTAGCTATCAGTACTTGCAGCTGCAGTACTACTCAGCTGGTACTGATTTGCTGCTGTCCACCTATTAATTGCAGTCCCAGTTTTAGTTTTATGGCTCCTGGGGTTGAAAAAACCCTAAATAACTACACTTGGATGTGAGAAATATTTTTGCAACTAGGTTACAAACTGAGGAGCACCGCTGGAGCTGCTCTGAGGAAAACAAAACCCATTTTGTGAATTCATGATCAGGAGCGCCTAGAAGAAGTGCAAATGTAGGAGCTTGTGCTTATTACAGCGCTCATCATCGCGAGTTCATAAAGAGTCTGCAAGACTGATGAGAATGAACTATTGTTGTTGTGGATCATTAATGCTGCTGCTGTTGCTGCAGGAGCTAGTGCAAATGGAGGTACAGCGATGGTCGAGCAAAGGGATCAACATCAGGTACGAGATCCGTGGCAACCGCAACGGCTACAAAGCCGGCGCTCTGAAGCAGGGAATGCATCACCACTATATGGGCAAGTGCGACTACGTTGCCATCTTCGATGCGGACTTCCAACCGGACCCGGAATTCCTCCACCGAACCATCCCATTCCTCGTCCACAACCCGGAACTCGCCCTGGTACAAGCGCGTTGGAAATTCGGTAAAGTGGACTACACTTCTTCATTAGCTTACCCTAAACCCAACCCCCCCAAACTCTCTACACTGACTGGACTACTTACTTCCCCAAACGCACTTTCTCCAACAACTGGACGCGTCACTTCCACACAACTTGTTCTCCACTAACCGAGCTCCACACTTCTACAAACGTTTTTGTCTCCACTAACTGGATTCCCCCATTCACCAAATCCCACTTCCTTCACTAACTGGAGGCCCCAATTCCTGAAACACTTCTACACTAACTGTGCCTACACTTCCGCAAACCCACTTTCTCTTGTAACTTCACACTCACCCCGCCTGCCCATTTCTCCAAACCCTCTTTGCCCACTTCTCCAAACCCTCTTTGCCCACTACTTTTCTAAACCACACAATTAACTAGACCATCAATGTGGTTAATGTGGCTGATGAAATTCTTCAATACATCACTGAATTTAACAAGGGATTCGACTAGATCAATTACAAAAACCCTAACTCAAGAGTCAAATATAATGCTACCTGGGGACAGGTACTAGCCTAGTTACTAGTTAAATTTAAAGAGGGAACTAGTTGACTATAGTTAGGTAACCATGGTTAGTCCACCTTTTTACTAATTTTCCACACTATGTAACCACACTCTCAAAATTAAGACTAACTAAAGGGATTCAAAGTATAGCACATTTTCCAGAGAGGGTTTCATTATAGGTATTGCTAGCTAACTCTGTTTAGTTCATCTTTTTTAGTGCTATTCTGAACTAAGCCAACACTGTTCAAATTCAAAGAGAGGATGGAAAATGGCAGTGGGTCAAGCTGGTATCATTTACAGTCTGTACAAAAACCCTAATTCAATTGACCCTTCCTAAAATGGGGCCATGAATTGACATGATTTTAAGCTTCTAGAAACGCCTTGAAAGTTGAGAACAAACAAGCACAATAAGTCCACAAACAGGGCATTTAGGGTTGAGATTTTTCACTTGAAGTAACTTCAACTTCCAAAAGGGTTGGGTATCATTGGATATGCATACATTGGGTTCTAGAATCTACTCTTGCTTTAGAAGGCAAAACACAATCTTTTCGTTTAATGGGGGATTATGCCATATAATCTGCTTTGTGTTAAACAGGCCAGGTATCTAAAATTTCTACTACTAATGTAAGTATCTTTGCTCTTTTTCAATTTTGTGATGAAGCTGTAGTGGCAATCATCCATAAAAAGATTTAGCCAAATTTGGCTACTAACTAACCTCAAAAACCCACTTTTACATTTTTAAAAAATTTCCACTAGATAAAAATGAAAAAGACTGACTACCATAGGGAAAAAGTTGTCTGTGGTCACACCATTCAGTTCAAGTACTTTGATTACTAGGGTTTATGGGAGTTAGGGTTTGGGGGGATGGTGCAAGATTTGGCTTTGTCAATCATGGGAAACTAGCTTTTTTTCTCTTTTACATTTTAAAATCTCTTCTTAAAATGAACTGCCCCTTTTATATCCCTGAATTTATTTGTTTAATTTTCCCTAAATTTTATGCATATTAGCATTAATAAGCCAAAAGTGCACCACCCAAGTGACCACATGAGTGACTTACAACTCAACCCTTATTAGAGGTCAGCAACACCACACTTAGTTTACTTATCTATATAGTTTCATTTAACTTAACTCCTTATGTTGACCTTGGTATGTTTATGACCACAGTCAATGGTGAGGAGTGCCTTATGACAAAGTTGCAAGAAGTTTCCCTCAATTACCACTTCTCTGTGGAGCAAAGAGTGGGGTCAGCTGCATATGGCTTCTTTGGCTTCAATGGTAAGCATAAATTTTACAATGGGTTTTACATATATTTTGTGAAAAATTTAAAATTGGTGTTTTATCTTGCATGGATGTCATTACTCATATTAGGTTTAGTGCTTTGTGTTCATTTACTTCCTGGAATTACCAGACTCTCTAGTGTATCTACATTGTGAGGTTAGGTTTAGAAATTACTTAACGTTACGGTCAGGTTCTAAAAAACTTCATAAAATGAAACCAGGCTTGGTTAGTAAGTTATTTCAAATGACCACTACTAAGGTACCTGTGGCCAATAACCAACTTTATAAAAAAAGAATAATTCCTGTCTTTTGAAATCAATGGTAAAAAGAAATGTGAAAAAGAATCAGAATTTGAAAATGCATTTTTAATCTGTTGAATTCAATCTTAAAGAAACATGTGAAAAAAATCAATCTGTGAAAATGTATTGTAAATTTTGAAATTTTTTAATCAATGTAAAATGAAAAACATTAGAAAGAAATCAATTTATGACGAGGTACTTAAATCTTTTAAATCAGTGTTCAAAAAAATTAATTTGGGAAAATGCATTTGTAATTTTCTATATGGTAAACCCCCTTTATAATCACTCCCATTTTAATCACATTCTTGTTTATGTCACACATCTTTTGGTAATCATTCGTTTTTAGTAAGAAACATCAATTTTTTAGAGTCACTATCACACTCATTAGTAGCATAAAAAATTTACAAAGCTTTCTTAATAAATGTGACTATAATGAGAGAAATCTAGAACAAATATTAGGGTTTTGTAAATTGTAATTCCCTTAATGTTGTTTTTTGTTCAAATTGTGCAAACTAACATCAGTGAATCTAGTTTAAAACATGCAAATAAGCAAAACATATGTAAGCTCATCAAAAAATAATAATTAATTAAGAAATCTAGTTAACAAAATACACAAGCTATTAGTTAAAGAGCTCAAACTCAATGTGTCATTAAAACAGGCAGAAATCATAACCTTCTTCAAATCTAATGATGCATAGTAGAGGTTACAATAACCCATAAATTGGCACCTTTATTCTAGCATAAAGGGCTGTTTTGTAAAATTATTTTGCCTGATGGAATGTGACTATACACATTTAAATCACAATTCATTAGTATTCCAAATGAAGTGGTCATCAAGGGGGTGATTATAAAGGGGGTTTGCTGTATTTGCATCCAATGAAAACATGATGAAAATATGATATTAAAAAAGTAATTCACAAACAGCCTTAGGAGTTATGCTTATTACATGATGATGCAGGGACTGCTGGAGTATGGCGGATTCAAGCAATGAATGAAGCTGGAGGTTGGAATGACCGAACCACGGTTGAAGATATGGACTTGGCTGTGAGGGCAAGTATGTGCGGGTGGAAATTTGTGTATCTCCATGACCTTGAGGTAATAAGTTATAACCAAATGATCTGATTGGCAAAATTGTTTTTCAACCCAAGAGAAAACAAACTATGAAATGGGTTATTGCACATCTAAATGGTGAAAAGTAAAGCTGGTTTGCAAATTAGGGGAAACAATTGGGTGTCAAAAAAATTAGGGTTGATGCCATGTTTCATGAGTGGAACTTTGGGTATACTCTGCCCTTGATTAAGTACTGAATCACCAACCCATTTCTGTTTTGGAATCTGGACTGCTGGGTTATACGGAACAGTGCAAAAGTGAGTTGCCAAGTACTTTAAGAGCCTACAGGTTTCAACAGCATCGTTGGTCATGCGGCCCAGCAAGCCTTTTTCGCAAAGTGTTTCCACAAATTTTGAAAAATAAGGTAAACCAACATACCCACCTGTTTGTAGTGTGTAGTTCATACCCATATTTGGATCCTGTTACTCAAATCCCCAAACCCTAAACCCACCAGATTTGCCCTTGTGAAGACACCCCTCTTTTTGCACTAGATGATGATGAAATAAGTGAAAATTTCAACAAATGCCTTTCAAACCAACATGCAAGGAAAGTCTAACTTCAACCAAAATGAGAAACCATATGTTTTCTAGGTATATAATAAAGGCATTGATTTGGCTATGGGTATGGATGAAAGTTAGCTGTGGATGGTAAATTAAAACTTTAATGATGGTGAATTAAAGGAATGTTATTTTTATGATGGTAGTAGTAAAAGATTTTTCTGGGGATAATTGCAGAAAGTGAAACTATGGAAAAAAATACACATGTTGTATGCATTCTTCTTTGTTCGAAAGGTGCTTGCACATATTGTTACATTCGTTTTCTACTGCCTTGTTATTCCTGCCACCGTCTTGGTGCCAGAAGTCGATCTACCTTTCTGGGGAGCTGTCTATGTTCCATCCATTATCACCATCTTGACTGCCTTCAGCACTCCCAAGTAAGTATGGCAGTCTTCAATTTTTTCTAGTTTGTGGCTTTTCACTTAAAGGTATAAAAGTTTCCACCTGATCCTGATTTCAATAATACTGAGTATAGGGATTCCTCCATGTTCAGGACAGTTAACTGAAACCCTAAACTCTTTTCTAGGGTTTTTGTTTGTGTTAGTTCTCTTGTATTTTTTAAGCCATGAGGCACTAATTGCATCCAATATTATTAATCTGCAAAAGAAAAACACTCTTGATTTATTGTCCTGCATCATCACACCAAACTGCTCTTGACTAAACCAGCGTTGGGTGGTTATTAGAAATGGCAACAAATAACTCACTAAACCCTAAACCCTTTGAACAGTTTTTTTAAAACATAATCAATACTATGAGTTTGGTCATTAAAGGTGCATTCACACTTGGTGTTAGGGACTCTAATGTTGAGTCCCCTAACACCATGCTAGTCATTTAGGATTTCCATCTACTTACCATGAACAATTTATGTTAAGCTAACATTCACTTAACATTAAGCTATCAGCAGGTTATTTGACTCTGAAATTTTTAGAGAAACTGAAAACTGGAGGTTATTAGAAAAAAAATCAAATGACCGCCAAACAGCACTGGACTAAACCCATCCACATTGCAATATTGCAGGAAAAGCTAGTCTGTTATATGGACTTATTGGAAACATTATAATTGGTGCAGGTCTTTGCATTTGTTAGTGTTTTGGGTCTTATTTGAGAATGTGATGTCACTGCATCGAACCAAGGCAACTTTTATTGGCCTATTCGACCTTGGTCGTGTCAATGAATGGATTGTAACGGAGAAGCTTGGAAACATAATGAATTACAAAATGTCCTCTAAACTCTCAGGAAAGAGATCACTCTTGCGCCTCATGAACAACAGGGTCATCAAGGGCTGGCAACTGGGTGACAAGTAGTGTGATCTATCTTCTCCTTTCTAAACTCCTTGTGCTTTGAATGTCTTTCTTCTACTTTGATCATACACTAGCCACATGGACCATATGGGCTACTGTATGATCGATGTAGAAATTAATATTTTCATATTTATGGTCACATTTAAAATTCATTTTCTATGATTTTTAAATTCATTTTTTATACAGTCGCTTTTCGCATGTAAATTTTTTAAATGATTTATTGGCTTTATTATGGGCACATGCTCAAACTTGTTTTTATGGCAGGTTAAATATGTGGGAGCTTTGGACAGCTGCATTCTTATTCTTCTGTGCAGTCTATGATTTCCACTCTCAAGGGAAAAACCACTTCTTCGTCTACTTGTTTTGCCAATCAGTTGCATTCTTCCTCGTGGGCTTCGGATATTGTGGCACATTTGTGCCTTCCTAGAACTTTTATTCTTGAATAGATTTTTTTTTTCTAAACAAACCCATCATTACTCATGACCACTGGTAAAAGAAAGGGCTTTGTTGTTTGAGGTTTTTTAAAGGCTCAAGCATGTACGACTTGAAGCAAAATTTGCTTTGTAAAAAGTTTCACATAGTTATGGACAGTTTGAGGTTTATAATCCAGTCTCTCTCACCATAGTAAGGATTTTTTAAGCCTGTTGGGCATCAGATGGTATATACCAGAGTTGTGCAAGTAATTGAACTTATAAAGAATCACCAGTTCTGATTTTTGAAATATTTCAGAATTGGAGACCTGCCAGGTTGCGGTCCTTTCAGAATCAAAGAACCATTGGTCCTGGTTATTTCAAACCCCTTAAAGAAACGGTGTTCTTCATGGAAGAATTGACAATGAATTGGTGATTTTATGGTTGATTATTTAATTTCTTCAAAACAAGTTGAGAATTGTGGTTAATATAACAGAATCAGGTCTTTGATTCTGTTGAGAACTGCAGGTAGGAATCCTAAGAACCACCCTGATAATGGAGTGGGGTCTGTTGTCTGTTCCTGTATCTAATGAGAACCCAACTCTTGTACCTATATATACTTGTTGTATCTATTGTTGAGAAATGGGTGTCAATGTTCACCTCCTTTTTAATGAAAGCTTGTTCTAACAATTCCAACCTTCTATTACTCTCCAGGTTTTAGGGTTTATATACTATATATGTACACAACTGAGGGTTACATATGTGTCTATGTACCCCCCCTTCGCAATGGCACATTCTTTGTAAGAGGTTCCTTCAATAATTTGTTAGTTGACTAGTTGGGAGAAGGTGTAGAACTTACATGAGTTTGGGAGTTTGCATCTGAAAATGAACGAATGGGTTCATAGTAAGTACTAAGCATATGCCTCTCATTTGGTAGAGAATGGCATGACTGAGTCTTTCGATTGCTTCCCAGACAATGCAAGGATTTAATAATTTGTCAGAAATTTTTGGGAAACATAATATATGGTTATTTATATCCAGGAGCTGGTGAACTTAATGGGTTAGATTGAAGAGACTGATACTAGTTTGAAAATCCTTGCAAGGGTTACAAGATAATTAGTCAATGTGCTCAACTTGGTAACATTCTAGCATGGTAACTCATGACTACTGTACATGAAGGTCATGATACTGACACTTAAGGTTGTGACTTATGACTGCACTCATGGGGTAGACAAACTTCAAATGTCTACAGGGATGACCAATACCCAATAAATGCACACATTTGGAGACAGCTTCAATCAATCCAAATTCTTCTCTCAGATCCCTCCCCTCACATGCTTAGAGATCTAGGTATGGTCACACTTGCTGTTATTTCCAATGTTAGGCTAGTGTTAAGCAACTTAAAATTAGCTTTGCTAATTCACATTTAAAATTTTAACTTACATTAATTTTTAGGTGGCATTTGGCATGGCCTTCATGTTGAGATGATGTTATTAATCATTGTTAAGTAATATTAAATCTTTGAAAAAAAATTTGATTCAAAGCTTAACACCAATGTTAAGTAAGGTCTCAAAAAATGGACAAATTAGCTCAATGTTAACAAAGATCTTTGTTTATCTTCATTTTGTTTCCTCTTTTTTAAAACAAAGGGGGCACTTTTTTTTGGTAAGTGTGGATTAGTGATACACATTGTTTTTAATTTCCAAAACATTTTTTAAAAATTGGTTGCATTTTCTTTTCTTTTTAAGTTTTCATTTACAATATATAGCAAAGATATCAACTTTTTTTACAAAAATTGATGGCCAAATGTCAACCTTCTATAGTCTTGAAAAATAATATATATCAAATATTCAATGTGATTATCATAACCTAGATCACAAAATCTAACAATTTTATTACAAACAACCTATACACAAAGGAATGAAATTACAAATCACATGTACACAAAGCTTGTCTCACTCAAACTCACCTTCATATTTTTAAACTATTTTTCTAAAGAAGCATCAACATCAATCAATTGTATCAAATTAGAAGACAAAATACAACCCACCTTTGGATCATTAAGCTAGTTTTTGCTTATAAATATTAACTTATCTAAATTATTTGTTTATAGCAAACATCCCTTCAAACTTATAAGTATCCCATTTAAGCAAAAATTTCTTTTCAATTTCAATTTAGGATTGTTAAAAATCTAACAAACGAAAAAAACAACAATTGAAAACAAAGGATTCATATGTTCCCCATCATTCCAAAGGACATTTAATGTCCTTTGCATCAATTTGGTACCTCCTGAACATCTACAATACCCTATTTGCCAACTTTTAGGCTTTGAAATAATCATTTCACAAATGTTAACATTGAAATTTTCAACATTTAATTTGTTTAACATAAATTCAAAATTTGCCATAGGGTGTGATACATGGTGGCATTTCCAAAGCATTGGAAATTGTTTATCATAATCTTCCACAATGGAAACACCTTGTCTTCAACCAATAAACAAAGAAACCAACCAAAGAATTTTAAATCTTGGGTCTAATATCAAAGATAACATGTTATGGGATGTCTTTTTTCATTTTTTTAAAATGAAAAAATCATCTAAAATCTCACATATTTCCTTTTTGATGTTAGATGCAAGCACTGACAACTCCAAAGCCGTATGAAAATCATATTTCATATAATATCCATAAGGAACGCAACTATAAATTCTTTTTTGAATTTCAAGGTCATGATAAATGTTACATGTAAAGCATCAAAAAACATCCAATGTTCATGGGATTAGTTTGACACACAAACACTCACAATAGAAAAACAAATATGACAATAATTTAATATATATGTTAAGTTAAAAATGAAGGAACACAATTAGTAATCCTCATTGATGTCTATCAACTATAATAATAGAAAACCATTATTACCTTGAATCGTAATGCATCTTGGAATAATATGATCTTACTTGCAAACTTGCAAGAATATTTCACTTATCAACAAAACAATAATGCTAAGATTCCCACAAACAAACATAAAAACTCCCATAAGTAAACAAAAAAATTGAAAACCATGATACATGAAAAAAAAAACTAACTTAATTTTTTTTCTTGATCTCAAACCAACTTCAATGTAGGCTTTGTTCCATTCCCTTTGGCCTTTACCATATTTCTTTAGCCAAATGATGCATTTGTTATTACAAAACATGTCCCCATTCCACTACACATTCTGCCTGACATTGAGTGACAATGGGGACATGTTTTGTAATAGTGATTTTTGTAAATATGTTTAGGTAGACTTTATAAAAACATATATGGAACCCTTATATATTTTTCAACAATGGTGATTTATTGGCAAGCTTTGGATAAAACATGCCCAAAACATGTCCCTTACAAGTTCTCTTTCAAACCAAAGCTTTATATTTCACAATTAACTTGAGAGCATTTGTTATTGTGCTCAAATTTGAACTTTCATTTTTGACATATGTTATAATCTTATACCTCAATCCATATGCATTCAACAAATCAATCAAGTTCATGCCACTTCCTATCATGTGGTCTCAATAACTTCAAATAGGCCAAAAGTTACATGCTTTAGCTTCCAATCAATCCCCAAACAAATATAACTAGTGCAAAGACATCATCAACACACTAAGACATCCAA
>Ga0116229_10012719_pt1 | contig 12048 bp, 13 predicted proteins | sample S1TSphgellanicum_3_FD_87313 | JGI IMG/M metagenome (GOLD analysis project Ga0116229, IMG submission 87313) | Host-associated microbial communities from peat moss isolated from Minnesota, USA - S1T2_Fc - Sphagnum magellanicum MG | ecosystem: Host-associated > Plants > Peat moss > Unclassified...
ATGTGTCTTGTGTCTTATGTCTTATGTTATCTATTGTCTACTATGGTTTTCAAGAATGTGGGTCGAGGGCTAGATGAAAGATGGAATAAAATATGAAAACCTTAAACCCTAAACCCATCATGTATGATAGAAAAATTTCATTCTAATTCACCGTTTGGCAATGCCTTGGAGTTTCAAATAATGTTGTTTTAATCATAAAACATTTCCAAATAACATCCATGACCACCTCTTTGAGGGTGTTTGTTTGCTGTTTTTAAATGTATTCAATTTCCCACAACTTTTGAATGTATTTTTTGTGTCAAAACTGCAAAGACATGGGCTTTGTATTTATCAAAGACCCAGGGCCTAGTTTTCAAAAGGGGTTTGTCCAAAAACATGGTCAAAAACCTGAGAATACCCATGCAAGTTTTTGGTAAATAACTAGCCCATACATACCCAAATAAATCACATTAAACCCCCGCCCCCAGTTCATATTCACACATCACTATGTTTGTAATACTAAACCCTAGTGTTTCTTTAACAATTACAAATACAAATGCCCCAACCCTTGGCAATTTTTTTCAAATTTTATGTTGTCAAAAATTTGCACCTAGTTATATTCCAAATTCAAATACCCACCCCGCACTAGTTTCCACCAATGTTGGGCAAGTACTTAGTTTGGAAGGTTGGATCTATAGGTCCTAATTCTAGTTACTCAAAAATCAAACAAGAATTAGGTTTAATTTTTAAAACCAAGTTAGAATTAAAACATGGGTTTTATTTTTTTCAAAAAACCAAACCCAAATTGGAGTTGGGATTTCATTTTTAAAAAAAGAATTGGATCCATGATCTTATTTTAATTTTGAAAATTTGAGTAGAATTAGGGCTAATAATATATTATTAATTGGTAGTTATTTGCCCATTTTGGTTTAAGTTACTTGAAACTAAACTAGAACAAGGTTTGATTTTTAAAACTAGAACCACGAGTTTAGTTTTTTGAATAACCAAACCTATAATTTAGAACCATGATTAAAATAAATAAAATAGGATTTTTTTTACCTAAGACCATAATCAAATTTTTGTTTTTTAAGAACCAAACTCAAAACTAAAATCATTGTAATCGAATGTTCTTCATAAAAGTCAAGAACTACCCAACACTAGTGAAACTACATTGGGAACAAAAGGATCCAAAAAAATATGCCCACAAATCAATCATATCTATAGCCCCAAAAGTAGAATTTGATAGCCCAAAAAGAAGGATTCTATAACCCAAATTCCCAACATAGCTATTTACCAAGTTTTTCCCAATAACATGACACTTTATCCCAATATGGATAGAAAAACATTGATGATGGGAGGGGGACACATTGGGAACATCATTAAAAAACATTGAAAATTGGGTTTGGGGGGTAAACGCACTGGGAACATATCACAAACCATATTCAACACATTGAAAACAAATATATCCATGAAAAGATGCCCAAAGGAAGGATTATGTACATCAAACCAAACATTTGTGGTTTTTTTTTCTCTTTTTTCAACTTTGTGATGTAAATGGAAGTGGCAATCATCTATAAGACCATTTAGTTAGATTTGGCGATAAGAAAATATGAAAGTTTTAAAAATTAACATTTGTTTATATTTTTGGCTTCCTATTAGAATTTAAGATAGACTTTGGTGATATATATCTTAAAATTTGGAAATTGATAAACCCAAAAAATAAATCATCATTTTGCAAAACAAAATTTGCCATTTGGTGAAAATGTTTCTTTGTCCATGGTTAGAATTAAACTACCCACATGATTGCACCCCAACAAGCAATGTAACACATAATGACTTTGCCTTTTATTGAATGTTGAATTAGGAAAGACCATGTTATTTGTTGAAATCATGTTATGTGATTAGGTAACTTGAATGCAAAATGAATTGGGCTATGGTTTATGAAGAAAGCCTCAATTGTTTCCAATATGCATAGTTCATATGGGGTATTTGACCATATATGATCAAGCTGCGAGCCATATATTATAATGTTTTCATGAAATTTCAAGTTTTATTGTTCATTGTCATGAATTCAGATAGTTAGTTTGCTTGTTGATTATGAGTCTACAAAAGATTCACATTAAAATTGCATAATATAAATGCAAGCTATAAAATGACATTTCATTAAATGAAGAGCTTTGTTATCAACTTTTGCACCATCATTAATGCAATAGAAAGACCAACATAATGAAGTTTGTTATGGGATTGCCATCTATTTATTTGTTCATGAAACTATGCCAAGATTTTTTTCTATTTTTTCATTTTCAGTTTGTGAAATTCTATTGGTCTTTGTTTGAAGGTTCTTAGATCTTTCTTCAAATGGTTCCTTTTTCATTTCAACTTCATTCATGAAAATATCCAATGACTCATTTTCATTTCCAAATGACTGTTCCATTGTTTTTTGCAATAATCACAATTTTTTTGCCCAAATCAATGGAAAAATGATTAAACCATACCAACAAAATGAGCAAAGAGAAAACAAGGATACAAAACTAGTACCAAGGAAAAAATGTTCAAATCCTTTAAAATAAGGACAAGTCGCCCAATAAACTTGCAAAAACACAACAAACAAAATTTAAAACATGCGAAACAAGAAATAATGATGAAAAAAATTACAAAACTAAAAGAGAAAAAAAATCAGAAACATGATAGAATAAATGATATTACTTACCAAAAATGTATTGATGTGCTCCAAAGCTTGCAAAAAATAAAATTATGTAGATATCAACAAAAAATGATTAATCCAAACACCTATTCTACATGTATAAGAAAAAAAAGGAAAAATAAATAAATATATATATAGTAAAAAAATCATATTTTACATTTACAAGAAAAAAATGAAAGAAAAATAAAAGTAAAAGTAAAAAAATAGTGAAAAACCTACAAAAAATTACAAAGTTCTTTTTAAAAAAACTGTTCCAAAAAAAAAAAAAAAAATTAAAAAAAAAAAAAAAAAAAAAAAAAAAAAAAAATAAAAAAAAAAAAAAAAAAAAAAAAAAAAAAAAAAAAAAAAAAAAAAAGAAAAAAAAAAAAAAAAAAAAACAAATTTAAAAAAAAAATTTTAAAAATTTTAAAAAGGAAAAAAATAATTTCAAAAGAAAAAAAACACAATAGTTACAAAAGAATTTTTAAAAAAAAATTATCTTAATGGAAGTTGGGCTCCCTATTTTAAAACTTATATAAGCAAGTAAAAGGAAGAAAACAGTATTGTGTAACAGGTGACAAGCAAGGAACAACATGTTTGGTGGGTATGTGAACATGTGACACATAGGCAAGCAAGCAAGGCATAAGCGATGCATAAACGATGAGAATGTGACATGCAAATGAGGAACATGGAACACATAAACGAAAAAATGACATGCAAATGGAGAGGTGACACGCAAGTAAGGAGGTGATAAATAAGCAATGTGTAGGCAAGTAGGCAACGAATGCGTAGGTGAGGAAGCGACAAACAAGTGGCGTGCATGTGAACAAACGTGGAATAAGCGATGCACAAACAAATAAGCGACAAGCGAGCTTGTAGGCAAGTGATGAATGAGCATGAGGAAGGAGGTGATGGGAATAGGTGATGAACAAGAAATAGGCATCAAGGAACAAGGAAATTAGAAATTAAAAATGAGGAAAAAAATAGAAAGAATTTTTTTAAAAAAAATGCATTAAAGAACTAAAAAACACAATGCACAATTGAAAAAAATAGTTTCTATAGTCTAAAAATGTGAAAGACTCTCATTTATAAACAAAAAACACACAATACACAAAATGGGGCCAAATTTGAACTTGGACCCCTTTTATCTTTGTTGAAAGAAGGGGAGAGAGGCTGAAATTTGAAACCCTAGCCACATTAAACCTTAACTTTTAAAAGGTTTATCTAGAAAACTCATGGTATACCCTACATTCCTTGCAATTAAAAAAAAAAAAAAACAATCACCTAACACCTAACATGTATTTTTAATTTTGTTTTATTATGTACAAAAGTGAAAATTGGGATTGGGTTTAAACCCAATACCCTACTCAAGTATCAAGTTTAACAAAATGAATCTGGTTGGTTTTCAGTTTAGTGAGAAATTGGAAAACTTAGTTTTTAGCCGTTGTGTGAGAAAATGATAATTGACAAGATTCAAAATGGGAATCGACTTGAAAATCGAGCTGATTCTTATTCGATTCCTAAAAATTATCCAACTTTAATTTTCACCCATCACCCATAAATTCATCTTAATGTAAGAACCAAAAGTTTGCCCTCAAAAACTTGCACCAATGTGTAGGCTTTTTGAAGTGAAGAACCAACAAACAATACACACAACAAATCTAGTCTCAAATTGAACACTTAATGTATTTGAAAGTGTGAAATCTTTGGACATTCCTTCATCAATTCTAAAGTTGAAAGAGATATTAATCTATACCTTCACTTGGTGCATTCATAACCATGAATCTATCACTAAAAAAGACAAAAAATGAGGAAAATACAAGTTCTCAAAGTAAGTGAGGTTCATGTTTAGGGATGTGTGTATTAAAACAATTTGTGATTTGGAGCTTAAAATTCTTAAAGATTGTTCTATTTCTTTTGGAGTTCAAAGAGGTTTTGTAGAGCTTCAATTGATGAATAAAATATCTTTTAAATTGTTTAAATCAAACGAAAAATGAAGAAAACATGGGATTTGAAAATAGTGAGGGGTTCAATGGTTTTTTTCAAACATTTTGTGATTTGGACAATTGATCTTATTATTCATGCTTCTTCTTCGTAGTCCCTTTGCTTATAGAGTTCAAAGCTCGATATTGTACACCTTCACTTGGCACACGTGTAGTCATGAAGATACTCAAAATGGACAACAAATGAATAAGATATGGGTAGATGATCAATCATAGATGTGTGTTTAGTGATGGGTGATTCTATCATAAGTACTTGTGTTTTCTTTTAAGAAATTTTTAATGTATCCTAAATGACAATCATCCATAGGAAGAAGTGGAAAAAAATGACAATTCAACCTGGAAGGTTTAGCCAAATTTGGGCTATAACCTAAATAGGAAATATAAATCTTTAATCAACCTTCTAGATTTATGGATAGACACTGAAAACCAAATATAGAAATCTGGCAATATTTATTTATTTATTTATTTCCTTCTTCTTCTTCTTCACTTCTGGCAATTGAATCCCTCCAAAATGGATTCATTTTGGAATTTGTAATTTGTAATTTCTCTTTTTTTGGCCAAACTTTGTCAGTAAAAAAAGAAAAGGCTGAGATCCTTCACCAACTGTGTAGACTTAAGCTTGAAGCTAGAATCATAGCCATGTAGCTAGCAAAGCACAAGAGTGAAGAAGTACTCTTCCTTCAATCACCAGTCTGATCAGGTGCTATACCTTCTTTCTCTTCTAGTTCTGAGCTTTTTCATGATTTTTGGGAATACTCCGAGCTGGTTGGAAGTTTGTTGTAATAGTGGTGCAACATTTTTTCTCCATCATTGATCTTTGACTTTGAGAGATTTTTTATTTTCATAATTTTTTTGGGGTGTTGGGTGCTTCCTGATCTGTGATTCTGTGGTGAGTTATACTTTGCTGTTGCAACAATCTCAACTCACAAGTGGTGGTGTGGGGGTGGGGGTGAGGAGAAGGAGAAGGAGAAGGAGAAGCTGGAAACAATGGTGAGATCTGTGAAGCTCAATAGTGGTTCCTCTTTGCCTATACTGGGCATGGGTACTGTGGCTTTGAGTGAATCTCAACAGCAAGTCAAGGATGCCCTCCTTACTGCCATTCAGGTGCAATGGGTTTTTTGGTTTCCCCCTTGAATCCATCCTCCTCCCTTCTCTTTGTTGTTCCTTCTTTGTTTTTTCCTTTCACTTGAAGAGTTTCTCAAGCAGCTACATTGTATGTTGCTCGTGAGCTCTGCAATCATGCAGTTCTGATTGTTGGGATTCTGTTGCAATTACTTTTTGAGTGAGATCCATCCATCTCTTGATCGAACCCATCCCGTGATCATCTAGACTGTAACTCAGAAGAATCTCAAGATGGGTTCTGATATGCAGAAGAAAGATCTAACCTCACCCAATGCAGCCAGCCTCTGTTCTATGATGTTTGTACGTTGGATTGTAACTGATTATTGGGAACTACTAAGGTAGGCGCAGCAGCAGCTGATGCTGATCCACAAGCTGCCATATGCTATTCTCAGGTAGGGTACAGGCACTTTGATACAGCAATGCTATATGGGACAGAGGCAGCTCTAGGTGATGCTTTGGTGGAAGCTTTCAGTACTGGATTGGTGAAACGCGAAGAAATCTTTGTGACAACCAAGCTGTGGATTACTGACAATCACCCTGCTGCTGTTCTGCCTGCTCTTCAAACCAGTCTCCGGTAAACTGAAATTTGTTTTCAATGAACCTCCCAAGAATTGTTCAATTCCTAGAAAACAAATATGCTGGGTAGTTCTGCAGCATCTGGAACCAAATCTCATCTCCTTTTTGTATTATAGGTAATGGGGACTTAACACCCCTTTGATTCATTCACACATGTTTTGCAGAAATAAATTAGGGTTGGCTGCTCATTGATCTGTGAATTTTTTCTGTTTGTGATCTGCTTGAATGTTTGCAGTAAATTGAAATTGGATTATGTGGATTTGTACTTGATCCACTGGCCCATTGCTGCAAAAGATTGGATCATGACTTTGCCCTCTAAGGATCAGATTCTGCCACATGTTGACCTCAAGGGCGTATGGGCAGAATTAGAGCATTGTGTTGAGAAAGGACTCATCAAATCGATTGGTGTAAGTAATTTCAGTTCAAAAAAATTGGAGAGCCTGCTTTCATATGCAAAAATCCCACCAGCAGTGAATCAGGTAATTGGATCAAACAACAACACTAGATATCAAATGCACACAGATTTGAACTACTTTTCAGCTACAAGTTTTGCTGGCAAATCCATCATTGCTTGGTGATTCTTCTTCAGTTCATGACTGAAAATTTCTGAATGCATTTGGGAATCAGCACTTGGGTTCATTCCTTTTGGGGGCCAATCTACACTAATAAACATCTTTTGGTGTGGGCATGGTTGTGGTGGAGCAGGTGGAGATGCATGCTTGTTGGCAGCAAAAACTGCTTCGGGAGTATTGTAAGAGTAAGGGCATTCAAATCACTGCGTACTCTCCTCTCACTTCACCGGCACCTGGAGCTGAAGTGTATTTTGATCAAACAATTTCAGTTCTGAAGGACCCAATCATTCTTGCAATTGCGGAACAACATGCCAAGAGTCCTGCACAGGTACATATGGGTCCTCCTCCTCCTGCCCACATAATATCCAAATGCCAAAATTTTCAGTTTCTTCTGAAATCCTCATTGGTGATGAGAAGTGAACTTCATTCATCTAAAAAGAGAAGTTGTACACAATGTTTGCAGATAGCATTGAGGTGGATAATAGAGACAGGGTGCATTCCTGTACCCAAGAGCTTCAACAAAAGTCATATGTCAGAAAACTTGGAAATCTTTGACTGGGAACTAACTGATGAGGATCGGCAGAAAATCTCTACCATCCCACAAGCGCGAGGCTCCTGTGCTGAGTTCATGGTGAATGAAGCCACAGGTCCATACCGCACTCTCCAGGAGTTATGGGATGATGAGGGTGATAGTGTAGCTTCTTAAAATTTGCAATCAGCAGGGAGGCTGGCATCTGTGGTTGTGTTGGGTTTGAAGACCAAAGCCAACAAGAAAGGGGAAATGCATACCTACATAAATGATCATAATCATGATGTTGATGATAAAAATCTGTCTCTCGCATGAGTTTATTGCTTGATGGTATGTGGATGATAGCAGTTTGCACTTGAACGTGGAACAGACCATAGTAGACACTGTGTGTGTGTGTGTGTGTGTGTGTGTGTGTGTATGGGTGCCAGACCCTAGTGTGACAGTTGTGCTTCACAGATATCCTTATTTTCAAGAGATCAGTTTGATTCAGCAAAATGGGATTAGAACTACAATTGATTTTGCAAGCATCAATATGTGTCTCTCGTAATCTTTTTTGACACACAGCATACCACATCATTGTGAAGCCATTGTAGATTTGTGTAAGTGGTGTGTGCATTTCCAGCAAAACAGAGCAGCAGTTGCACTGGTAGTGCAGAAATTGTTATCAATTCAGTTGGGAAAGATCCTCTTAGATTTTTCTTCTTGGTTGTGTGTCCTGAGGATGTAGATTTCTTGTGCTTGGCTTAGAATTTTTGTAGAGCTCCTGTAATTTAGGATTTGCTAAAACCTTCCTCATGGAGTTGTTGCACTGGTGTTTTGCAAATACATCAAATACCAGATGTCAGTGCAACAACTCTATGCATAATCTCATAATGTATTTAATGCACAGAGGCATTTTGTTCCTGTGGCTGTGGATTTTGAGCATCACAATTGTCGAGGAGGATTGTCATTTCTATCATTCCATCTCTTGTGGTCAGGCAGCTGCAGGGCTGTGTTTTTATCAAATGTTCTAGATGTGGTAAGCTTTTCTTTCTCTGACAGATGATCATGTCTGGATGATGAGTGATTCTATGATGTGCGAAGTTGTTTTTTCAGGGTATATTAGAGATTGTTTCATTATTTGCACAAAGCTTCATGAACTTCATCGAACCTGATTTGTTGATTCTGTTGTTCAATTTGGGGAATAGTTGTGCAGGGAGTGGTTGCAGTAAAGCTCGTTTTGGAGGAAGGATTCTTTGATGCAACATGTCCCAACATTCAGGAAGAAGAAGAAGCTTGTCTTTCTTGCCAAGATGTTGTTCTGAATCTCCTGAGCTTCCCACAGGTAGATCTCTCTCTCTCTCCCTCCCTCTCCTTAAACCCTAAACCCTAAACCCTAAACCCTCTTGTCATTCTTCACAAAGCCTTTTAACCCTAAATTTCAAATCCTGAATTTCTAAGCCAAGATGCAAATGCAATGCCCAACTTTTGAATCTTTAATTCTGTTTTGTGATTGCAAAAGCGTTTGGCAAATTCTTGGTTTCCAAGAACTAAAAACAGTTCTCAGCAGGCTGAATCTCAAGCTCTGTGATCTGCAACTTCAGCAATGTTCATTCTGTGCTGTTGTTATTCAGGTTGGAAATGGAGCTGTAGTTCAGGGTTTGTCAGGTCACCATGGACTTTCGCAACCTCATATTGTGGAGGGGAAAGACAACCCTGGACACAGGGATTGGGTGCAGTAGATCTGGTGCTTGGTGTGTCATTGTTGTCATGCTTTCCTTTCAAACAACTGGTCAGTAGTAGGGTACATGAGGCATGCCAATGAGGGGTGCAGCTGATTCTATATGTCAAATGGTAACAGTGGTTTGCTCGAGAGAATGGCATTGATCAAGATTGATGTCATAGACCTCAACTGGACTGTTGATATGGCAGATGGGTGCAAGGAATTGGGTGATTGTGTCATGCAAGGCACAATCATTGACCCTGCTGTTTTGTTCACTCCTCTATGCTGGCAGTCACAGAAGCCATCCAAAGGTGAGTTTTTCCTTCTGTTATTTCTGAGGTTTAGAAAACACGTGAATCTCTGTTTTTCTTTTAATATACTGTTGTTGTAACACAAAATGGGAGATCGAGGTCATATCCTCAATTCAGGGCATGGTGCTCTTGTTGTTGGGCATCATTCCAGAGGAGAGTCTTGCACACTGTTTTGACACTGCTTGAAGCATCTCCTCCTCTGAATGCCAGGAATTTCTCTGAAGCTTGACGTGAAATGGTAAGCATTGAGCACACCATCCTGACTTTTGACGTTGCAAAGTATTGTTCTAGTAGAAGTGAATGAGGAAAATTGTTTAGGCCTGATCAGAGGGTAGTTGTTGACAATTGAGACCTTTCTAGGCAGGACATTTCCAGTAGACCCATAATTGAAGAACTGCTGAATAGAGATGGCGTGCCCATTTGATCATTTCCTTTCAATTTTGGCAAACAATGACACACTATACAGTATTAGGCTTCAAACCATTTTCTACAAACATTCTGAACCAGAAATTTGAAGGTACCAATATGATTCTTACACCTTGTGTTGGTTCCAACGTTCCAGATTCTGCAAATTTGGAACCGTCAATGGTCAGTCTTATGGATTTGTAGCTTCAAAGAGTTTATAGAAGCTCAAAGGGGATGGACAAGCTTTCCAAAGCCCATGTTGCCATTCTCCTCGAAAGATCAAAGCTTTTTTCACGTTTCCCATGTGGCTTCTTCACCTTCACTTCCTCTACCATGTTTGGTTCATTGTTTGGATTCAATTGTGTTCTCATTTGCACCATTTTTACGTTGAACCATGATGTGCAATTCTATGCAGTTCTACGTGTTCTATTGCACCATGTGGTTCCACATCAAACCATGATGCGCAATTCTATGAATTTTTACATGTTTTATTGCACCATGTCAAGTTCAAACCTAACACCTCTCCGACGAGAGAGAAAGTACCAATCAACAACATACTTTCAAGCCTTGAAAAAGGATTTTTTTTTGTTTTGGTATTTAACATATATCGCAAGGTCAAAACAATCAAACCTTTTGACAGAAAGCACGAGTGTTTTTTTGTAAAGATTTTTTGTTTATAGCCAAAGTGGCTATCCTCCATGATAAGATGTAGAAAAAATGGTGATCGTCTATGGTAAGATTTAGCCAAATTGGGTTGTAAACCAAATATGAAAATACAAATCCTTTCTCGTCTTTCTATATTTTGGCTACACATTAAAAACCAAGTGTAGAAATCTGGCAATTTTTCACTACTTTTGTTTTCACTTGCAATTGGCAAACTCCAAAATCACTTGATTCACAAATTTTGAATTTTGAATTTCATTTTTTGTTGAAATTTCGCCAATAAGAAAAAGTTGGAAACCGCATCTTGTGCATTGTTGACCACAATTGGATGTTTAAAACCAAGAAAAAAAAACTTTTTCATCCATTTACTTCTTATACATGGGTACCACCCTCCACCTCATAAGGGCATAACATCCCTCCCACTCATAAGGAGTAGAGTAAGAGCCCCCCATCCCCCCCCCCACACACACACTCCTAAACTTTGTGTTTCTACCTATGGTTAGGTTCATGGTCATGTCCATCTAGTGCTTTACAATGGATAAAGCCCATGGGTGAGGAACATTGCCAAAATGTGGACTCACTACCACCTTTTGTCCTAGGGCCCTTATTTTTTTGGAATGCACTCACCCAATGGCTTTACCTTACAATTTGTGCTCTTCATAAACATTGAAAATTAGGGTTGGTTTCCTTGCTTTTACCCAACAATTTGTGCTCTTCAGAAACATTGGCAATTAGGGTTGGTTTCCTTGCTTTACCTTACAATTTGTGCTCTTCAGAAACATTGGTAATTAGGGTTGGTTTCCTTGCTTTACCTTACAATTTGTGCTCTTCAGAAACATTGGCAATTAGGGTTGGTTTCCTTGCTTTTACCCAACAATTTGTGCTCTTTGGAAACATTGATAATTAGGGTTGGTTTCCTTGCTTTACCTAATAATTTGTGCTTTTTGAAAACATTGACAATTATGGTTGATTTCCTTGCAGTACCCAACAATTTGTGCTCTTCAAAAACATTGATAATTAGGGTTGATTTCCTTGCAGTACCCAACAATTTGTGCTCTTCAGAAACATTGACAATTAGGGTTAGTTTCCTTGCATTATGCAACAATTTGTGCTCTTCGAAAACATTGACAATTCGGGTTGGTTTCCTTGCAGTACCCAACAATTTGTGCTCTTCAGAAACATTGACAATTAGGGTTAGTTTCCTTGCATTATGCAACAATTTGTGCTCTTCAGAAACATTGACAATTAATTAGGGTCGGTTTCCTTGCATTACCCAACAATTTGTGCTCTTCAGAAACATTGACAATTAATTAGGGTTGGTTTCCTTGCATGACCCAACAATTTGTGCTCTTCAGAAACATTGACAATTAGGGTTGGTTTCGTTGCATAACCCAACAATTTGTGCTCTTCAGAAACATTGACAATTAGGGTTGGTGTCATTGCATTACGCAACAATTTGTGCTCTAATTCCTCAATCAAAATGTTGGTCAAAATAGTGAAAAT
>Ga0116229_10012720_pt1 | contig 12048 bp, 9 predicted proteins | sample S1TSphgellanicum_3_FD_87313 | JGI IMG/M metagenome (GOLD analysis project Ga0116229, IMG submission 87313) | Host-associated microbial communities from peat moss isolated from Minnesota, USA - S1T2_Fc - Sphagnum magellanicum MG | ecosystem: Host-associated > Plants > Peat moss > Unclassified...
AAAAAAAACAGATGAAGAAAAAAAAAAAAAACCCCCCCCCCCCCCCCCCCTTTTTTTTTTGGGTCAAACCCATGGATAGGAACATTACGAAAATTCAAGACTCAACATCAAAAGCTTTTTTACAATTAATTATTTTTGGTTATGCACAATCAATTGCAACTAGTTTTGGAAAAACACAAAAACAAATGGGGAAAAAAAGAGAGAAAAATAATTAATGTGTATTTAAAATTGTTAAAGTAAATCCATATCCTCCATTGTTGACGATCTTGAGAGTGGAGTTGGTAGAAAAAGATGTTGTAGGAGGAACAAAAGTGGGTTGTAAGAGAAGCAAATGTTGGGGAAAAGTGGTAAGCAAATATCCCCATATGTGCACATTATAGTTGCTATTGCTGTTGCTAAGATGAAGATTATAAAAAGAATAGGAATGAAAGAGAGAGAGAGAGAAGACGAAAAAGAAGAAGAAACAATATATGAAAAAAAAACCATTGGGTTAGCCTAGGAAGAGAGTACAATGCCATTGCAACAAACAAAGGACGAAATATAGTTGCTTTCTAAGATTTTGCAATTATTTCACTTTATGTTTTTTTCTTTGTTTTGGAATAATAGTGGCAAGCTTCCCCAAACAAATTTTGACTTAGTTGGTGACAATTTTGTATAGGAAAAATTTGTCCAGTTCTTTTGTTTTCATGGAAGTAAATAGGTAGGTATTTTGGGAGAAAAAAAAGTAGTGAGGTCCTAACAAATTTCCTTAGTAATCAAACATAACAAGGACTATTTTTTAGAAGCTTGTGTGGTACTTTGGTTTTTCAAAAACTTTGACATCATATGGCCTTGCAATGATGTAGTCGTTGCCTCCAACGAGCATGTGTGGGTGACACAAGAAAACCCTGATAGGAGTAGAAGGCATGGCAAGCCTTGTAGTTTCATTGTCATCAAAATGTTGATGGGCATCATAGCCAGATATTGATATCATCATGACTTATATGGATTGTTATGAAACATCTCCACCCCCTCACCTAATGATTCCCACCACATCTACTTTACCTCATCCAATTTCTTTAGTTGCATCTAATTTGTCCTCACATTTCACACCTTGTCTACCTCATTAACCATGGGCTATTTCTCAATATTTTGCACCTACACCAAGTGCCCATCCATCCCATAAGTAGTGTCCACATGTTCCTTGTCTTGGTTGTGATCGTTTATATGTAACAAAAGTAGGTTTAACACATCACCAGACATCATGCACCGCACACAAGTAGTCATCAACTTTTAAAGTGCCAATGCCTTTGACATTACTGTTTTCTTTTCCTTCTTTGGTTTGGACAAAGATTACATCATTAGATATTGATGTTTTCCATCTTGGTTTAACACGCCGCTTTTCATACCATCATATCCCATATGTTTTTCATGTCAAAGTTTAATGTATTTTACGCATCCCTTTAGTTCAGTTGGCCATCCAACATAATAGCTTGTCATGCATTTTTACTCTTCCATTCCTGTTGTTTATCATTTCCGCTACAAGGTGATGAAAAAGGCCACCAAGAGACTTGTGCTTGTTTGTGTTGGTACATGGCAAGGGATTGGAAGACATTACAAGAAGAACATATAATTAAAACACAAGTGTTGGCTTCCCAAAAATCTTTAGAGATAATATTAGATCTTATTCCATTTCCATTAGCATGATTGTGTTATGCATGGGCACTTGTTCGTGTAGGGGAGTATGTTTGAGTAGTGTGTGCATTAACCCCAAACACTTTTACGGCCCCATTAGTTGACACCATTGTGGCCCTTCACCATTTTCATCCATTGGCTAAGGTTGACCTCCCCCCTTTTGTCAACAATTTTCATCTAAAGATGGATGTTGTTTTAAATAGAGAGGCATTTATTTTTGTTTTGACACATTTTTTGTGTCTTTCATCCATTAGTTTTTTGGGTATGGTGTATGAACTTTAGTGGGATTTTTTTGTCCCTGATGATTCTGCTAGTGGCTTTGATCCCTATTTTTGAGATATGCAAGCACATTGCTTGTGATCATATTCCTCCATTAATATCATGCTTGCTTGTTGCATTGCGATTATTGGTTTTGGAAAAACAAGTGGGAGGTGTTTAACCCATTGTGATTGGAGAGGTGATTTACAATTAATCGCCCACACATTAATTATTCAATTCAAAGATACATTTGCAGAACATTTTAGTCCACACTGGTTTGGGGTGGCAACATTGGGCATGTGTGAAACAATGGTTCATGGGGTTAGACCTATATTGAATCTACATCTGGAGTGGGTGGTATTACAAGTAGATGTTCAAAACATTTTTAATTCAATATTTCAATTTTTAGGAGTTGCGGTCTTGTACTAACACCTTGGATCAACTTTTCCTATTTGTTCATTGGTTTTATGCATGCCCATTTCCATCATATTTCTTGGAGGCTTCTAGGCATGGGGATCTCACTGTCATTTCATCCAAATTTGGTACATGATAGTGGGAGCCTTGGGAGGAGTGTTTTTTACATTAGTTCATCTTCACACTTTCCATCCTATTGTAACGACCCACCCTACTTATGTTTTTCATTTGTAAGTAAATGATATGCACATAATTGGTTTTGCCTCAAATGTGTTACATGTTTTTTTGTGATTACAGGAAAATTTTGGAGCATTAAAACTTTTAATATAACCGATGAAGTGTGTAGCTTGGTCTCCATAGGCGTTAGACTAGTTTATATCACTTCTTCTAGGTTTTCTTGCACTTGAGTCCAATCTTCGTATTCTAGGTGTTCTAGTGTGTTCTTTGCCATTTGTGGAGTCTTTTGTATTAAAGGCATTCCAATACGACCTCAACATGATCATTGGCCTTCCTATGTTCTTAAGTAGCTTTTGCAATGTTTACGTTTTGTTATGCCCAACAACCAAACTATTTATAATGTACTATATTTCCATCACTAGGTATCTTACAACATTATACCGAATTTAATGTTCCTACCATAGCTATGTTGGAAAAATTATTAGTGTTAGGATCCTTTGGCACCATAATGGGCCATTTAGTTCGTCATCAAACCATTCTTTTTGTTTCTTTAGGGGGGTTAGGCCTTCCTTTAGTGGTCCAATGTGTTACCCCCACCTTTTTAAAATGTTGGGTTTCAATTGTTCTTACATTAGTTTCTCATTTCTAGTAGGATGATCATCCTATTTTTCTTGATGCGATGGCACATGTAGAGGCTAGTACTTATCCCTTTTAGGTCGCATTACGGGATATTCATGCAATGTTACCTGAGGTCATCCGATCATATGTCTTGCCTTTCAAAAGTCTAGTAATGTAATCCTATCCCCAAATGCAATTTTCTTTAATGGACGAATTACAAGAGCATGAATTTACTTTGCTTCCAGTAGATGCTCCTTTGAATGTTGTGCAAACATGTATTTGCTCCTATGTAGGTTCAACAACAGGGGTTTGGTTAATAATTCATCTTAACACCTTTTCATTTCGTTTGTTCTCCACCCATTTTCTTATAACACTCCATATTTGTCTCAATATACCACATCCTATGGTTACATATCTTTCATGATGTCAATGTGGTTAGACCATCGATGATTTAAGTATTCGTTTGTTATGTTACTTGTGCGGGAGTGAGTGCACTATAGCTCATGATATGCTTCAAGATACCGTTGTAGCTATCGCATTGGAAAGTGGAGTTCACATACAAAAAAAGGTTTCTCACCTTTTCCCTTGCCACACACAGAGATGAATGGATATTGTCATCACTAGAGATGATTTTTGAACCCTAACAGACATTGTCATTGCTAATTTGACTCATACAGATTTGGTGCAACATGCTTTGACGATGACAACACAAGTATCAATAGTTGCTACGCAAAATAAGGCACAATCCCACATAGAGCAAATGTCAAGAGATGATTTCATTCCCCTTGCCTTAAAGACCTACAGTTGTCTCCATCCTTGTTTTGATTCCCTGTTGACTTCTTGTGTACATACCAATATAGTTCGCCATCAACAAACCTCTTTGGTACCTTCGATGCTTATATTTTATTATGGGCAACAAATGTCAATAGCTCTACAACGTGCGCAAGCCATCGCGATTCTACAATGGGCTGCCCATTTACTCATAATTCATTTCTTCCACACATACTAGCTAGTGCACCTCCATCACTAACTGATTTGTGGCTGCGAATGCCCTTTTAGCATTACGTCTTCCACTTCATTGCTACTGTTTTGATTGTCTTGGTTTTTCTTTCATGTGTTTACATTTGCTTCGACATGCCTTGTACTTTTTGTGAATGAATTTCCATCCTTATTTATATATATATATACAGGGTTTTACCCTTTTCTACAAAATTTTCTCATCTTTGCCATAGACGAGGAGGATTGGGCTTCAAAGTTGTCTTTTTCTTGCTGGCTGTAAAATAAGAGCAGAAATTGAGCATCAAAAGTTTTCTTCTACACATTTGTTCTCATCTTTGACATAGAGAAGAAGAACAGGAGGATTGAGCTTCCAAGTTGTCTTCTTGCTGTTGAGGAAGAGCACACTTGCGCATCCAAGGTTAGTTATTCTTTCCTCCTGTTATAACAGAAAGGGCAGAAGAGTTGAGCACCCGAGTTCTCTCGCAACGCCATAGAAGAAGAGATGTTAGAGCATGTAAAGTGTTGAGAGCAACAAACATCTCCCAAGCCATAGAGAAGAATACAATTGAAGCTCAGGTTTAGAAGCCCGAACCACAGGGATTGAGCAACAACAATGGAGCTAAATGAAGGAGAAATATTAGGAGAGGAGGAGGAGGAGGAGGAGGAGGAGGTCATCGGCAGCAGCGGCCAGGAGGGAGTCCCAGCAGAAGGAAGGAGAAAATGCACATTAGGGTGAGAGCTCAGTTATTTGCCCATGCTAGGGAGCTGGCAGGAGGAGTCCCGGAAGTGTCTTGATATCGACGATGGTTGGACAACAGCACAATGCTTGGAGGACATCCTAACTCGCTTCCCTGCACTCAAATCTCTTGCTTCTTGCTTGACACTTGCATTGAATGATAGTTATGTTGATAAAAATGCACCACCCATGCTTGTCAGGGATGGTGATGAGCTTGCCCTAATTCCACCCATCAGTGGCGACTGATGGGAAGGATTTTCCAATGTCCTCGCAGCAGGCCTTACAGATCCAAACCATAGCTCTGTTGCTAGGGTGCAGCAGTAAGTTCCAGCGCTCATTCTTGTGCATTTGTATCAACAACAGTAAAGCTTGGAAGACAGTGATTCTATGCTTCTCCACATCTCTGTTGCAGACTATGAGTTTTGTCTTATGTATGCTGTTTTCTTGTCACTTAATTTTGTTTCTCAAACAACAGCAGCAGAGTAGCGATGAACTTCTTCTTCTTCTTCGTTTCAGGCATTCATTCAATGAGAAAGAACAGTCTGGTAGAGTGAGTGAGTGAGAGATTGAGGCCAGTCAGTCAGTCATGAATGCAGCAGGCGGAGGCAGCATGAGATTGTTCAAGAAGTTCTGGGATTATGTGCTCCAGTCAGACAACAAGAGCAAGGAGAAAGTGGGTGTTGACCCCAATCTCCAGCATCTTCTGCAACCCACACCGGAGCTCAATGAAGTCACCAGATGCTTGCAGGTGCCCCGAGCTCACATCCCTTCTCTTCCCTTCCCTTTCCTTTCATTTCCTTCATTTCTCAGCCGGGTTGTTCTTATGGGATTCCTGATCCTTGGCTGCTGCTCTCTTTCTTTCTCCCCCCCCCCCAACCTTCTTTTTTTTGGGTGTGTTTCTTGAGCTGGGTTTTGCTTGTATGAGGTTATTAGGGTATTTTACAGCTTCACTTGGGTTCTTGTTGGATGATGGGTGGGCAGGCTCTTCTTTTGTATTGAAGAGTCAAGATCTGATGAGCCCATCATCTTCTGAATGACCTAAACATCATCTGCTGCTGAAGGAGGATCTTCAGATGTTTATTGTTGATGAAGGAGGGAATGATCATGATGCATGATGCAATTGGATTTAGTTTTTTCTGGAGATGGACATTTTGTACAATTGTGTGGCTATGTTGTCATCATCATCATGTGCTGGGAGTGTGCCGGTTGGTTGTGTATGATATAAGATTGTGAAATTTGTGTCTGTGTAGGTTGTGCAAGGATTGCAGCGTTGATACAAAGGACTCATCAGTGTATTTTCCCAAGTCTCAAGTTGTGCTTATGGTGTGTATATGCATTGTAGGTCCAACCAAGCTCTGAGAGCTATTATAAAGTTTCTATACAACATTGTACTACCTTGTGGTTCAAGGCTCTTTTTTTCCCAATGTCTAATCTGTATTATCACAATTACTTGTGGCTGCTGCAGACCTATCTGCCATAGTAGAAGAAATCGCAACCTACCTCATCAACTCATTTGGGCAACTTGATGAAGAAGAGATTGGTTAGTCATTCATCTTCCTCTTCTCAATATTGAAGGCTCAAGGTATTTTGTTGTCTTGGAATTGGAACCTATTTTGACACATAACATGTGGTGCACCACATAACCAAGGAACAAATCCATACATCTGTGTGAGCCCAAAACATGTGGTGAAGTTTCTTCTAGTGGAATTTGGCAGCAGACACTGGTCATCATGATTACATGCTTTGATGGTGCCTTCTTATCCGATGTTTTATTTTTCTTTAATGCCTTTTTCCAACAAATCTTCTATCTCAGAACTGTTTGGTTTCTCTTGTTGAAGCTCAAGTGCAGCGGCATAAAAGGGTGTTGAGGTTTGTTCCTGGGTGATATTGTTCATTTTTTGCTGGAAGCCCTTGTGAGAGAATTAGAGGTTGCAGTTATGACCTTTTCACAGCACACTTACTTGCAGCTGTGTAATGGCAGCTTACCCTAATAGGGTTTGTGTACATAGCTCAGTTTATATTTTTGAGGGTATGATGGTTTGAACTCTCAGCTGTGATTGATAATGTTCAAGTATTTCATGCTTTCTGTCGATTGGTGCACCTTGACTTCTGAGATTTGGTTTCTGTCAAGACAAAGATAATCCCTTCAGTAGGATAGTACTACAATGTCTACAAATGGCTTATTGATGTTACAGGCAGAGTTAGAACATCTGAAACTCTGGACAAGTCTACATTTTATACTGGAATAAGAAAGGATTCATTTAGGTCTGTGACTTATTTGGATGTGTTCAGCTGCAGCTCTCTCTAATGTGAAGGAGAAGGCTCAAGCAGGGAGAGCTTTTGAACATGGTAGGTGGTCACTGGATGGTAAGATGCTAGCAAATGCCATTAGCTCAAAATGCTCAAACTGGAGCTAGTTTTCATCAAGGAGAGAAATCTCTCTGCTCCCTGGAAGTGGGCAAGCAACATAGAAAACAAAAGTCAAGAAGATGATGCCCGTCTGAAATTACTGTGAGACTTGAAGTCCGTCCCAATGTAGGTCCACATCCTGAATGTAGAGCTAGGGGGTGTTACATCTTGCTCCATATGCTGGGTAAATCTTGTTACTATATCCCGCCCTTTTCCACATATATATTGCTCACTCTCATAGCCACCCAGAGCACTTGTGCAATCTTTAGTCAAATGTCCAGTTTCTCATTGATGAAGGCCAGCCTTGGTTTTTCCACCTCATGTAATATTGCCAACTAACAAAAATTGAAAAGTACTGGCATCTCCTTGCAAGTTCTCCCAATGAGGTTTGATTTCTGGGTCTGAATTTCAATAGGATCCATCATTGTCAACTTGGTGCCCCTCTCTCTAATGGGTGTCTTGCTTACAACAGAATCACTGGGTTCCCAATCTTATCTAGTTTGTATACCATGTGAGACAGAAGGCAACAAAAGGAGAAACTTCATGGATTTACATACCTAGCACTGGAAGGATGTGTAGCAATAAAATGCTTGCAAACAAAACATTGGTCATGGGAAGTAGCTGGATGTCAAGGTAATCAATCATTCACTGTGTGAAAGAATCTCCTTTCACACTTGCCATTTGTTCACAGGCTTCAAACTGATGAAGAGTGTTGTACACAGTGGTGATCCTCTCATATGGAAGTACTTCCAGTCAAGCTCCTCTCATGTAGATCATCCAGTCCTTAGACTTTACACATCAACAAGTTGCAAATGTAACAACAGACTGGCTACCATAGCAGCTCTCTTTGCTTGCTCACTTGATCTCGTGAACACAAACTGAGTACTTACATAATTACTTGGAAATTTATCTAGTATAACAAAGTGTTGAAAACATATTTTATAAGCTTTGCAAGTGTACCACAAGGTTTTAAAGCAAAGAGATTCAAAATAAGTACACACGACATAAATAATCAAAATATATGTAACACAATTGAACATGAGAAGCTGTATACAATGGATATACATTGTACCTATTTTTTGACACATAGATCTTGTTACAATGATACAATAAAAACTTGAAATGAAAAATCACTAATATAAAATTGTAACGAACTCTCACACTTGTTGATGCATGTGGGAACATGTAACAAATAACCAAGTTCACAAGCTATAAATAAGGTGGGGAAAAATGAAAATCTTATAATATGTTTTGTTATCACAATTATTATTTTTGATTTGATTGTTGTAAGAAATCACAGAACTTGATGCTACTTTAACTTTTTTTCTTTGTTGGTAGTTTCAATAATTTGCATGAATTGGTTTAAGTTGTGAAAAATACATAATTGATCATTGATGCATTGAGAAATCTACATTTTGTGGCACCAACCCAGGTTCAAATTCACAATCTTAATAAAAAAGATATTTTTATTTATTTTTGTTATAGTGTATCAAAAATAAAGGTTGATTTTGACATGGGGCACTTATGCTCCATGATTTTGCCATAAGCTATCTGCATGATAATAAAATTTTGATATGAGCATGCAATGATACACAAAAGTTTGATATATCGTTGATAAGATGCAAAGTTATTCCATGAATTCCCCTAACGAAAACACGGGTTTTCACCTTTTCCCCATCCATTTTCACCTTCTTAAAATTTTTGAGCTGGGCAGACCCCATGTTGTAGGCACCTGCCATCAAAACACGAAAATCATTTTATGCTTTGGGTTTAAGCTTTGATGAGTCTTTTTGCCCGCCTCAGCATCATGTGTAAAAATGCTGAGGCAAAACCATTTTGCAAAGTCAAACTGGCATGTTTTGAATTTTCTTCATCCAAAATTTGATGTAGAGTGCAAAGGTGGAGTTGCTCTGGGTATGAAGCTGAAGTCATATTGTTTGACATGAGAGAGTGTAAACAGAATAATTTCTTTCGGCTGTGCACTTTCTTTGAACAACACTGGTGGGTAAGAGTACATGACTTGGGTGAAAAAGAGATTGGAGAAGGGTTGATAATTGTTTTAATCAGTACCAACTGGTCTGGTCTGAGGTGCGCTTTGCGTGAGGAATTGTGTGGTTCAGGAGTCATGAGTCATTGCTGTAGTCTGAGTTGCTGGAAACCATGGAGCTTGAAAACAAGACAGACTCTTTGAGGGAAATTGAGGCCAGGATAGAAAACACATGTGATTTCAACTGGTTGGATATGTGAGACCCATTGGGTCTAAAGCTGACGGGATGCAGACTCCAGAACAAATAATTGTTCACCAGAAGGGACAAGGTCAAGTGGTTGTTCAGTGGTGTCAGGTGAATTCTCTCTGGGATTCTGCTGGGAATGTGAAAGGTTCCAGTAACTGATTCCTCCCCTCCATTTTGGGTTACAGTCATCTGATTAAATGGGGAATTTTTTTCTTGCACTTATTAGCTAGAGGGTTTTCGATCTTTAAAAATCCTCCAACTTCAAAGATTTTGCAACAATTGTGATTCACATACCTATGTGCATGCAATCAATTAGTTTTTGCTATAATTTGGACCAAGATTTGGTATTGAGCCACACACCTTTTTCCCCTTGTTGGTGAATAATCCTTGGGAAAACTTCTCCTAGACTACTTTCATGGATTGCACCTCATGATTATTCTTTCCTCTTCTGGCCCAAGCTATGTGCATCAGCCTTTTATTTTGTGCGTGAAAATTTTCAAAGTTTTTATCACAAATTAAATGGTTGCCAGAAAAAAGTTGCCAGATTTCTTTACATGGTTCAAGGAGGTGGCCAAATTTTGAAAATAAATAAATAAATAAATATATTCTGTTCATACTTTTTAATAGCCAAAATTGGGCTATATTGGCTTACAGATGATTACTGCCTCAGATACATCAGAAAATCAAAAAAAGAAAAACACTTATGTGAACCTTTTTGTGAGGTAAAAAAAAAAGCTTGCATCATAAATTTTCATTAAAACAGCCATGTGGAAATCACAAGTGTCACATTTAAAATAGATACATTGAAATGGTCCATTCTGTCATATAAAAATGCTGATTGATGGCTCACATATCAGCACTGAGATTTGATGTTCCAGAACAATCCACACCAGCCAGGATTCATACCGGGGTATGTAACAACCTTAGCTGAAAAGTCCTTTGTTTTTGGGGTGCAGGCCCCCAAGCAGAAATTTCAGGGATGGCTATGGGGAAAGATCCACTTATGTCCCTCACATGTGGGAATTATGTTGCAAGAAGTCGATCTTGTTGATACAAGCAATATGAATTTGAGGAGGAGCCCTGATCGATCCTTGATCCAAACAGGCACTCCTCAGTTGTTATGTCCAAGGAGGGATTGATGATGTCAGGGCATTTCACCCTCCATATTGGGCTCTGTCCATTTTTCCCAGTATGAATTGCTGTCAGTGGTGGCATTGCCTTCCCCCTATAAATCATGGTCCTATACACATGAAGGCTGAAATGAATATTTATTGCTAGCTTGAAGTTTCATGTAGGCCCCAGACCAAACCCACCCATCATAGAAAAACTTTCTTACAATGGCCCCAATCATTTGCCATAGAAACACAACAAGTGAATGCAAATTATGCATTTCCTACTGATATTGAATGAACAATAACAAGCGCGTTTCTACTCATGGGTGTAAGGATGCCAACAACTCCACTTAGCAACAATGCCACGATAGCAACAACACAATTACAAAACATCCAGTCATAATAATAATAATAATACTACTACTACTATTACTACTTCCCCACAGAAACAACCAACATTTCAAAGGATCACCCATACTTTTATTTTCCATATTCTATTATGATTGTTATTGCTTTTTGTTGGGGGTGTGAGGTCAATGATTTGGCATGAATTCAAAACAATGACCCGACCCCCCCCTCCCCTTTGCAGCATCTGTGTTGCTTGTGAGTGCAGCTTCATCACACAACAATTTATGCTACAGCCTTTGCATCTTCATGTGGGGGAAGCTAGTCCAACTCTTTGCCATCAATTGAATGTTGCCAAGTTGTACTACTTGTACGCAGGTTATCTATTGATCAGATACTTGGGATTTATGTGACCCAGCAGCATCCACCCGTGCAACATCCATTAGAAACTTGTTATGACTCAGCTGTGGATTGAACCCAAACTGAGTTTACTAAGGTTAGCTATTGTATACACCATCCCTCCTTGCCCTTCCTATGTAAAGTGGGTAAGTACTCACACTGCCGTGTGTAAATAGGTAGGGAGTGTAAGTGGTTACTATATAGGTAGATAATTAGGTATGGCACTTGGTAGGTATGAGGCCTAGGTAGGTAGGTGCATGGGGATTTACTAATACCTACTGCATAGCTACCCACTATGGTTACTTATGGATGCGAATGCAATGAAAAAGAGTATTTCTGGTCATTTTATATCAATCAATCGTTTTATAATTTTCTAGAATGGTTTCATTCTCTTTGTCTATATCTTCTTCATTTTCCTTTCCCTCTATTTGTTCTTCATTACTATTGTTGTGCAGGGTGATGCTGCCCCGGGGAGAAGGGTGTTACTTGGCACAATATGTTTACTTTACGAAATTTTCATTCTAGCCTTGTGGATATGGAAATAATGGGGATCATTATATTGCAAGGAATATTTAGCCAAATCCGGCTATAATCCAAACAGGAAATCCAAATCATTAATCAACCTTTTATATTTGTTAATACACCTTGAAAACCATTCCTATGGATCCTTAAA
>Ga0116229_10012722_pt1 | contig 12046 bp, 7 predicted proteins | sample S1TSphgellanicum_3_FD_87313 | JGI IMG/M metagenome (GOLD analysis project Ga0116229, IMG submission 87313) | Host-associated microbial communities from peat moss isolated from Minnesota, USA - S1T2_Fc - Sphagnum magellanicum MG | ecosystem: Host-associated > Plants > Peat moss > Unclassified...
TAAACCACATTGTTTTTTTTACAAACAAAAAAACTTTTATTTTCCTATTTTTTTAAAATAAAAAAACAACCATTTCTTTTTTTTTCTTCAATCCCACAATATTTCCCCATCCCCCCCCCCCCCCAAAGTAAAAAAAACATACCCAAAGGCTAACTTTCAACTTCATGGTCTTTAGCCCAATTAGCATATGTCCAACCTTGAGGGAATTTTTTCTTAGTGCTTACAAAATAAAAAATGCCCCAAGTATAAGAATGTTTCAAGTAACAAAATATTCATTTCACAACCCAATCCAAGGGACCAAAATTGGCCATAAACTAAGCACAATGGCCAACCACATATGCAAGGTATGGCCAAGTATTAGTAATTACAAGTACATAAGTTTGTCAATTCACCTTGAGAACTAAAAGCTTTACGTATAGTGGAGCTTGATGTCATAAGCAAAGCACCGTGATAGTAATGCCTCATTATTGTAACAACCAAGGAGAACAATGCTTGTTTAGATTGACAACTAGAGCTCCCCAAATTTGTAACACCCATTTAAGTGAGGTTTCCTATAGTGTAATTCTCTTTCATGTGAAATATTTTGTGTAGACCTCCCATGCTGAGCTAGCATGGGAATTTCTACTTGGGGGGTTGGCCTAAATAATTGAAGGCTTTTGAGCCTAGGTTGTTACACTTGTAAAGCCCTTTACTAGCTAGTTTCAGCACCTTGATAATGTTCCACATTTGAGGGCATTATGGTTGTAAGCTCCGTATATAATGGAAGGTGTTATGATTGTAAGCTCATTGTACCATGGAGGGTGTTAGTCTTATAAGCTTCCTATACCCCATTGATAGTTTAGATAATAAAAACATAGGGTAAAACTCTAAATAGGCCCTTGTTGGACAAATTTAACTCATCCCTTAGTAACCTCTTTTTTTATTGGCGAAATTAAAATTTGAATTTTCAAAAATAAAGTGATATTTTCCAAAAAATTCAATCACTAGAAAAAGTAAGGTTAAAAAAATAGTAACAATTGCCAAAAGTTTGTACTTACATTTGGTTTCAAATGTGGAGCTAAAGACATAGAAGGACAATTAAAGGCTTTTTTACTTTCATAACCAAATTTGGCTAAATCTTCCTTAAGGATGATTGCCACTTTGACTACAAAAAAAAACAAAAAACATACACACACACACACACACACACACACACACACACAATCCTATAATATAGAATTATAACTAATGCATTCCCAAGCTCCTTGATAATCTCAAATGTGAGTCTAAAGTGAAAACAACGAAAGAATAAAAAGTTGGGGCACGCTCTCTGGCTTTTAGCACTTTGGGGGTAGAAGGGCGTGCTAGAGCTCCGGGATGAGGATTAGAAAAAGTGACAAGTAATCAATTACTCACATGAACCTGCACAAACCAAATAACAAGTTGGTTAATGTGTAGTTGGAACATTTTTTATCCACGGGCAAACACGAACTCACAAGACTCACCACGACCCGAACTTGAGGGAAGCCACCACCTTCCCCCTTATAGTATTCTCTATGCTTAGCCACAGGGCCAACACCCAAATGTCATTTTGTCCTAGGACTCCTAAGTTGGAGTCCCGAAATTCTTGAAATTGAGATTCTTGCGACTTTGGAGGCCCATAAATTCTTTTGAAAACCTTCAATTGAGGTGAGGTCTAAAGCAAAGTTGTAGCCCTTGTCAAGAGCTTTCCAACAGTATGTGGCACGCCACCTGCATGCAAGGAAATCAGGGCAATTCTTGACTTTTAGTGGTTAGGAGTCAAATTGCCAATTTAACTCCCAACCCTTCTTTTGGCCATAACTTATGTTTTAAGTGCCCAAATGGGTCATGCAAGCCCATTTTAGACATCTATATTCTAAGAGCTTTCCAATGATAAAAGGAAATCTTCAATCCAATGAGTTTTGGCCCCTAAAATTGCCTTCTAAAAGTTTAGGAATCCATCGAGACTCGAACTCCCAAAGTGAAAGTTCATTTGGGAATGTGGGGGTTCATTCCCTCACACTTTCCTACACTCTCGGGAGCATGAAATGTGACTCATGGCTTCATTCTTGGCTCGCACCTTCGCAAGCCCTTGTGTTGGTAATGAGCCCAAGGCTAAGGTTGCGACAATAACCTTGCGTTAAAATTTTGACACCTGGAAAAATAAATCCTTTTTTTTAATATAATACAAATCAATACCCCCTCCACTCCCACTTCCTATTTATTTTGTCTCCAAATGGGGGAATAAATTCAACTAATGTGGGACTGACTCCCTTTTTAGTCTCCACTCCAAGTGCAACTCATTCATTGAAATTGTTCTATTGTGACAACAAATAATGTTTGATTTTGATTCTTCAACACCAAAATTTTTTAAAGAAATAAGAATGTAAGTAGTAAAAAATTGACCATAAAAAAATTTTATCGTTTTGCAAATGGTTGAAAATAACACACACCAACAACAACAAAACACACACACCCCATATCACAACCAACATGAAAAATCTAGCTCCTTGGAGGATGTGAAATCAAAAGACATTAACGATGTTCAAAAAAAAACTTTTACAAGATTTATGTGATAGAAAGTTATGCAAGGATGAAGATGTTGATGAATATTTTGATGAAATCAAGCAATGAATGATATCAAAGAAAGTTTTAGTGGTTATGGATGATGTTGATATGACAAGGAACCTTGGAGCCTTGCAACTTCCTATTCACAAGCATGCCACTAATGTAGATTGCAAGAGCAAAATATTCGTAAATTTTTGAAATTGGTAAGAATTGAAAAATCATGTAAAGGAGTTCGCAAAAGTAGACATCGCATTATTGGAGGAAGAACAAGCAAGCGAACTTTTCATGTTCCATGCATTCAAACATGCAAATAGTGTGACAAATGATTTCAAAAACATTTCTATGGAGATTATAAAAGCTCATGAGGGCCTCCCTTTAAACCTTGAAATATTGGCTTATTATTTGTGTGATATTTGTGATTGGAAATATGGAAAGATGCATTACATGAATTGAAAATTAGGCAAAACATAACATGGGGCTTTAATAATGAAATGCTTTGGAAAACTTTGCAAATTTTTTATGACCACTTGGTAAAAATAGAACAAGACATGTTTTTGGATAATGCTTGTTTTTTCACTGGTTTCAAAAAAAGTACATTTTGTCGAGTGTGTGGAATGCTGATGGTTTATTGAGCTCTATGTGTAGATTACGAAACTTGAAAAATAAATCTTCAATCAAATGGGCCAAGGATGGTAGCTTGTACATACATGAACAATTACAACACATGGGTCAAAATATTGTAATGGAAGTTCCAATTAATAAATTTATATGGAAACCAAATATATCTTTGCGAAAGAATCATGTTTGGGCAACATGTGTTAATTCAATCCTATGGTATATATATTTTGTCAAAATTCCAAATGAAACCATAAGTTTTAGCTTTATGAAAGGAGATGTAATATTTTTTCATTAAAAACATGACATTATAATGAAATTTTATTTTCATTGATGTTGACAATTATTTGTAATTTGTTTGATGTGGCGAAAATTTAGAAGGCATTTCTTTTAAAGAATGTGAAGTTTTGCCTTCATTTTTCCAAAATGACTCAAAAGGAGTTTGACAACTTTAGGTTACTTGACCTAACAAAAGCCTCACCAAATATAGTGGAAAATTTCATCCAAGGTCAAGAGTTGAATATCCTTCGATGATTGTGTTTCCAAGAATCCATGATCCAAAAGTTGCCAAATAATTTGGTTAATTGTTGTCACTTATGAATACTCCATTTAATGAATTGTAATTGTTTACAATTTTTTTTTGATATTTTAAATCATGGCCTTAATATATCAATATGTGTTGGTATGAATAATTATCTACATCTCTTGGCAAATTGAATGCACTTTTAGAACTTAATCTATTGGGGTGTTTGAGTTTGTAAGAATTACCTACATCTATTGGCCAATTGATTACACTTCAAAAGCTTAATCTATCAAGGTGTTCAAGTTTACAAAAATTTCCTAAACCTAGTAGCCAATTTAGTGCATTTCAAAACCTTCATTTGCAAGGATGTTCTAGGCTAGAAAAATTACCTGCATCTATTGGCTAATTAAATGCACTCCAAAACCTTCATTTGAATAATTGTTCGAGCTTGCAAAAATTACCTACATCTATTGGCCAGTTGAATGCATTCCACAACCTTCATTTGTTAAGGTGTTTGAACTTGCAAGAATTACTTACATATATTGGCCAATTGAGTGCACTCTAAAACATTCATTTATCAATGTGTTCAAGTTTGCAAGATTTACTTACATTTGTTGGCCAATTGACCACACTTCAAACCCTTCATTTGAATGATTGTTTGAGGTCCCAAAAAATTACCTACATCAATTGGCCAATTAAATACACTCAAAACCCCTTATTTTGTTAGATTATATGAGTTTGCAAGAATTACCTTCATTTGTTAGCCAATTGAATGCATTCCAAAACCTTCATTTGAATATATATTTGAGGTTACAAAAATTACCTACATTTATTGGCCAATTGATTGCACTACAAAACCTTGATTTGTCAAGTTGCTCGAGCTTGCAAAAATTACCTACATTTATTGGCCAATTGAATGTGCTCCAAAACCTTCGTTTGTAGGGGTGTTTAAGGTTGGAAGAATTACCTACATCTATTGGCCTATTGAGTGCACTTCAAAACCTTGAATTGTTGAGGTGTTCGAGTTTGCAAGAATTACCTACAACTATTGGCCAATTGAGTGCATTCCAAAACTTTCATTTATCAATGTGTTTGAATTTACAAGATTTGCTTACATCTATTGGCCAATTGAATGCACTCCAAAACTTTGAATTGTTTAGGTGTTCGAGTTTGTAAGAATTACCTACATCTAGTGGCTAATTGAGTGACTCCAAAACCCTCATTTGTCAATGTGTTTGAGTTTGCAAGATTTACCTACATCTATTGGCCAATTGAGTGCACTCCAAAACCTTCATTTGAATGATTTTTTGAGGTTGCAAAAATTACATACATCAATTAACCAATTGAGTGCACTTCAAAACCTTCATTTGAATGATTGTTCAAGCTTGCAAGAATTATTTACATCTATTGGCCGATTGAATGCACTTCAAAACCTTCATTTGAACGATTATTCAAACTTGCAAGAAATATCTACATGTATTGATTACTTGAGTGCACTCCAAAACCTTTATTTATCAAGGTGTTCTAGGTTTGTAAAAATTACTTACATTTATTGGCCAATTGAATGCACCCCAAAACTTTGATTTATGGGTGTTTTGAGTTTGTAAAAATTACTTACATGTATTGGTTAATTGATTGGACTCAAAAGCTTGATTTGAATAATTATTTGAGTTTGCAAGAATTATTTACATGTATTGCCCAATGAAGTGCACTCCAAAACCTCCATTTGTGAAGTTGTTGAGGCTTACAAGAATTACCTACATCTATTGGTTAATTAAATGCCCTCCAAAACCTACATTTGTTAAGTTATTGGGGCTTGCAATAATTAGTTACATCTATTGGTCTATTGATTACACTCCAAAACCTTCATTTGTAGTTATGTTCAAGGTTGGAAGAATAACCTACATCTATTAGCCAATTGAGTCCACTCAAAACCCTTGATTTGTTAGAATGTTGGAATTTGCAAGAACTACCTACATTTATTTGCCAATTGAGTGCACTCCAAAACCTTCATTTGAACAATTGTTGGAACTTGCAAAAATTACCTACATTTATTAGCCAATTGAGTGCACTCGAAAACCTTCATTTGAACGATCATTCAAGCTTGCAATAATTACCTACATATTTTGGCAATTGAATGCAATCCAAAACATTCATTTGAATGAATGTTGGAACCTACAAAAATTACCTACATTTATTGGCCAATTAAGTGCACTCAATAACCTTGATTTGTGGGCGTGTTCGAGATTGCAAAAATTACTTATAGTATTGCCCAATTGAGTGCATTCAAAAACCTTGATTTATGGGGTGTTTGAGTTTACAATAACTACCTACATCTATTGGCCAATTGACTGCACTCCAAAACATTCATTTGTTGGGGTGTTCGAGCTTGCAAGGTTTACCTACATCTATTGGGCAATTGAATGCACTTCAAAACCTTCATTTGTTAGGGTGTTGGAGCTTGCAAGAATTACCTACATCTATTAGTGAATTCAATGCAATCCAAAACCGTCATTTGTCAAGGTGTTAGAGGTTACAAGAATTACCTACATCTATTGGCCAAATGAGCGCATTCCCAAACTTTTGTTTTGACCATGTTCAAGCTTGCAAGAATTATGTACATCTATTGGCCAATTGAATGCACTTCAAAACATTGATTTGTCAAGGTGTCAAGGAGTTCGCAACATTTACATACATGTAGTGGCTAATTGAGTGCACTCCAAAGCATTAATTGTAAGGGTGTTCGAGCTTGCAAGAATTATCGACATCTATTAGTCTTGAATGCATTCCAAAACTTCATTTGTCAGGGTGTTTAAATTGGCGAAAATTACCTACATCTATTGGGGAATTGAATGCATGTCAAAAGTTTAAATTGTTGACTAAATGTAAATTATAATGTGTAGGATTTCAAGCAAAACAAGAATTATATATTATGTCAACAAGATTTCATTCATTTTGAATTATTCTACAAATCACATAAAAATGATTTGGGTTTGGGTATGTTATAAAAATCATGAATATTTAATTGATTCATTATTGCGCTTTTATATTGTAAATGTACACCAATAAATTTATAAAGGTTTTAAAAAAACCCTTGTGTGACAACATTTTTTATTAATTTTGAAAATCCAATTTATTGTTGTCAAATGATTAAAAATATATTTAGCCCAAGTATATGTTTAATGGAAGAGCATTTTACAACCTCAAAATTTCATAATCATCAACATTATCGTAACATAATGTAATAATGAACAAAATTTGAAATTCATATGATTGATCTCCATGAGTTCAAGAAATTTAGAAAATTATGGGGAAGATTGTTTTTAATGGTTACTGTTTTATATGGGTAAAATTTCATGGACAAATTTTCATTAAAATTGGTACTTTTTAATTAATTAATTATAATTATAATGATTTTAAAAATTATAAATAACAATAATGTTGTTTGAACAATTAAATCATTAATATGTGCACCAATTCCATAACATAATGATGAGTTATGATATAAACCATCATCTATTGCAACTTTTCAAGGTTTGTTCACAATGAAAGTTCCAAAAATGAATGTTTAATGTCTTTTAAAGGATTTTGAAGTCCAACTTTGAGTTTTTATTTATTAAAATGATAACAATTGTAGTGCATAATAAATAAAATGATGTTATATTATATTAATAAAATTTAAAATTTTGTTTTGGACATTATGTAAATGTTTTTTTTGAGATTTTAAAACTAAATATATTAATTGTTTTAAACTTCATTTTTTGAGTAATCATGCAAACTGATTTCAAACTTTTTGTACATGAAAAACATGTTTTGTTTAAATCAAGTATGTGTTCATTGGGTAAAGTTGATGTAAAAAAATCATATCAATTTTGATTCAAATGGTTGCAAGGGAAAGGATTCATTTGTTTATATTAATTTGCTAGTTGTCTACATCCATTAAGCTCAAAATTTCTAGCTCGAAGCATTCATATGTGTACTTGTAAACCATAATATTGATGCACAATTATGTATGCATGTGAAAAATCACTAGCGCCACATGAATTATCTTATTTTGGGCGATTCAATTTTGTTCACTCAAATTTTTTCCATGTAATCGTTATTTTTAAAAGTAGCTTTAAGAAATGTTGGAAGTTTTATTCCTTTTTTGTGGAACTCAAATTGTGAATGAACCTTTCATAAAAAAATATCTTATAAATATCCACCATCATGCATCAAACATGGACAAGTGTTCGAAATTGTCAAATTGTGATAGTATTTTGTTCACATTGTATATGTAGCTTGCATTCGCCTTGTCCAATTGTTTGAGCTTGTAATAATTACCTACATCTATTGACCAATTGAATGCCCTCCAAGAGCTTTGTTTGTGGGGGTATTTGAACTTTCAAGAATAGATGTATATTTATTGACCATTCAAGTGCACTCCTAAAGCTCATTTAATATGGGGGTGTTCAAATTTGCTAAAATTAGTTGTACATCTATTGGTTACTTGAATGCAACCCAAAAGCTTCATTTGCTAGTACATGCATTCAAAGTGGACCAAAAACAACACATTAGAACTTCCCAAAAAACTCAACACACAAAGGCTTATCGTGGATGTCATGTAAGAAAATATTAGTCATGTGATCCAAACAATGCAATTTACATATGGCCATTTGGTAAGTATTGATTTTACATAACTTTTATACTATAGTATTTTTACAACAAATTATATATATCTCAAAATGTACATTCTAAATCTTATAAAGAGAAACATAAAATAACTGATATATTCATTATTGCAACAATGATTTTGTACTTCTTACACATAGTTTTTTTATGATTGAAAAAATAACCATTGTTGTTGCAGATGAATAGGATGGTAGGTGGTAACCTACATGAAATAATGAAAGTAATATCCATTGCATTAGTAGATATTGGCCAAAATGTAACCACTCTATTTGCGATTATCAGTTATTTGCAACTACATTTGGACATTTTTGTAACTATTTCTTGTGTTGGTCATATTTGCAACTACACTACAATTAGTTTGTGATTATTTTGATGTTCATCCTTACATGTAAACAACATTTCATTTGGTTTTCATCCAAGAAGAACAATTTATGTCCCATTAGTTGTAAACATGACCAATTTAGTTACAACCTTATGAATATACAAAAGTGTATTAGAATTTATAAATGTATATTTTGAATGTATATGAACAACCATATTACACATGTATTCAAGTATTATTATTAGCATAAATGGCCTTGGTATTATGGTTACACTAATTAGTGTATATTTTGAGTATATTAAAATTTTATGTAAAATATTTACCAAATATATTGTGCCCATATTACAAATTTATCCACACCATCTTATTATATTTCTTAAAATTATTACAAATGACTAATATTAATATTATGTATTTATATTAATTACATGTAATAAAAAAACTAAATTTCAAAATTATCTTTGATTATTTTTTGAAAATAGTATTATTTTACCATGTTATGATCATAATGACGATGAATTTAGAATGATAGGAAAAATAATTATATAATTACTGAAATAATTACTTCTAAAAATATTATTATTAAATTATTTTCAAATGACTAATGTAATTACTAAAAATTAATTTTTTATTTATTAAAAATAAAAATTACAATAAATCATAATAGTTATAACAAGTGACAAAATCATATATAATAATAATAATAAAATAGCTAACCTAGGCTAGAAAAAAATTAAATTATTATTATTATAAGTAATCAATTATGAAATATTACTATATTATAATAATTACCAGGAAATATTAATATATAGTTTTAAGTTTTTATGTTTCAAATTTATAATTAATATTTATTAATTATGAATTAGTCAATGCTTATATTCAAATATATATATATATATATATATATAGAAAGAGAGAAAAAGAGTTTTACTATTTTATTATTTTATAATAATTAGTGTAGTAGTTAAAATGGAAATCTAATAAATTATTATATAATTTCAGAAATTATTTTTGAAGGAAGCATACACTTATTAAAAATATAAAATATTTATTGTGATAGTTCATAAATAGTTATAATGAATGAAGTAATAATATGAATAATAAAAATAAAATAACCTTGGTTACCAACTAGTTACAATAATAACTGAATTAATGTTATTTTTACTATTAAATATTTACATTTATATTTATTATTAAATATAAAAATGAGAATAATTATGGGAATAATTATAATAATATAGTTAGTCTAGGTTAGGTTCTAATTATATTATTAAATTTAAAACACTACTACTCAATATTTATAATTAATAGTTAATAACTATTAAATTACTGAATATTTTAGTTATTATATTAATTTATTTGGTTATTAAAAAGTAATTAATTAGTGATTAATATTTATTTATTTATCAAAACATTAGCCAATCACTAGTTAATTAAATTGGTTGATAGATCTGTAACACGAAATTAAGTCGTCACGCCAATGTGAACACTTCCTAATCTTGGAAGTTAAGTTTGCTTTATTAGCCATTTCTTTTTGTGGCGGTTGTCTCTCCATTACTACTACATGGAAGTGCATGGGAAATCTCTTTCTGGGTGTGTGTAAGATGTTGTACAAGAAGGAATGAATGGCGGCTACTACTGAATGAGCATGGAGGCTGATCACGCGTGGTAGAGGCGGCGCCGAATTATGGTGAGGAATGGAGCTGCAATTATGAGCTGAGGCAGTTTGGAGGTGCTGAAAAGATGAGCTATGGAGGGGGGTCCTCAATTTTTTTGCAAAATAGCCAGTAAAGAGGAGGAACACTGACTGTGGTTAAGGAGCTTAGAAGATGTATAGGTAGTAAAGGAGATCGGCTGGTTGCCAACATTCTTGGCTGGTTACTGTTTTTTTTCCGTTGCGCCAATAGCTCGGCCAAAGAATTGCATTTTGTTTTCATGTGGCATTGTCGAAAAAAAGAATAAAGTGAGATCCAAAACCAGAGATCTGTTGAATGTGTTAGCATGGAAGCCCGTGAGCACAAGCTATGTGTGTGAGCAAAAGTTTGCAGGGTGTTTGTAGGTGAATGTTCATGACTAGGAAGGAAAGATCAGAAGTGTAGTCAGAACCCCAGGAACTGCAGATCGTGTATAGATCTAGTAGGCAGCAGGGTGTTTGTTTAAATTAAACACTCTCCTTTTTCGTATCAAAGCCGGTTCGGTAGTTTCGGTAGAACCTATAGAGGTCTAGGTAGAATGTATCATGTCTTCATCTGGTGCAGACGAGGTAGGAGAAGAAGAATTAACGCAGGACGTTTGTGAACAACGAATTGTTAATGGGTTTGATTATCTGACTACTCAGGGTGGACCATAAAGAGGAGCGGTAGTGTTGCATTTCCTGGGTTTTGGTGTGATAACACTTGTAAGAATAGATCCAGAGGAAGCCCGAATCGGAGACGTAGCAGTAGAGATAGCTCATAGTGGCTTTCATACGCGCGTTGAGGTTTGGTTGAAGGTGAGAAATGGAACAAAGGGATGGGTGTCAATCTCACAGCTACAGACACAATCCTACTACACTTCGTACCTTGCGTAGAGTAACGCCTATGCTCACTGAGAGACAGCGTGGTGTGCCGAAGTTGGGAGACATTTGGATTCCCAAGGCTACTGTCTCACCTAACCATTTTGCCAGATTTTACATCCCTGGTGTGGAGGATTTGTTCCAAACTGGAGATCGTTTTGTCAGGGTGGAACATTATGGATCGAGGTCTCGTCTCATAAGTTGGAGAATGTGGCGCGATCTAGAAGGGAAGTGGCAATTCCAGCAGGAATCTGTAGATGAACAGTGTTTTTTTATTTTTCCATCTAATTTTGCACCTTTGAGACCAGTGGTTGAGGGAGCTCAGTCTGAGTTTGATGTGTAGCTCGAATGACATTTGTTTTTCTCAAGAGTCAGAACTGAGCTGCAGAGGCTGAGAAACTTGTTGATTCTATTGACACATGTTTGTTGTTTAAGGACTATGTGTTCTAGGCGGTATTGCAATTTTTGTTTGTTGCTGCATATTTGCGAAATGACCAATCCCCAGGGAATGGATGAGCTGTTCTGGGGACAAGACCATGAAGATGTTAATGATTGGGCAAAGCGACTCACCATGGCTGCTGAGGTGCGAGACCTGAATGGAGACAAGCTCTTCAAGATTGCCAAGTTGAATCTGAGGGGTCGCGCCAAGGAATGGTTCAAGAGGTTGCAGCTGGCACCCGCTAATTGGGCAGAACTAAGGACGCTGATAGTACAGAAGTATGGGGATGTTGATGCTGATGACATCAGGATGAAGTTGGATGCCATCAAGCAAGAACCTAGGGAGAGAGTTCAA
>Ga0116229_10012724_pt1 | contig 12045 bp, 11 predicted proteins | sample S1TSphgellanicum_3_FD_87313 | JGI IMG/M metagenome (GOLD analysis project Ga0116229, IMG submission 87313) | Host-associated microbial communities from peat moss isolated from Minnesota, USA - S1T2_Fc - Sphagnum magellanicum MG | ecosystem: Host-associated > Plants > Peat moss > Unclassified...
GGGCCGGACCGGCTTTCACAATCCATGTTGTTGTTCAGCACCGGTTTCGGGGCAATTGTTGTATGGTCGGCAGCATTTAACCTAAGACGCCGCTGGCTGAAGGAACGCAAAACGTTCGAGGAAGACTATCGAAACCCGTACGGGGATCGATAGACCTTAAACTGCACCTTCAGGAAGTTTCAGAGTCTTTAAAGTGCTTTTGCAAACTCACCTCCCTATGCTCGCTTTTGATGAGGCCGCGCGGATTGTCCGGCGGAGTCCTCGTCATCAACATTGAATCGAAATACAGGAGAGATAACATGGCACTATGGTCAGAATGGGTCGCCGCGAACGAAACCGGCGGCAGCAATTTCACGGAAAAAGCAACGGTCAACCTGGGCGGTTCTTTCAACGTCTATGCCTCGTGCGCCCTTTCAAAGTTCAGCGGCACGGGCGGATCGCCACAGGCGGAGATGTATATCACCGAATACGTGCAGAACGGCAACCCGGTTTCGGGCAGCTTCAACGAGGTGATCGGCAACGGCATTTCCAGCCTCACCGTCGCGCTAACGGTGAACAACGCCAACGCCAAAGGTGTTATGACCGTTACAACGGATCGTTAATGCCCAGCAACAACGGATGGGTGTAGCGAAAGCGACGCCCATCCTCTTGTTATATTGATAGGCTTGAGCTTTGAACCGCCAAATGCGTCATTGCGAGGAGCGAAGCGACGAAGCAATCCATCTTCCTTCCTTTCCGTACCGTTAGAAGCTTTCACAGCACGTGAGCACCCCTAGGGCGGAAAAGCGAAGCGCATTCCGCCATCTTTCATTGCATCATCGCCGCGCCCATCCGATCGCAAAGATCCGTTCCTCCACGCCGGCACGAGCAAGACGATTCCGGCCCCCCAAGCAGCGAAGCCCATCCTGCCGCGGCCCTTTCAAGAGAGTGATGGGCTTCGCCGGGCGTCACCCATTCTCGTTCCGCCGGCCATTTTACAAAACATTGTAAATCATTAAAAAATTGCTAAATCACGAGGAATTTTCTTAACAAATCACTACCAATAAACCAGCCGACCGGCCAAGCATTCAAAACTTCATTGGATAACTTATGGTTTCCAAACAATTAACAACCCGCCGTCCGGTTAATTTTGTCCCTCCATTGCCCAATCCGAAGGCATTTTTACAAGGTTTACATCCCCAACCGAACCCTGAAACCGTGCCACAAACGCGGCATACGCGGCAAGAACTTCCCGCCCTACGCCCCCCGCATCCTCTTCGCCGCCGCATTATGCGCCGCCATCAGCGCCGCCAAATCCAGCCCCGGAATTGCCCCATCCACCACGCGCCAAATCCCCGCCACCATCACCCTATCCGCCCTATGCGCCCCACATGTCACCAGCGCCGCCAAAGGGTCATCAGCACCGGAAAACCGCAGCTCATCCAATTTGAACAACGCCAAATCCGCCTGCATCCCCACCGCCATCGCCCCCAGATCATCCCGCCCCAAACACCGCGCGGAGCCTTGCGTCGCCCAGCGTATCGGGTCCCGAAATGTCGCCGCCGCAATGCCGCCGCCGGCGCGCTGCAGAAACATTCCCTGCCGCAATTCCTGCATCAAATTGGACCCATCGTTGGAAGCTGATCCATCCACTGCCAGCCCCACCGCCACCCCCGCCGCCTCCAACGCCCCCACCGCGCAAATACCGGAGCCAAGAATCATGTTGGAACTCGGGCAATGCGCCACGCCAATCCCCGCCTTGCCCATCCGCTGCATCTCATCGGGCGTGAAGTGTATGCCATGCGCAAACCAGGTACGGTCCGTAAGCCACCCCAGCTCCTCCAAATAATCCAGCGGCCTTTTGCCAAAGCAGGCCAGGCAATAGTCATTCTCATCCTCCGTCTCGCCCAGATGCGTATGCATATGCAGCCCCAACCGCTCCGCCTGCTTCGCCGTCTCCCGCATCAAATCAGCGGAAACCGAAAACGGCGAACACGGCGCTAAAGCCAGTTGCGTCATCGCCCCCCGGCCCGGCTGGTGCCATTTTTTCGCCAGGCGCTCACCATCCGCCAGAATCACATCAATCTTCTGCACAACGGAAGCCGGCGGCAGCCCGCCATCCTCGGTGGATAAATCCATGGACCCGCGGCACAGCACCGCCCGCATCCCCAACGCCGCGGCTTCCTCCATTTCAATGTCAATCGCGTGGCCCAAGGATGGCGGGAAAACGTAATGATGGTCCGCCGCCGTGGTGCAGCCGGAAAGCAGCAATTCCGCCAGCGCCAGCCGGCACGCCACCCGAAACTCCGCATCCGTCAGCTTCGCCCAGACCGGGTACAGCGCCACAAGCCAGTCGAATAATTTCTTGTCCAAAGCCGGCCGGTACGCGCGTGTAAGGGTCTGGTAGAAATGGTGATGCGTGTTTATCAGCCCCGGCAGCACCACGTGCGCGCTGGCGTCAAACACCGCATCCACCATCGGCACCTGTCCAGCGGGCACCAATTCGGCAATCTCCGCCCCCTCCACCACCAGCCCGCCTTCCGCCCCCGCCGGCATCCCGGCAAGGGGGTTTTTGATCCATGTGCGCATCGTTTGGCTCCTTGTCCCGCCGGGTTATTCGGAAAAGCCCCACTTAAACCTAATCGCGTCAAGCATAATGCGTGCCTGTGCAGTTAGTTCGTTTGCCTCCGCCGCGTCGGCCGTCTGATTGGGACTGTAGTCTGCGTCCACACGGTTTGAGCGTGCATGGCTTATAACCGTCGCGGCGGCGCCCAGCGGGTCTTGTTCACCTGCAACCAGCTTGCCAAAATGCTCGATGACATGCTCGTGGCTGTGGGGGACATCGCGGTGTTTGCCTACCCCACCAGCCGCTAGAATGGCTGCGGATGCAGCATGGTGCATAGCATAATAAGCAGAATGGACGCAGGCATTCGGCGCCTGGCCCCAGTTGGCAAGACGCTCTGCTTCCAGCAGGTGTTGCATCGCTTTCTCGAACGCCTCTTGAGATTTCTTGAACCGGTCTCCGTCGGATAGAGGCATAAACGCCGAAGGCCGGGACCTATTTTGATGCTTCTTTTTGGGCGGATGTTTGTCCCTCGGCATTATGCCACAACAACGCCGTCTCGCGCTATGTTTCGAGCAAGAAACCCGGGCTGTTCCACGGTCAGATAAGAGTCTGGGAACGCCATGGGCCGAATGTGGAAGCCCGACAATATGTAGGGGTAGGCCAGATCAGCCATCGCGCGGCCTGCTGCGCGGCGGTCGTCGAGGCCTTGGATAAACACCGCCACGTCATAATCCGAATCCGGCCTCGCATCGCCGCGGGCACGCGAGCCGAAAAGCAAAACGTCCACCACACGCCCCGGAAAATGCGCCTCCACCTGGCGCCGGAACTTTCGCAGCCGTGCGGCGGCGCGGGGGCGCACCACGTCGTCCAGGCTCGGATCGGCGTAAACCGTGACCATAATGCCTGATGATAGGTGGAAGGTTTGCGGCTTTCAACCGGCGCGTTCAGCCCGCCCGCCTGTATCCAATCCGGCAACACTTCACCAGAAAAAACATCTTGCAGGCAACGCCCCGCGCCGATACCGTTACGCATGATCCGCAATCTGGCGTGGAACTTGCAGGGTGAAGAAACATGGATTCTGAAATCGAACCGCTCCCGCCGAGAGACCCATTGCTGGCCCTGCGCGGCATTACCAAGCAATTCCCCGGCTGCCTTGCCAATGACCATGTGGACCTGACCGTCGGGCAGAACGAAATTCATGCATTGCTGGGTGAAAATGGCGCGGGAAAGAGCACGCTGGTCAAAATCATCTACGGTGTCATGAAGCCGGATGCCGGCACCATCACTTGGGCCGGCAAACAAGTCACCATCCCTAACCCGGCCCAGGCGCGGGCACTGGGCATCGGCATGGTCTTCCAGCATTTCTCGCTGTTCGAGGCGTTGACGGTCGCGGAAAACGTCGCCCTCGGCCTCAACAACCCAGAAGACCGCATCGGGCTGCATGACCGCATCGTTGATATTTCCACCAAATACGGCCTGCCTTTGGACCCGGAGCGCGCCGTGAATGACCTATCGGTGGGCGAGCGCCAGCGCATCGAAATCGTCCGCTGCCTGTTGCAGAACCCCAAACTGCTGATCATGGATGAGCCAACTTCGGTCCTCACCCCGCAGGAAGTGCAAAAACTTTTCGGCACACTCCGCCGCCTGGCGTCGGAAGGCTGCTCGATCCTCTATATCAGCCATAAGCTGGAGGAGATTCGCGCCCTTTGCGAAAAAGCCACCATCATGCGCCTCGGCAAAGTTGTCGCGCATTGTACGCCCGCCGAAAAAACCGCCCGCGAACTGGCGGAGCTGATGATCAGCGCCAAGCTGAAGCAGCAAAGTTTTTCCCATAAAATCCAGTCCACCGCCGCCCCGCGCCTGGTGCTGGACAGGCTCACCATCAAATCCAACCAGCAATTCGGCACGGATTTGAAGGATATTTCCTTCTCCGTCTCCGCCGGAGAAATCCTCGGCATCGCCGGCATCGCCGGCAATGGTCAAAGCGAACTCATGGACGCGTTCTCCGGCGAAATTCCCGCCGGCAGCCCCAAAAACATCATGCTGGACGGCGTGCCCATCGGCCATGACGGGCCCCGCGCGCGCCGCCGGCGCGGCGTGTGCTTCCTGCCCGAAGAACGCAACGGCCACGGCGCCGTCGGCCCCATGACCCTCTCCGAAAACGGATTTTTGTCCGCCCACGTACGCGGCGCGTTGGACAAGTTGGGCCTTATCAACCGTAAGCGCACGCGTGAATTCGCCGCCGGCGTCATCAAAAGCTTCGATGTCCGCACCACGGGCCCGGAATCGGAGGCCCGTTCCCTCTCCGGCGGCAATCTGCAAAAATTCCTGGTCGGGCGGGAGGTGGTACAGCAGCCCGGCGTGCTGATGATCAGCCAGCCCACCTGGGGGGTGGATGCCGGCGCCGCGGCAGCCATTTATGAAGCCCTGGTGGCCCTTGCGGAAGGCGGCACGGCCATCGTCCTCATCTCCCAGGACCTCGATGAGATCCTGCTCCTGTGCGACCGGATCGCGGTGATTGCGGCGGGCCGGGTTTCACCGCCGATGCCGGTTAAGGATGCCACGATCGAGCAGATCGGCTTGCTGATGGGCGGCGGCAAGGCGCCTTCGTTGGAAGAAACCCATGTTCCGGCTTGAACCGCGCGGATTACGTTCGGATTTCTGGACCTACGGCTCGCCGGTGCTCGCGGTGGTGCTTACCATCGTCACCATGGGCATTATTTTCGCCATCATGGGCGCGCCGCCGCTCACCGCCATCGAAACCTTCCTCATCTCCCCCATCCTCACCGTCACCGGCCTGTCCTCGCTCCTGGTCCGCGCCGCACCTCTGATCATGATCGCGATTGGCCTCTCCTTCTGCTACCGCGCGAATGTGTGGAACATCGGCGGTGACGGCCAGTTCACCATCGGCGCTTTGGCCGGCGCGGGGCTTGCCTTGTTTCTGCCCAACGAGGCTTTCTGGTGGTTCTACCCAACCGTCCTCATCTTCGGCATTCTCGGCGGGATGGTGTGGAGCGGCATTGTCGCCTTCCTGAAACTGCATTTCAATGCCAATGAAATTCTCACCAGCCTGATGCTCAACTACATCGCGCAGTTGGTCCTGGTCTGGCTTGTCACCGGCCCGTGGCGGGACCCGCAGGGTTTCGGCTTCCCGCAATCCGCGATGTTTTCCGCCGGCGCCACCACGCCGAATTTCGGCGCCACCACCATTCATCTGGGCTGCCTGCTGGCACCATTACTGGCGATTGCAGTCTGGCAGGTCATGGCGCGCTCGGTGCTCGGCTTTCAGTTGAAAGTGGTGGGCCAGGCGCCGCGCGCCGCGCGCTATGCCGGGTTTTCCAACGCCAAACTCACCTGGATTGCGCTGCTGGTCTCCGGCGGGCTTTCCGGCCTTGCCGGCATCATTGAAGTCACCGGCCCCATCGGGCAACTCACCACTGGTATCACGCCGGGCTACGGCTACACCGCCGTCATCGTCGCGTTTCTGGGCCGGCTGCATCCCATCGGCGTGATTTTCGCCGGGCTATTGCTCGCCCTTTCCTACCTCGGCGGCGATGCAGCACAGATCAACCTCAACCTGCCGAATTCCATCACCGGCATTTTCCAGGGCGTGCTGCTGTTCTACCTGCTCGGTGCGGATATTCTGATCCTCTACCGCTTCAGGCGCCCAAAACCCGCCGTGAAACCCGCTTTGGTCCCGGAGCCTGCCGAATGAACCTTTTCTACATTACCAGCTTCGTCCTCAGCATCATCAGCGCCTCCACGCCGCTTTTGCTGGCCGCTTCGGGCGAGCTGATCACCGAAAAATCCGGCGTGCTGAATCTGGGTGTTGAGGGCATGATGCTGATCGGCGCCATCGCCGGGTTCGCCACAGCGCACGCCACCGGCAGTGCCGGCCTCGGCGTCGTCGCCTCCGCCTTCGCTGGCGCCGCGATTTCCATGATCTTCGCCGTCCTCACCCTCAGCCTGCTCGCCAACCAGATCGCCACGGGCCTGGCGCTCACCATTTTCGGCCACGGCTTCGCGGCTTTGCTGGGTGCCGGCTATGTCGGCATCGCCGCCCCCACTTTGCCGAAAATCGCCATTCCGTTCCTGTCGGAAATTCCCTTCTTCGGCCCTATCCTGTTCGACCAGAATTTCCTGATCTACTTCTCCTTCGCCGTGCTCTTCGGCATTGCCTGGTTTCTACGAAAAACCCATGCGGGCCTTATCCTCCGCGCGGTGGGGGACAGCCACGATGCTGCCCACGCCATGGGCTATTCCGTCATTCCCATCCGCTACGCCGCCGTTGCCTTCGGCGGCGCGATGGCCGGCATCGCCGGCGCCTACCTCTCGCTGTATTACTCCCCGCTCTGGAGCCAGGACCTCGCCGCCGGCCGCGGGTGGATTGCGCTGGCGCTGGTGGTGTTCTCCGCATGGCGGCCGTTCTGGCTGCTGGCCGGCGCCTATCTGTTCGGCGGCATCACCTATCTCTCGCTCTATCTGCAGGGCCTGGGCGTTCCCATCCCCTCCCCGCTTATCTCCGCCCTACCCTATATCGGCACTGTCGTCGTGCTGGTCATCATCTCCCGCGACCGCCGCCGCATCCGCCTCAACCAGCCGGCGTGCCTCGGCAAGTATTTCCACGCCGTGGCGTGATGATCTCGACAGTTTCCCGGCTAAGCACTATGTTTAGGCAGTGACAACAGCGGCTTTTGACACACTTAAGCTTGCTCGCGCTCTTCGCGACGCGGATTTCACAACGGTGCAGGCCGAGGGTGCGGCAGAAGCGATTGCAGCGGCGATCCAGTCCGATCTCGCGACAAAAGCGGATTTGATGGCTGTTAAAAGCGAAATGACAGGCTCAATCGCTGAAGCAAAGGCAGACATCTTGAAGTGGATGTTTGGCACCATTGGTTTCCAGACCATCGTGATCCTCGGCGCCGTCTTCGCTCTGGCGCACGCCTCTCACCCGTGATCGGGCGCATCAATCAACCCGCCTGCCTCGCCAGCGTAGGACCAAAGCACTGAAAGCGGTACCGCGATTCGTCCCGGCCCGAATGAAAGAAGCTGTTCGCCAAGATAAACCACAAAGCCAACTCCCCGGTACGCCTGCCCGGGCCCTTGCTTGAGGAACCAATCTATGTGCCGGAAATCAGCGGCACTTACGCTGGCGGAAGCTTTGGTTTCAAACAGCGCCAGCAACCTGCCAGGTGCTTCCGCCACAATATCAATCTCGCGCGGCGCATTTCGCCAGTGAAACAGCCGCCAATGTTTGGAAAGCAGCGGCAGGGTTTTTTCAAGCTCGGTATAAACATAGGTTTCCAGAACATGGCCCAGCGCCTCGGGATGCGCGCCGAGATCATAGCTGCGGGAATCCTCGCCACGCAAAGCCGTCGCACATCCGGTATCGAGAAAATGCAGTTTTGGGCTTTTTACATCCTTACCGGCGCCAGATGACATCCATGCCGGCAGCCGATGCACGATCCCAAGCGTCGAGAGTATATCAAGATAATCATTCACCGTTTCACGCCGCGCCCCAAGGTCGCTGCACAACCGCGCGACATTCATCTCCTCCGCCGTATGGCAAGCGAGCTGGTTGATAAGCCGCCGCAACACATCCGGCTTGCGCACCTCGGCAACCGCGGCAACATCACGTTCCAGAATACTATCGATATAGCTTTGGTAGCGATGGATACGGTCAATATCATCCAGCTTCCGTATCTCCGGAAAACCGCCACGAACAATCAGGTCTATGGCATCGGCACGGCGGAAGCCGCGCGGCCGGGGTATCAACTCCATGCAGCTCTGCTGGCCGCCGGCCACCGCATCAAGCAGGCGGCATACGCCGGTGCCGGCAATTTCGGCACTGCTGAACGGCCGGAGCAAAAGGCTGGCAACCCGGCCCGCGAGACTATCCAGCGCCTTGCCGGCCGCAAAAATATCGGATGACCCGGTGAGCAGATACTGGCCCGGCCGCCTGTCCATATCCACGATCTGTTTGAGCGCCAAGGTAACGCCGGGAACGCGCTGCACCTCATCGATCACCACGGGCAGGCCAGCGCCCGACACCTGCTGGGCAAGCGCCTGCAACTGGCCAAACGGGTCGGCTTCCAGAGCGGCGCGCAACCCGTCATCATCCAAAGTCAGGTAACGGGCTGATGGTATCATGTCCCGCACCAGCGTCGTCTTGCCGGCCTGGCGCGGGCCAACAATATTCACAACCCGGCTAGCACCTAGGGCGCGTACAACGCGCGGTGCCAGGTGGCGGTAAATATCTTGTATGTTCAACAGGTTCATAATTTCTACTATTAGAAAATATATATTTCTACTACTAGGTAGAAAATATTTCTACTATTTTCTTTGTCTAAAATCCCCTATTATCTAATCCCGTGCCTCGCACACCGCCAACTGCTCCCGGCAGATCGACACAAACACATCCAGCGCCACCGGCAGTGACCGCCCCTGCCTTAGGTAAACCCCAAGCTCCGTCACCACCGGCCCCGGCTTCGCCAGCGGTAGAAATACCAGCAGCCCCGCCGCCAACTCCTCCTCCAGCCCAATCCGTGAGCGGAACGCCACCGCGTTCATCCGCAGCGCCAGCGTCTTCATCAGCGCCAGTGAGTTCACCTCCGCCGCCACCTGCAACCTTCCCTCAAACCGCTGCAGCGGCGCCTCCAGTAGCGAGTGAATCGAAAGCTCCGGCGCCGGCAGAATCAAACTATGCCGCACGCATTGCGCAAAGCTCACCACGCCATCAACCGCCTCCGCCGCGAGCGGATGATCCGGCCGCATGATCGCGCCGAGCCGGAACCGCCCCACCGCCAGTTGCTGCAATTCCCGGTTCCGCTGCAGCGAAAACCCAATGCCGAGATCAGCCTCCCCGCGCAACAAGGCGCCGGGGACCTGGTTGGACCCGGCCGTATGAATCTTACTGCGAATCGCCGGGTATCGCCGCGCCATAATGCCCAAAACCTCCGGCAGAAACGACGCATTCAGCGACTCCGCGGAAATCACCGAAATCTCGCCGCGCCTTAAGCCCCGCAGCGCATCGAACTCGCTTAACGCCCGCCGCTCATCCTGCAGTACCGCAATCGCGTGGCGGGCCATCACCTCACCCGCCGCGGTCAGGCTCATGCCGCCGGGCAACCGCTCGAACAGCTTCAGCCCAAGCTCTTCCTCCAGGTTCAGCACCTGCCGGTTCACCGCGGACGCCGCCAAGCCCAGGTGCCGCGCCGCCTCCCGCACCGAGCCATGCCGGCGCACCGCATCAAAATAAAGCACGGCTTTATAGTTAGACATTAGTTACCAGTCATCAGTCATCAGAAAGCGCCGCCACTGAAGACTGACGGCTGATAACTGATGGCTGCCTGTTGCCGAAAACGCAACGCTTAATAATTAAGCTGTTGCGGGGTTAAAACGAGACCGCCGCGCGAAAATTTCGGCAAACCGCCACACAACTGCAATAATTCCCGCACAAAAAACCAGGACAGCTTGGAAAATTTGGTTAAATTATCAGTACGCAATATTCTGGCACAAAACTTGTATACAACCTTGTCGGCGAATTTCGCCATCAACGGGGACCACAACAACGGGCTAGGAGCTTCATTATGAATCGCAGCATATGTATCGCAGCACTCGCGGCCGCCGCGTTTGGCGCCTTCGGCATCGCGAAGGCCAATGCCGCCCCCTCCATCGAGTTTCAGGATTTTTACCTCAGCTACCGTTACCTGCCGGACAACGAGGCACCCGGCTACCACGGCAGCACGCCGGAAAACGCCATCAACCTGTCCTACGCCAATGCCTGGACCTATGGTTCCAATTTCTTCTCGCTGGATTTCGAACAATTCAACTTGGGCGATGCCTCACAGACCATCGCGCCACAGTCCAATCTCGGCTCTTCCGAATTCTACGGCGTTTTTCGCACGACTTTGAGCGGCAACAAAATCTCCGGCACCAGTGACTTCGCCATCGGCCCGTTCTCGGATATCGGGTTCCAGCTTGGCGCCGATTACGATGTGCAAAACGATTCCTTCGCCTCCTACAAGCGCCTCGTGGTCGCCGGGCCGGAATTCGATGTCGCCCTTCCAAAAGGCTTCTGGAGCATTTCCCCCCAGGTCTCCCATGAGTGGGACACCAACGGGTTTGCCTACCCGGAAGGCCCGCGGGACAGTTTCGCGGTGACCTATGAAATTGAAACCGCCTGGCTCTATCCCTTCAATATCGGCCCTGTGCCGCTGCAATTCACCGGCTTTGCCAATCTCATCGGCCCGAAGGGCAGAGGCTATTCCGAACCGGCGGGATTTTCGGGCGATTTCTATCACAAGACCGAAATCCTGTTTCACCCCAAGCTGATGCTCGATGCCGGCAGCCTGATCGGCTATACGCCAGGCAAGCTGATGGTCGGCGTGGGTTACGAATGGTGGATGAACAAGTTCGGCAGTTACAAGCCTTACGTTGAAGGTACGCAACAATCTTCGGTTTTCTTTGAAGTCGGCTATCATTTCGACTAGACTGCTGAAAAAACGCCAGTCACGGGGTAAAATAAACGGGCTACCCACTTAAGGAGACTTTGTATGGCATCACTAAAACGCCGCGGCTTCACCACCATGCTCGGCGCCACGGCGCTTGCGGCCCCCGGCATCATGCGCGCCTCCCGGGCCGACGCACCGGTGAAAATCGGCTTCGTCTACCTCGGCCCGGTTGGCGATTTCGGCTGGACCTACCAGCATGATGTGGGACGCAAGCTGGCCGCGGCGGCCATTGGGCCCGCCATTGTCACCACCTATGTGGAAAACGTGCCCGAGGCACCTGAAAGTCAGGCCGTGTTCCAGAATCTCGCCGCCTCCGGCCATAAACTCATTTTCGGCACCTCCTTCGGCTATATGAATTACATGGTGAAGGTCGCCGGCCAGTACCCGGATGTGAAATTCGAACATTGCACCGGCTACAAGCGGGCACCCAACCTCGCCACCTACGACATCCGCTTCTACCAGGGCCGCTATGTGCAGGGCGTGATCGCCGGCAAGCTTTCAAAAAGCGGTGTTGCCGGCTATGTCGCCTCGGTGCCGGTGCCGGAAGTGGTGCAGGGCATGAATGCCTTTATTCTGGGCATGCAAAGCGTCAATCCGGCCGCGAAACTGAAATTCATCATGATCGATAGCTGGTACGACCCCGGCAAGGAAGGCGATGCCGCGAAAGCCCTCATCGACCAGGGCTGCGATATTTTAACCCAGCATACGGACAGCCCATCACCCCTGCAGGTCGCCTCCAGCCGCGGCATCAAAGCCTTCGGCGAAGCGACGGACATGATCAGCTTCGCGCCGAACACCCAGCTTACCGCCTGCGTCAACATGTGGGGCGGCTATTACACCCAGCGGATCCAGGCGTTGCTCGCGAATAAATGGAGCAGCATCGATACCTGGGGCGGCTTTGATGTGGACATGCTGGAAATGGCGCCGTTCCGGAACATGCCGCCGGATGTTTCCGCACTCGCCACCAGCACCGTCGCGGATATCAAA
>Ga0116229_10012727_pt1 | contig 12043 bp, 7 predicted proteins | sample S1TSphgellanicum_3_FD_87313 | JGI IMG/M metagenome (GOLD analysis project Ga0116229, IMG submission 87313) | Host-associated microbial communities from peat moss isolated from Minnesota, USA - S1T2_Fc - Sphagnum magellanicum MG | ecosystem: Host-associated > Plants > Peat moss > Unclassified...
GGGGAGGGGAGGGGAGGAGAGGAGAAAGTGCGATTCAAAAGAACAGCAAACAAAAAGCCACCAGAAGAAACTGCAACAAGCACTCACATTCTTGGAGATTTCTTCTGCCGCTTCCGTGGCCGCTTTCTGCAGTTCAGAGAGAACAGAGAAAGCGGATGTCCGCCAGCCTCCCCAACCCCCCCAGCCCGATCCTCCACCCCCTTGTTCCGTTTTGCTCTCAATTTTTAACTGAGGAGGAGGAGCAAGAGGAGCTCCAGCACCACCATCATCCGGCCCCTCCTCCATCTCCATCATCTCTCCTTCGCTGCTACGCTAACACAAAAAAATGCACGGCAAGAGGCAAAATCCGCCACTCACCCGCCAGAGCTTCCTTCACGTCTTCAACCCTCGAAGCTCAAAAAAAACAGAGCTCCTCCTCCGTATAAGTATAACCGTAGTAACGAAGGCCAACGACGCTATACAGTATATAAACAGTACGTAACAAGTATAATACCCTTTTGTATAAATACACCGTATTAACATGTGCCAACGAGCTGTACAGTACATCCAACAGTATGTAACAAGTATAGTACCAAATTGCGTACAAGTATATCATAGTAACATGGGACATTGTGCTGTATGCTATCTCCTAACAATACGTAACAGTATAGTTCCCATTTTTGCGTATAAGTATACCGTACTAGGAAATGCCAATGCGGAACTGTAAAGTATACCCTAAAAATACGTAACAAGTATAGTACTTATATTTTCATATAAGTACTTATACTTATACTTATACCCTAAAAATACGTAACAAGTATAGTACATATATACATAGTACTATATGGGGGTGCTTCCCAACTTCCCTTTTTCTTTATTTCTTTCTTTTTGCAACTAATCAAATTTGATTTGCCATCACAAGAAAATACCAAAAAATACTAAAACTTTGGAAACTTCACAAAATTTAAGTTTCTTTTGGCCCAAGTATGAAGAGGAAAATTCTTGCATTTTGACCTTGAATTTAACCTTTAAATTTTTTAATATATAATGTCAAAATGTCAAATTTTTCCTTCATTTTTAATCAAATAAATAAATATGCATACCCTTTTTTTTTTTACCCCATAACTAGGTATATGATAGGAAGGTACCAAACCTTACCCATCTATCCAAAAATTAATCTTTGTATAATTAAACCCTAACTTGATGGAAAAGTTTGAATGTTAATAAACATTTATCCAATGGGAAAATTAATTGAAAAAAAATATATATATACCTTTACCCATGCATATATCAAAAACAATATACCCACATAACATTAATTGCTTTTGACTTGTTAACAGCATGATGTTTTTTTATTGTTTATTTGTTTATTGAAACCTATTAAAAATTAATGAGGTAATCAAATGTGTTATATTTCAAGTTTCAATTTAAATGTTTTTATAAATTTTAACCTTTTATTAGCATTTGATTAAAATTGTTTCAAATGAGAAGAAGGAGTTGCAATCACATGATCACCTAATCCTATATATTAAAGCAACAGTGGTGTCTGTCTGTGTGGGCAGTGCCTGGAAGATTATTTTGAAAAAGTTGATTTTGTAAAGTTATAGAAGACTTCAAACTAAATATTTTGGTTAAAAAGTAATGAAAATTGGTTGAGGAGTGGAAGATCCCCAATGTCGAAAGTGCAAGTCTACTAGTTATGGGCAACCTTCAAATTTTCATAGTTTGGAAAATTTGATTGAACTACCATGTTTCATTGATAGTAGAATTTTATGGTAGATAGAAGGCACAATAATATTGTGCTTGGTGAAAATAAAACTCTTCCATTGAGACTTGGTACAAAGAAAAAATGAATGGTGAAAGATGTACATCCAATGAACATTTACACTCAATCAAAGAAGGTAACCTTTTATAACAATTTTGATTGTTCCACTACAAATAACACAAGCAAATGATCAAACTTGGGACATAATTCTTAAACCTTCATCTCACATTGCTCAAATTAAAAATAAAAAAACTTTAATGGATCTTGAAATATATGAACAAGACATCAAAAGGGTAAAAATGAAGTAACAACATGTCTCCTACAAAATAGACATGTCAAATTTTGGTTAGGAATCTAGGAGTAATAGGGGGATATTACAATGTTTAAAGGTTAATTACAACAAAAAAAATGTTATTAGTTTTTTTTAAATAAATGTTCAAATTTCAAATTTTTATTACATGTGAATTTGAAATTCATTATTACTTTCAAGGAAAATGTAAGCAAGTAATGGGTTACTTGTCAATTGCAAAGGTCATAAAGTTTATCAAGCGCATGCTTACATTATGCATCCCATTTGGATCAAATATTTATAAATGTTTGAAGGGTTGAGATTGAAATCTTGGAAACCTCAGTACAAAATTTTGGAAAACAAATATGTTTAAAGAATAATTTGATTTGGCAAGTGTCATAGTTATTTTACTATTATGGTAGTAATTAAATGATTTTCAATAAATGTTAACTTTTTTCAATTTATTGGCTACTCATAATGGAAAAAATCTCAATAAATTTGTTTGACATTACTACTAATTGCCTTCCCTAAAGCTTGGTGGTGTGGTGTGCCTAAATAATGAAAAATTACTTAGCATTTTTTTTCCTTGCTTCAATTGTAGGAATGTTTTTAATCATTTTTTTTATTACCAAAGTGAAAAACCAAAAATATATATTTATTTGTTAACAAAATGCCATAATGGTAGAAATATTACAATAATTCATCATGTTTTGTTTTAAATGGAATTATCGAACTTTCTTTTTAGGCCAAAATATTTAGGTGTCTTTGGCATTTTTACAAAGCACGATCAAACATTATTTGAATAAAATTATGAATATTTAAGTTTTACCAAAAGTCATTTATAGTGCACCTTGCACTTTATAAAAAGAAGTCAAAGTTTTACATCAATTCTGCAAACTTCAAATATCCAAATATCTTATGGCACATTAATGTATCTTTAATTACATTAATGTATATCTTGAATGTCAAAAGTTTCCATGTGGTGCTTAGATGCACAAAGGTTTTGTCATAGTTGCACAATTACATTCAACATATGATAATTCCAACTTAGAATGAAAACTTGTGGTCATTCAATTTAATCTAGTTATGAAAAAAAGGTCATTTGATGTTATATTCCCTTCTTGTGGTGTGTAATTGAAGGTAATGACATGTGGACTTGTACACTAAAATACGTAGATTTGACATCACGCATTAACTTTGATGTCTTCAAGAATATTCACTCATGCATCCATTACCTCCTCATTTCAATTCTGATTGGATCAAATTACATACACTATGAGTAAAAGCACAATAAGGTGAATCAAAAGTGACATTTTGTAGCTCGATTTGAAAGTCCTTTGTATTTTAAACCTAAGGAATCGGTTCAACTTTCAAATTAGTTCAAATGATGTTATAATTAACACCCATTTTCATATTCAAGTTCATACCACCATGTAGTTTATAATTTCTAACTTTAATTTAACACATTAATTAAATGTTGATTTTGAAAGCATTAAGCTTAATACCATAAAGGACTTCGCCAATCATGTATGCATGTTTATCTTATGGAACATTTTTTGTTGGTATTTGGATTGATGTTTTTCAAGAGCAATATTTAGTCAAGGTGTTCTTAAAAGTTTAAATTATGGTGGAATGAACTCGAATATGTATTTTTACAAACACATTGTGAGATGAAAGTTCATATTTCAAAAATTTAAATGGATTTTGTGAAGTGTTATAATCCATATTTAATTCTAGGTGCACAATTCATTATTTTGTTGTATTTTTTTCATTATTGAAAAACTTAATGTGTTAGCTTCACGTAAATGATTTTTTGGTTTATATATAATAAACATTTAAAGTGATATAAAATTATTATTTTAAACTTTAAAATGAGACAATGCGTTTTATGCAATGTAATTTGTAAATACCTTGTATGTCATGAACATGAAAACCATCATAAGGTCAAGGAATTCAAAAGTGCATAAGAATTACTATGACCAGCCTAAACTTGAATCCAATCACAAAACAAGGCCATGAAATAAACGCAAAGAAAATTAACAAAACTTTATTCATAATACATAATGATTGATAATATAAAATGAGATGAATTAGGTTAAAATAAAATATTGTACCCATGGTAAATGTTGAAATATTGCCATTAAATATCCATACAAAAGTAATGGTGACATAAACTTTCCTTAAAATGCTACTAACTTGCTTAGTTCACTACAACTTTTTTATTTGAAAGTTTTTTTTAAAAAAATATAATGTAACCATTATGCCAAGCATCCCCCAAAAAAATTCAACTTAATTAACAATGTTTGTTAAGAACCATTAAAACGCTAGCTAATAGATAAGACTATGACAACATTTTTCCCAAAAGAAGGTTTTTTGGGTGAAATTTGGTGACTCATCTTATGAAAAAAAAAGAATTAGTGTACAAAAAAATGATTGTTTGAAAGCCTTATATTAGCTTCCTTAATTTATTTTTCAACTTCTTTAAGCTCATTTTGAAAACCATTTCAACAAATTCCCTTGGGTTCAACTTCTTTGGTTCATTTTATTGGAATAGATGAAAACCTTTAACACCTTTATCTCTATTATCCATTGTAACTTCCAAAGGCTTATTTTGAATATTCTCTTTATAATTCATTGGTTGACATATGTGAAGGAGACAATGTTTTTTATAAGTAAAAGGTGATTCAAATTCTAGTATTGTATGAATTGGATTTGGGAGATCCAATATGACCATGTGAAGTATTTGTTATATGTTGCCAACTATTACCCATATATATGACACATGGTAGAGTCAAATGGTGTCTATGCATGGAAGTGATGTCCTTTCAACTTATATCAACATCTCCATTTCCTTAAACTTTTGTCATGTTTCCATTTGCTTAGAGGTGCAGTAACTTGCCATCTTATTCACTCCTTAATTTCATTAGGATGCCATTCATTTCTTCCATGACTCATTAACTTCAAAATCATCATAACATCCTTGAAATTCCCTTTGATTTGCCTTACTTCTAAAAACATAAACATTCAATTGCATTTCATAATCATTCAACTTTCTAAAAATTGCAAAAAACTTGTTTCAATTATTTATAGACAATGAACTATGTCAATGACAACTTTGTTGTTTTAGTCAATTTTTTAAAGACTTACCTTCCTCAATTTCTCTTATTTCTAAACAAGGAAATTATGTGTGAAGTTTGCCATGCATGTTACTAGGCTAGGCAACCCAACAATATTGTGGTTAATGAACAAAATAAAAATGTGCACACAAATTAGGAATTTAAGCACCACATTCACATACACAAACATGGAAATAGGTTGTAACATCCATTTGTTAACATATGATGGAATGGTTTTGAAAACATGTTGTTCACAACTATGATAAATATCATGGTGATCCATTTCCATGTACCAAACACTACCATTGTAATACCATACACCATTAAACTATTTTCTTCTGTTGTGATTTTTTTTCTTCCATTTTTTTTCATTTTGTTAATTGCATTGTGAATATTTTACTATTTTGCACATTTTACCCTAAAGAAATCAATTGTTTGATTAACGTTAATCAATTCTGTTTTGTTGAATCCTATGGTAATTGAAATTTGTAATTTAAGTTTTTGAGCAACCATATTTTGAAGTCATCAAGAATATACAAAATTTATTGTTGCAAACAAAGTTTCAACTTATAATGGTTCATGTGTTCATGTAATTTGTTATGTTTTCAATTCTCATAATTAATTGGTCATAATCATGAATTGACTTCCACATATTTTGCATTAGGATTAAACTTTCAAATTTTGATGATAATCAAATATACAATATTGATTTTTCTATTTTCATTATCCATTCCCAAACTTATTTTCCATTCCAAAACTAATGTCACAAGTAACAACTAATTGGCTATATATATATTTGAAATTTCACTACAAATGACATTAGGTAATTCCACATGTAATTTTCAACTTTTAGTAACATTTGATTTAAAAGTATTCAATGATAGAATGTTTGTAAAAATTATGATTTTTTCCCAACCAATATGTATTTTAAATTACTAATTTGTTTTTTTAAATGTCCCCTATTTCCTCATTCCAAAATAAAGTTTGTTCCAAACTTACACCATTAAAATTTAAAGCAATTTGTTATGTATAACTACCACTTTGAATTAAACCTTTCCATTTTTTTCGCTATTATTATTTAATTGAAGCTTATGTGTTGACATTTGGTTCATAATTTGACACCTAATTTGCCATGGAGATGTAAAGTAACTTTTTTAAATGCAAGCTTTTGAATATTTGCAACAAGAATGGCTACAAACCATTGTGAAACTTGTCATCCCATTCCTAAAAGGGAAGCACACCTAACGTGATGTCCCTTTTTTTCTTTAATTATATTGATAGTAGGTAGTCTCTTCATTCTATGAACCTAGGCTTATATGCACCCAATCCATTCAACTAAAATTACTCCATGTACCTTTTGTTGATAGCATTTGACATAACAACCTCATCTTTTCTATTAAAAATAGCTTTTGAAAATTACTCACAATACTAATTAAATTGAAAGGTGCATTATTTTGTCCCTTTTTCAAAATTTGATTGTTAAAGAATGACAATTTTTTGTTTGGAAACACATTTTATATTGAAAATCTAATTATGATTTTTTTTTCAAAAGCAATTTCTCAAAATATCAATGAGAAAAATCATTGAAAAAATGGTGTTAACAAAATGGTAAATCAAATAGGTAAATTTTAAGCAAAAATTGTAAAGGTTTATATCACCTTTGAAAGCATGACCCAAACACTCTATTATTATTATAAAGATATGTAAGAAAGGGCATTTTAAAACCTTTTATATTGAATGCAAATAGTTTGAATTCTAGTCTAATTTTGAAACCATAAATGTAAATGTAATTCCTAACCAACTTATAATTATAGTTATTATTGATGTTTGACAATTATTTTTCAAACTAACAAACATATTACTTTTCCCTCTCCTTCCTTTTTTTCCTTTTATGTTCATATATGGTTCCTAATAATTCATCATTAATTTTGTCTAATTTCAAATTTGTGCCTTGTCATGTCCATGTAGAGTTATAAGGGAAACATGTTAAATAGGTTTGTTTGAAAGAGGTAGGTTATCATGTAAATGACATATTATTTATAGATAACATGGTCATGAAAAAGGTGCATGTTAACTTGCCTTTTCATGTAAGGGGATAAGGTTAGTTAACTAGGTTTGCAGAGAGATGGGTGTAAATGACACTTGAACAAATATATATCATTTAAAATTTATCTAAATGAAATATGGAAAGGTTTCAAATTTTCTAATGAATGATTTGAAAATGAATCCAAATTTTTATATTATTTACATACACACAATGTTTTACACTATTCTTATGCATCAGGATTGATGATTTTTTTGGAGCATATTTTTGCACTAGGTAGCAACCAAAAAAATTTAAAATTTCTGTTGCAAATTTTTTGGTTTTTATGAAAAATTTGCCTAAAATCAACATATATATATGTATATTTCGAAAAAATGTCACCACCTTTCAACTACACACAAAAATTGATCACCATTTTGTAGTTATTTGGAGAAAATAGTGGAATTTCAAAAACATTGTTACCAATAAATGGTCTATCTACATCAAGTTGTTCAATGCTTATTTTTACCTTAGAAAATTGAAAGAAAAAAAAATCATGAGGTTGAAATGTTGTGAAATTTTACTATCCATAATGCCTTTTCAAGATTAGTGGAACTAAATTATTTCTAAACATTCCAATTTTTATATAAATTATTTGCTTGAAATGCCAAATTTTTAAGAAATTACAAAGGAAAAAAATATACAAAAAATGTGGAAACCCATTAACTTTTTACTTTAAAGTAGTCATCCATTGGAAAACAAATATCCAATAATTGACAACATTTTTTACCTTATAATTTGATGGAACATTATATCCCCCCAGTTTTGCCCCCCAAAAAAAGTTGTTAAAGGGCTCATTATGTTAAAGATTCAAAGTTCTGAAAACTTGTCAAAGAAGCTTGTTATTTTTAGTGGAAAAATTTCGCAAATTATTTTTTTACAACAAATATGGATTTTAAAAAATAAAATAATTATTTGGCACTTTAGTGTTGTTGAATCTAAAAAGGTATTAAGGTATCAAGATGCATAATTTGATTTCGGACCAACTCATCAATGAACATCAATAATGTTTAAATTTTACCTTTTTCATATGCATGTTAAATATAATTTAATTTTCCCTCAACATTTGCAACATGGTGGTCAAGGAGGAGTAAACCAATTGTTCACAAAATGTGTTTCAATGGAAAAAGATTTCAAATGTAAACATGGAACATAATTTAAAAACAAGAACAAAAAATGAGCAAGACATAGTTTAAACATAACTTGATTATGATATAATATGAAAACATGAAAAGAACAAAGTTATGGTATAAGATCATATTTAAACCAGTATTAAACATATTGAAGGTAATGAGAAGTGCCGCATCTATTTATACATGTGTGTGACCTAGTTTAACAAAAATGCAAGTTTTTTTATGAAATTATTTTGAATTATGTCAATTCAAAATATTTAAAGAACCTTTTGGAGTGCCTTTTTAATTACGTTATAGATAAACAATGAATGAACTGCATCCATGTGAATGAAAAAAGACATTCATGGATGAATTTCATTCATGATGTTGGCAATGGTGTTGATGATGATGTTAATGAATTATTATGGGGTGTCATGTGTGACAACAACATATTCAATGTCAGCTTTAAAATCACACATTTTCAAACATGCACCATTAATGGGTACACCAAAGTTTAAATATATGGTTGTGTAATGTATGGTTTTGGGGTGGTGCATGATCTAAGGGCATGACTCCTTAACAATTTCATTCGTTTTAATAAATTATCATCATCATCATCACCATTTGGTCCTAGCTTTGGAGAGCTTATATATATTTTATATATTTTTGTTTTTTTGAAATTGCAATTCAAACTTACATTTTCTTATTTAATACATGTAATAATCATGGTCCATATATTTTTTCCAATAAAATGTGATGTAAATTGCAATAATTTATCACCATAGTCTTAAAGAAAAGAATATGTGTATAATTTTTCTTTGAAGTTTTTTTTAAATGTCAAATATATGTTGTAACTTACCATGAAGTGTTTTGAATTGAAACAAATTTTATAGGGATTATTCATGACTTTTCAATGGTAATCAAATGATATAAGATCATGTTCCTTGATAACAAAAAGTGTTTCCTATATAGGTTGGAGATTGGATCCACCAAAATAGTTGCAATTTACAGTCGCAAAATGATGCCCCATATACACTATGTATATACTAGCCCCATAGGATGAGACAATATATATTAAATTTAGTCTTCATCTACCATCTAATGACGTCATCCTGATGTAATGTTTCATGTGAGTATTTGTCGTCTGCGACTTGTCTTAGGCGACTACTAGATAGTTAGTCATAAAACGTCTCTTTCAGCTAAAAAACAGTCGTAGACACTAGTTGCAAATCAATTTTTTCCTTCTTGTGTATTTATAATGAAATATGTGAATGCAAACACTCAATTCCATCATTGTTTATATTGAACATGAACCCTAAATATTATGGCTTTTTATATTATATAAAACATTGTCATAATACAAAATCATTCCCAAATCAATGATTATAAAAAAGAAATAATTAATCCATTTTAAAATAACAAAAAATTGTGAGAAAATTGAGAACCATTCATATTTTCTTGAATGTCTTTGCAAGCCATTGATAACAAATAAGTTGTTTAAACATGTTATTGATAATTATCATAGTGCCCCTCTTGTCAATGTTTTGATTCTATAAAAGTGGCATTTTTTGGGCTAAACAAACACATCTTACATTGAAATTTTATTTTTTCCAAATTTTTTTTAAGAATTTAAAAAAAAAACTCACCATCCAAAAAATGCAATTGTGAAAATTCATAAAAATAAAGAGAATACATGAATCAAATTGTAAAACATACATATATTTGATTTTCACCAAAACTATCATTTACAATGGATATTAGTTTCTCAATGTTCTCCACCATTGGTTATATGACCATTATTAATGTATGGAAGTTTCAAATTTGCATCATTTATTGCAAAAATAAGATATTAGCAAAATTGAAAAGAGAAAAAATGTTTGGTGTATGACATAAGATTATTTGTGAAAATGTAAGGACCATCATTTTCAAAGTTGTTTCCTTTTGTTCAATTACTAAACGATAGATAAAACACCTAAAACAAATTTTAAACTTCACAATGTGTTATTAAGTCCTAGTTCCTTTTGCAATTTAAGATCACAAAATAACACCAACATAAGAGACAAATCATCACCAATCCCAAAAAAAAAGAACATTACATCAATCTTTGAACCAAGTTTGGATGAATTGTAAAATAGACCAAACATTTACAAAAATGAACTTGGGTAATTTGAATGAACTTAAAAATTAATGAATCACAATGGAATCAATCAAAGTTGAAATCAACTTAAACCCTAATATTGCCATGTATAAATACCTAAAATTACAAGATGTATGGAGAAGATAATTAATAAGGCAAACTCCAATTGTGATATTTTCAACTCATATGTTCAAAAATATTCATACAATGACATTTATTCAAAAGATATCGAATATGGTAGTTCAAAAATGAGCTTTTAACTAACTAACTCTCCATGTTATGTAGATGTGAAAATGTTTGGAAAAAGAAACATATGAATACACAAGTTGTGTCCTCAATTATGGATAAAAGGAAATTAGGGTTAGATGTGAAAATGTTTGGAAGAAGAAATATATGCATACACAAGTTGTGTCCTCAATTATGGATAGAAGGAAATTAGGGTTAGTTGGTAGGTGAAATAGAGAGAGAGAGAGAGTGAGAGAGAAACAAACAACAAGTTGGAATGGTGGGGTGCACAAAGATGGTGTCAAGAGTTGGCATGGGACATGAAAGAGGAATAATTAAAATTTGAAATGGTCATGAGCATGATGAGGGTGATGGTGTCAAATTGACCAACCCCAAGTCCTTCATCCCTTAACCAAAGAAGGTGGGCCACATAAAGCATGGAAGCATGGGACCCTTAACAAGTGGGAAGCATGGGACCTATACATGCATTATAACACCCCTTTTTTCCATTCATCCAAATTGCCCAAGTTAATATGGACATGTAAAAATTACATCCCTACTACCTTTAGTTTTTAACCATGGCTCCCCACTAATTAGAGAGATTTGCATATGTGTAAGTACCCACTCATCCCAAGTCAAGTTCCTTTCCATCCTAAGTCACATTTCTATCCATCCAAAGGCACATTTCTTTCCATAGCAAAGGCAAAGTTTGTTTCCATCCTAAGGCACATTTCTTTCCATCCCAAGTCAAAGTTTGTTTCCATCCAAAGGCACATTTCTTTGCATAGCAAAGGCAAAGTTTGTTTCCATCCTAAGGCACATTTCTTTCCATCCCAAGTCAAAGTTTGTTTTCATCCAAAGGCATATTTCTTTCCATAGCAAGGCAAAGTTTGTTTCCATCCAAAGGCACATTTCTTTCCATAGCAAAGGCAAAGTTTGTTTCCATCCAAAGGCACATTTCTTTCCATCCCAAGTCAAAGTTTGTTTCTATCCAAAGGCACATTTCTTTCCATAGCAAAGGCAAAGTTTGTTTCCATCCTAAGGCACATTTCTTTCCATCCCAAGTCAAGTTTGTTTCCATACTAAGGTACATTTCTTTCCATCTCAGGCAAGTTTTTTTCCATCCATCCCAGGGCTTATCTCCATCCAGAGTCCATAATCTCCATGCATTGCAAGGTCTTCCCCTCCTCCCCCCCCCCTATAGCCTTATAGGGCATCAAAAACCCTAAAAAAGGAAAAAGAAAAGAAGAACACAAAAGAAAAGTAAAAGAAACTTGCCTCCCCCACCCCTCTTCCCCCCAAAAAAAAAAAAAAAAAAAAAAAAAAAAAAAAAAAAA
>Ga0116229_10012729_pt1 | contig 12039 bp, 10 predicted proteins | sample S1TSphgellanicum_3_FD_87313 | JGI IMG/M metagenome (GOLD analysis project Ga0116229, IMG submission 87313) | Host-associated microbial communities from peat moss isolated from Minnesota, USA - S1T2_Fc - Sphagnum magellanicum MG | ecosystem: Host-associated > Plants > Peat moss > Unclassified...
ATATATATATATATATATATAATCATGTGCACAAAAAAAATAATAGTAAAACCTTGGGCTCTAAATTGTGAAATATAATTTGCCTATGCATTTTGTGGAAAGTATATGGTTGAAGTGCTTGGTCATGCATTTGTGTCCTTGAGTTGTGTTTCCTTCAATAAAATAATTTTCACAAGAAGTGTTACTTGAGTTAGTGGAAAAAATCAAAAAAAATGTAAGTTTGCTAATTATTAGCATAATGTAATTTAACTGCAAACATGATGTTCAAGGGAACACGTCATGTTCTTACTTTTGTTATTAACTTGCAAGAAGTTTTTTGGCAACGAAAATGTATGACCATTGGTTTATTTGGGGTTATAAAAACTACATGTCAAGCCATGACAATAAACCTAATACAATTATTGGATAAATATTGTTTAAGGAAAAAAAATGCATATGAGAAAAATGAAAAAGTCAAATTTGAACATAATTACTACTATACTAAAATTTGTTATAAATTGTGAAGTTTTGGACTTGGAGAAAAGTTTTCAAAGCACTTATTTTGGGCATGTTTTTTCTAAATCACATCAATATGCTACAATAGATGTGAAAGTGTATATGAATTTCAAATATGTTTTATTATGTCTACACAAGCATATTTGCAAAAATGCATTGGTTGGTTTAAAAACTATGGCAAAGGTAGATGAGAATGGAATAAAGCTTGTAATGATTTTAGTCTCCACCCAAGGAAACTAAATATTCTAATGGAGAAAAGGTGGTTTTTAACTTCAAAACAAGTAAAAAAATGGAAGGAAATGTCTTATTGTTCTGATATTTGATGTTGTAACGATGGTTTGTAAGTTTGACAATATAATACTTATGTTTCAAAAAAGAATTGTAGTTTCAAAAAGACGTTGTTCTTTGGTGCAACAAACAAACTATCGTGAGAGTTATTTGTCAAATGCCACATCTTCTAACACGACACATCTTTCAAACCATTGTGGATTTTTTTTTCTTTTATTGCGATTATTTATGTGTTGAATCAATTTAATAAGCATTGGTTGCTTAGTGATGCATAAAATTTTACTACAACCATGAGCTTGAAATTTCATCTTTTTTAAACAATTTGATTGAAAATGATTTGGGAATTGTTGAGTTGGCTTTGCTGCTTCTAATGTAAAAAAAGAAAGTGTCTATGGTCTTGGATTTTCTTCCTTTCATTCTCAAGGAAATATGAAAAATATGTTTTCATTGATGTTAAACCTTAGATTCAAATCCTTTGTCTAGTGCCTCCATTCATTCATCATGAACAAAGCGTGGTTCTTGTTGAGAATTATGATATGAAATTTTGGTTTCTTTTGCTCTTCAAATGTCATCACCATTTGCATCCATTGGTAGAATTTGAATGTGGTTCTGTAAATCAATGATATAATAAAATTATAATTTGAATATTTTCAAAATAGCAACCAACACAAGTGAACTAGCCAAAGAGCTTGTTGACAATTTTTTTAAATTTTAGATAGTACCAAGTGGATTTCAAAAGTAGTAATTACAAAAAAAAAAAAACCTATAATGGTGAGGAAAAAAAAGGTATGTATCTTATTGTTGGTTTTCTTCCTTATCAAATTTTAGGCACTATGGGATCATAAATTAGGATTGAAAAAATTGTTTGTCTAGTTGAAATACTTATTAATTTAAGGAGAGATTGCTTACAATTAAACCATTTACAAAAATTGATATTTGTGATAAAAATTTGGCCTAACAATTATAGGGTTGGTTGTAATTCACCTTCTACCATGGTAAAATTAATTCGAACAAATATAAACTTAGAAAAAAGATCTGAAAGATTGGAAAGTTCACTTGAAAATGATGAAGTTATGAAAGTATGATGGAAATTGTTCTATTTGCAATATGAGCAAAGTAATAATTAATTATTAAAAATATTTCTACAAATTTTTTGAATTGATTTTTTTTTCTTTTTTTTTTCCCCCAACTTGCTTGAAATTGTAAGAAAAAAATTCATAGCAAAATAGTGAGAATTGGCTATTGTTATTAAATTTGTGAGAACTAACACTTTGAGAATTGACTTCGTCAAAATAATTCAAAAACTTATGTAAGGGAATGACCACGGACTTTTGGGTCACTTTTGTCTCTTTTCTCACTTTATTCATTTCAAATGAGTGCTTTTTTTTCTTTTGGCAAATTTATGCAAAACTTTTAATCTGAAAAAAATCAAATGTTGACATATTCAAAGGCTTTTTAATGATGAAAAATGGCCCCAAATTTTTGCCAGATTTTCAAATACAAAATAATCACCAATTTTATATGACAAGTTCCATCAAGGTAATAAATGTTATAAAAGGATGCTTAATTTTATTTTTTTGATTTTCATATCTAATTTATAACAAAATTTGGCTAAATCTTCTTACAAATGACCATCACTTGAGCTATATATCACAAAATTTTGGGAAAAAAAAAAAAAGGCTATTTCAACTTTTGCACACATATATTTGATTTGGGTTGGGACTTTGAAAGCCAACTTTCAAGTTGGAATGCACTCAAAATTGGCATTAGACCCATCAAGTGAATGGAGTGAACAACCATATTCAACAACTATGTACCCCTAATTGGTGCCCTTGGCATTAGAGTGGAGCAAAAATGGGTTTAGGGTTTAGGGGTTTTTTTTTTTAAAATTAATTTTTAAAAAAAAAGTTTAAATTTTTATTTGGATTTGGGGGTGGGGTTTTTTTGAGTTTTTTTTTTTTTTTTTTGGGCCATGGTTGTTTGCTTGTTTTTTTTTTTTTTTGGGGTGTCATGACACACTTTTGTTTTGGTTTAGGGTTTGCAAGGTGGTTGTGGAGGTCCAAAAGTAGTTCTATTATTTTCACTTGCAATGGGTGATGAGCCACTTGGAGAAGAAGAAGATGAAAAGGCCAACCTTTTGTTTTGATTTAATTTACAAAGTGGTTGTGGGTGGAGGTACAAAGAAATTTTATACCTTTTCTTTTTGCATCACATGGGTGGTGCACCTCCACATGTTAAATAATAAAAAACTAGAGCTTCTTTTTGGCTTTCTAATTTTATCAAACCTTCTTCATGAATTCATTGCTTTTCTTTCATGTCATTTTGTTTTTCTTCATCACCTTATTTTTTCCTCATTGTGTCGTGCTATGGAGAGAGAGAGAGAGAGTTGTGTTGTGCTATGGAGAGAGAGAAAGAGTTGTGTGGTGCTATGGAGAGAGAGAGATGAGAGAGTTGTGTGCTTGGTGTAAATAAAACTTGTCTTTGGCATGGAGATTCACAAAAAGTTTTAGGTTTTTTCACTTAGATCCATGCCAATTAGTGGGCCAATATGTAGACAATTTTTATGTTAGGAGTGTGTTGAGAATGAGTTTTTTTTTTTGTTTTGGGTGATGAACCAATCAAAATGATCTATCACCAAAGGAAAAAAAAAAATCAAAAAAAAAAAAAAAAGATCATATGAATCACACTATGAAAACAACCTTGATTGAAAATCACACTAAACCCTAAACCCTAAACTGTGAACAGATTTGTCAAAATAACTTCATTATTTTTTTAAGTTATTGAATCTTCAACTCAAAGAAGAAGCTTTCATTATTTTTAAATTTTATTTAGATTCAAAGACAAAACAAAACAGCATTTGTTACACAAAATCACTAGACTAGGGGCCAACATGATCACATGGGTTTTCATTTTTTGCAATTTTGTGATGTAGTCACCACTGGTGATCCAATCCATAAGAGGAATTAGCCAAATTTGGCTATTGGTCAAAGAAAAAAAAATTCTCTAAAAAAGAAACCAAAATCCTTTCAAGATAATATTATTATAACTCTATAATAACTAATCTCAAGTTTCAACACAAAGCCAAAAATATCATCTTTCAAATAAAAATCCTCATATAAAAATAAATAGACCCATTATTATTATTATTATTACCTAGGGGCCTATAAAAATCCCTTAAGCTACTACTATACTCTACAATGAATCTAAACACAATGTCCAAAAATCAAAGAAAATTTCCTTTGACTTCGCTTGTGTTTTTTTGTTTCTTTCCCCCAAAAAAAAGAAAAAGAGAAAAAAGAAAAAAGAAAAAAAAGGGGGGAAGAAAAAGAAGAAGAAGAAGAAAGTAGGTACTTAGTCCTTGTCTATGGTGAAGCCCAAATTGTGGACTTTACTTGCCAAAAAAATTTCATTTTTTAGTTTTGGCAAAAGGCATGTGGTAGGCAAGCAGGTGTGGCATCACACAGATTTCACAAAATTTTAGAATTAATTAATTAATTTTTTAAATTTTAACTTTTTTTCTGGAAGAGATAATGAAAGGAGTGAAGTTGTTAGGCATGTAGATCCAAGAGGAGATGGAGATGGAGAAGACAAGAGCTTGAGATCAAAGAAGAAATGATGGTGATGGTGATGGAGAATACTAGAGCTTGAGGAATGGGGAGCTGCAACAAGTACAGCTACTTTAGTAGTAGTAGTAGTAGTAGACTTGATGAGCTTGGCTTTCCAATTGCTACCCAAGTGTGTAGTCTTCTCATTAGGGAGGAAGAGAGGGGATGACAAGAAAGAGAGAAGTGGTAGTAGGATTTTGAGGAGGAGAAAAAAAACAGAAAATGGATTTTGCTTAGGTATATCAGACATGGGTTTTCTCTAGTTTTGTGTGTTGAGTTGGGAGCTGCATACAAGTTATCTCTGTGCAAATACAAGAAGTGGGTTGTGAAGGAATCAGTGTTGTTGAGAAGGAGGGAGATGATATGCTCACACACCCCCACAACAAAGTGAGTAAGCTGCACTCCAAAGAGCCCCCATCACCAACCCATTTTTGTAGGTTTTTCAGATGTTTTCTTTCAGTATCTATTACAGGGTTTAGCATTGTTCTTGAGGATTTTATGAGCGAGACTTTGGGTGCACTTCACTTGGGTTTCAGATTTTAGGGTTTAAGGTTTTGAAAGGAAGTGAGAAGTGAGGAAAGAAGAACAAGGGGAACAAGAACAAGAACAAGAAGGAGAGGGGTGGGGTGTGAAATGGAGCTGGATTGGTATTCAAAGAAGACTTCTGCTTCACATTCTTTCCGATCTGTTGCATCCTTCACTTCCTTTATTGGCATTGTGAGTAAACATCCTCAACTTCTATCTTTCAGTTTTCTTTGAATGTTTTTAGCACAGTGGCAAGGTGTTATAGTACCTACCCCTTCAGATATAGTTGAATAGATTCTTGTTGCAATTATGTCTCTAGATTCTTTGTTGCATTACACAGTCCATTTGTGCAGATAGAAAACTAGAATATGTATTCTTGAATGGGTAGATGGGACTGAAAACAAATTCTACTCAGACGGTGACTTCATTACACTCATCAATGTTGGGATGTGATCGAGACATGTTGCCCATGAGTAGATTCCTCTGCGGACATCATCAGAATTGATTGTGAAGCAGCTCCATGTTTTTTTAGGGCTGGAAAATTGTTATCCTTCTAGTGTTTTTGCCCCCTTAAGACAATTCAAGATGCATTTTGTTGGAACCCAATGTGGTCTCTGACTCAGTGTGACTGTTGGTGGTATGCAGGTACGACAACAACTGATGCTAGTGAAGCCGTTGTATCGACAGCTATCGAGCTCAGTGTCGTCTAGATCAATATCATCAACTTCAGCAATAAGGAAGGGGAATGACTTTCAACCAAAGTGTATGTCACTTCGGAGATCTCAGAAGTGGGTGTATTCACAATTTGATGACAGATCTCGACGGAAAGGGCAAACTTGTTTTGCTTGTGTTCTTCATATCTAGGATATTGATGGTTGTTGGTTGTAATTGATTGTAGCCTTTGTAAACCATGTTAGGTGCTTCTGCGATCAGAAGACATGGTACCAAGAGCTAAATAATTGTAAAGCTATGATGACATTTGATAAACTGTATATATGACTAGACATTTCTCATCAGGCCTGGTGGATGGCATGAGGCTACAACTGAGTTGCTATTGGGAATTGATCGGTTTGTAGCCACATGCCATCCACCGATGCAGGTCTCTTATTCCAGCTTCATTTTGAGAGAAGTCAAAATTGATATCTAATTGCTTGAACTCCATGATACCAAATAGTGTATTTCTGGATTGGCTGATCACCTGACAGTTGCTTTAGTGGTGAGGATGAGATTCGATCAATTGGTAAGGAGGCCTGTGGTGTTTTGCCACTTTCATGAAATACATGTCAGTTAACTGAAGAGAATTTTGGGGATTTAGTGTTGTTGATGGAGCACACACAGAGGTGAGAAGACATTTGCTTGGGTTTGAGATGCCCACCAATACAACATGTCTGTTGAAGTGAAGCTCGAGGTCTAAATGCCACATCCATGCATCTAGTACTATGATTCCATAGAATGTCCATAACTGGGACCTCGTAATTTGGCTGTTTATTATCACTCCACACACATAGAGAGGGAAAATGTATTAATAGGATTCTTGTAGAAACCAGGAAAATCGTGAATGCAAAACACTTGGAATTTCAGAAGTTAAAAAAAAAATGCTGTGAGAGCACTTACCTTCTTGGGTGCTTCATCCATAAGCATCTCCAGATTATGAATCTCATATTGAATACCATGTGAGACACACAGAAGGTGGCATGAGATGCTCCCGTGAGGATTTAGGGTTAAGGGTGTTGATCAGACTTCAGCAAGTGTGCACCAACTACTACTTTGGATATCTCAATCTCATATTGAGTATCATGAGAACACCCGCACTCAGTCTCAAATTGAGTAATCATAAGAACAATACACTTCAAAAGCCGGCGGGATGCTTCCATGAGTAGTAAGCAGGTCATCATCAGACTTCAGCAAAGCCTGCACCCAATGCTGCTGCTGCTGCTGAGCACCACCAAACCAATAAAAGGGGTCTTCTTTGATGTCAAGCACCTTAATTGTATTGTATAAAAACAATAAAAATGTAAGATTCTTGCAACTTGAAGCTGGCTTGGCTCGGCCTATTAGCTCAGCTGGTTAGAGCGTCGTGCTAATAACGCGAAGGTCACAGGTTCGAAACCTGTATAGGCCAGAGTTGCTTTTTTCCATTTTTTTCTCTTATCTTTTATTATTATTAATTAATTAATTCATAATAAAATAATCTTTCTTTCACCTTGAAGTGGTTGTTTTAAAATGCATCAATTTTTAAAACATAATTAAGAGTATAGTGCCAACATCTTGAAAATACCTTTTAATATTTTACTTGGAAATAAGGCAATCTTCACAGACAGTTGAAATCATAGTCAAATAATGTTTGAAAGACCGATTCTCATTCCCTAACCCTAATAAACTCGTTAGACCCGACAAAAAAAAACTCCTGGCAGCACAGCAGACTAATTCACTGATTGAACAACAACAATGCCCCCACCAAGATGCATATACCCAATATTGAGACAATGGAAATCAACACAGAAAAAAGAAACTTGTTCATTTGCATCATGAATTAATGCTGAGAACCCATGGATGCCTCCTCCTAAGTAAGATCCATGAAATTTACATGGACCAGACATGAGCGGTTGTCACATGGGAGAAAAATTGTACATGAACGACAACTGGCAGATGATGACATCCAATCAGACTACGGGGTTTGGTAAAGAAAGCTGCATCACTTAGAAAGCGGTAGTCACTACATTGATGAAGTCAAAAGTGTTTTGCATGAATGGATCCTCAATACATTGACAAAGTATGCATTCAGAACCTTTTTGTTGAGAGGTCAGGTAGACTAGATGAATAGGAACACCCAATGCATTTGAAGGGTGCACTAACAACCAGCCTCGTAAGTGCCAATTGAGGCTGATTAAAATACCCTTCACTATCTAAGCAAACAAAATCACATGCGGCACATGACCGACTCTTCCATTTTACATGATCACGTTGAAAAGGAACTTGTAGTTCTGTGAGCAGGAAAAGCAGGGTCTTCTTTTCTACAAATGGTAACAGCTGTCAGATCATGAGCAGCTATGACAGAGTTCTTGCCAAAAGACTTACTGGCTGCTGTGATTAAATCTTTTATAGTCCCATTGTCCTGCACCCATTCCTCCACAAAATTACTCCACAATGCAAGCATTGAAACATACACCTCCTCATATCACCCAACACTTCAGCTAATTATTTCTTCTCATAATCAAGCTTATCGAATTGGTAACAGCTGAGTCTTCTGACACAGCCCACATTTTGAAACACAACTTGGTAAAGACCAGAAATTGCCATACGGTTTAGGGTTTAGGATTTATACAGGCCCTAGGGGGTGGGGAGATGTGACTCACTGAAGTTCCATAATAAGCACCCTCCAACTTGCCACTAAAATGAGTGAGCACCAGAGTGTTGGCATCGATGGAGCGTGCAAACCTTCCAGCCATTGCTGTTCAGCACCCAGCAGCACAACCAAAATGCAGACTATCTCTTCAGAAGAATTCATCAAGTTTCAAATTGTACACATTCCAAATGAGAAAGAATCCTTCGGATTCTCATAGAGAACAAAGAGTTCATGCACTTCATAATCCTCGACAACTACAATAGAAAAGGGTGCATGAAGATTCCTGTTAAGAGGATGAAAAATCTTCACGTGAATTAAGGCATGGGAACTGCATTAGTGAGACCTAGAAATACACTATTGATCTTTATGCAAAGATAGGTTTTGCCAAGTGAAGTATAGGAATTCAATACAGGCAGTGGAATGGCCACGATCAACAGCAAAGTCAGCTTCATGCTCTGTCACTGTCGCCTCATGAACCACCACATCTGCCCCCCTGGCTGCAACAAGCAGGGATCGCGAGTCGCTTGTATCTCCAAGAATTACTGCAAATAACAATGCACTCACCGCACTAGATGCTCTCAGAGGGGACCCAAGAGAAGATCATGATAGAGAAAACAGTATTTTAAGACATGCCTGCTTCCACCTAAAACTCCCAATTGTAATTTCCAAAGACTTAACTAACTGCAAAGACTCTTCACGATTGAAGAACATTGGAGCAGGGACAAACAAACATGGTGTCATAGCTTAATCACTAATCACCTACAACTCCATTCCAAAAGATAAAAGGAAACATACCAACTTTACGTCCTTGACGTTGTGGGCCTACCACATCTGCCGATTTTACCTGTACAAGTGTAGCAGCAAGCTAGCATCATGTAATGTTCTGATCAATGGTCCAGGAGAAAAAGCAAGTGGACCAAGACAGAGAAACCCTCTCCTCCTGCAGGACCCTTGCCAGTAGTGCAAGTTGCACACCTATGTGAAATAGTCAAAACTTCTGTGTTCTCTTTAAGATCAAAGAACAAACAAAACCATGCAGCATTCATGCTGAGCAGAGCACCCCAACAGACACTTGGTGCTTCATGTTGTTGCAAGAGCACACAGAATGATCAAGTATTTTTGTTTTTTTCTTGTGATACCAAGTGGATACATACTGATTTAGGGTCTAGGACTAATCCTCAAGATACACATGGAAATCTAGTGAAAAAAAACAAATGACCATCCAGTTAAATGAGAAGAACATACCACTGTCCCGTCTCTGAGAGTCACATCACGACCTTGTTGCAGCATTGCATACATGGGCCCAGGACGCACCCCAGCCTCCATGGCTCGCTCCACATTAAATCTATCCAGTACCATGACACATTACATCAGTCCCAATGCCATCTTACAAGTCAACCTACACTGATTCTGCGAGGAAATAGCCAAAAAAACTTGCAAGAAGGGAACATTCTTGTGCTTAAAGAAGAGAGAAAAACCTGCCAGCATGTGGCCGTTCCTGTACCACATAACCCCAACAAGGGATGGTGTGCTTCAACAATCCAGCCACAACAACATATTTTTCATCCTCATGTCTGTAGCAATCAAGGAGCATGAACACCCACTGTCTGTTAAGCAACCTGCTGGATATGGATCCGCAAGCGGATCCTTTACATGATGGAGCCCTAAACCCTAAACCTAGTGATGGGAGCAAGCAATCAGCATTTTCCTGAGGGCACATTCAGGCATGGAATCTTAGCCTATGAGACCTACACATACTTTCACATGAGCATTCCAGATGTTCCAAAACTGGAGATCTTACACATGCCACAGTCCATCCTTTGAGCAGATAATGTCATTCCCAGAAAGCTCATCTTGATGTTTCTCTTCAATTACATTCCATTTGGCTGCTCTCTTCCAGGCTTTTTCCTGGCCGTCCCTCCCCCAGTCACCTCATTGATGACAATATACAAATAACCCAACCTTGGAGCAAAACTGCTCACAACACAAGCATAGGACTAGTGCAGCACTTCTGCAAATCCAGTTCTACATTTATGCTCCATGGTTACACATGCACTTCTTGCACAGCTTTGTCCTGCATGGCCAGAAATAGCATGATTCCATCATGGAGAAGAGAAAGCAAAGAATAAAACTCACCTCCTGCAGAACAAGTTCATGCACTACATACTTGATAGGAATCTGTGCATGGCACAGCTTGAGTGTGGTGCGGATCCACTGTCGTAGACCTTCAGGACCAAAAATCTCAATAGGGCGCTTTGATGGTGAAGCAGTCATGCCTATCATACATAGAAGGCCTTCCAACACAGAACCCAAAACCCATCCAAAAGTCACAATGTGCCTACCCACTACAAAAGCAGATGCCAAATTCTCCAAAAAACAAATGCAATTATTCACATCTTCACAACACAGACTGGATGAAGCATTTGTCAAGCAAAGACAGGTGATACATTTACTAGAAAATTGAGCAGTTACACATACCTGGAAGTCCAAATATCTAGGAGCCCACAAAGCAAATGTTCAGGTCAAGGAACGTGATGCAACACAAAAAAGAATTCTCAAGCAAATTGTAGAAAGATTTAGCATGTAGCAAATTGTCAACACCTGGGTATCTACAGTAAGGATACATGGTCACCGTGCATGTGTGTTATGAAGATGCTATCAATGCTCTTCTGCCGAAAGGGAGTTCGATGTAATTGTCGTTGCACTCCTTCCCCGCAATCAAACATGTATATTGTGCCATCTACATAAAAAGGCATGAGAAAAAGCCAAAGAGGTGTCATGTCTTTCATCACCATGAGACTTGTCACTCCCAAAAAACAAAACAAAGAACCCAAAACCGAAAAAAAAAGAAAAAGAAAACCGCAAAACCGAAAATCCTAAAAATAGAAGAAGCAAAATTCATGGAATCGAATGCTCATGGGTACATACCAAGGCGTAGCGCAATACATGAAGTATTGCGGCTGATGGTGGGCATGGATGATGAGGTGCCCAGAAACACCACTTGCATACCTCGGTGGTCGCAGAAATCAGAGCTCCAGAACACATGTGGTGGTGGTGCTGATGATGATGATGATGATGCTTCTTCACTTTCAGGCGACTGCTGCACCATCTTCCGAGGATTTCTGAAGCGTTGTTGTTGTCCTCTACCATTATCATTGTTCCCATGCAATCCAGCACCAACATTGTTGTTGTGGTTGGAGGAGGAGGAGGAAGAGGCAACCTTTCGATTGACCACATTATTGTCTACCTCAGGAGCTATAACTGAAGCAAATCCTCTTCGATGACAACAGTTTCTACTCACGAAGGAGCTACTGGATCTTGCAGAATGGCGACGTGTGAGCGACATCAAGAGACTGAAAGCGCGAGTCATCTTGTCACAGACCCCTCGATCACAATGCTTCACAAGCTCAGACGCTTTTGAGAATAAAGTTCTTCATCCCCCATCTCCATTCGCCCCTCCACATCATGGCCGGCATGAAGGGTTCTCTCCAAACACCAGGTGCTTGATTGCCCAAGAACCAGCTGCAAAATACGAGAAGCTCCGAGGATCAGATAATTAGGGTTTAGCGAACGCCTAATTGGGTATGGATTTAGGGTTTCCCGAGAATCAGGGTTTAGGGGATGGCCCAAATGGAGATGAATTTAGGGTTTAAGGCGTATTAGGGTTTAGGGAATATGCCCAAATGGACATAAATTTGGGGTTAAAGCCGAATCAGGGTTTAAGGAGTGCCCAAATTGAAGATGAGCTGACAGGGTTTTAGGAATGTCCAAATGGACGTA
>Ga0116229_10012730_pt1 | contig 12038 bp, 8 predicted proteins | sample S1TSphgellanicum_3_FD_87313 | JGI IMG/M metagenome (GOLD analysis project Ga0116229, IMG submission 87313) | Host-associated microbial communities from peat moss isolated from Minnesota, USA - S1T2_Fc - Sphagnum magellanicum MG | ecosystem: Host-associated > Plants > Peat moss > Unclassified...
CAATAAACCTCATTTTGATCCCATATGTTTTGCCCAAAGTTCTCCTATTTTCATTTATATAGGTGGGCCAAATGGGGAGGCACTCCATCTTTCCATAAAATCTTTTATTTTGGGGGGCTTCCACAGTTTCAACTTTTTTTTTGTGATGGGCCAATCAATATTGGCTCATTGCAAAAATCAAAAGTTGGACTTGTGAAGCACCCCAAACTAATTAATATTAAATAAAATAAAAACCCCTAGTTTTAAAGGGCCCCTATTGTAATGATCAAAAGGTTTTCGGTCACCACCTAAAGTCCTCTCAATTGCCACATGGGCACAGCGACCAAAAGGTTTTCGATCACCACAATTGTGTGGTGACTGAAAACCTTTGGTTGTTATAATCTAATGACAACCAAATTTGATTGCCATCCATAATCTGATGGTGACTGAATTTGGTTGCCATTTGATGGCAACCACTAATTTGATCGCCATTGAACGACCTTTATGATTTTGGTTGTCGTGGATGGATCAAATCCATTTCTAGTTGCCATCCAGGAATCGTCAGATGGCGACCAAATTATTTTTTAGCTATCTGATGGCGACCAATTTTCCAAAACGTCTTTGAAGGTATTTGAGTTTGAAAATGAAATTCTTGATTCATTTTGGAACACCTCTATTTCCATTTAGGTTTTGTGTTTTTGGTCGTTGCCTTACAACTATCATTGTGTGGAACCTAAGGGTGAGTTGACATGATCAAGTCCTTGGTGAAAGGCAACCTTTTTTGCATTTTGTGAAAATTCTAGAAGACCTTTAACCTTGATTTTTCGAAATTCTAATTGTTATTGACAATTAATGCTTAGAAAGTCTTTGGGTTATTTGGCATCTAAGATTCCAACGATGTTGTCAAGTAGACAATTGGGTGGACAACTATTGAGAAGACAATTTGACCAAAACCTTTGAAACAAGTTATCCCATTCATTGTTTAGTAGCTATCCCCCTAAACTTTGAGTAGTCCATTTTCAAGCATGCATAAGCAAGGGGCTACAAAATTTCAGGTGGGGAAAACATTTCATTGACATAATCCTAGAAGCATCAAAGGCTTGAAGATGATGACCTTAAACAAATTGACACATGATGATTTAAAAAAATTGTCATGACATTTTTCATGGAGCACAAAATGGCATACTTCAATGGTGCTTTTGTGAATAAGCAAGGAACTGGTTTGAAGAAATATAAGCAAGTCATGGAAAATAAGTTTTGGCAAAACTAGACGATTCCCCACAATACACCAAACTTTATAATTCTAAGGGATTTATAGATTGGTTTGAATGCAAAAATTCAAATGCAGCCACAAATTTATTGCAATGGTTTGATGTCTTTTATCCACAAAATAATAGGGCACATTGGACCATGGAAGTGGCAAACTTGTGGGAGAAAATTTCATGGTGGGCCAAATTTTTGAAGCATTGGTCAAATAAGAAGGCAAGACTTGCACCATGGATGGAAGAAGGTGCTTGAAACTTTTTAGCCCAAATTGGAAACTATGGTGTGTTATGGATTCCAAGCACAACAAATGTGCTCCCATTGTTGGATGGAAACAATAAGAGTGGTTATGGTGTGATGCACAAGGTGTGAATCAAAAAATTAAATCGCATCCCAAGCACGATTGAGTTGGCGAGGAAGACACCCAAGACAAATGAGAAGCAAAAAACGTGTAAACAACGATCAATGGAAGCTTTAGCATGCCCGTGCAAACATCCAAGTGTCATCGAATTCCTTACCATCCACATAGAGACCATGGAGGCATACAAATTGTGGTGGAATGAAAGAACTTTTTGAAAAATGTTGGATTACAACACGAAGTGTTCCCCCATTATGGCATCAAGGGGGGTTGGATATGAAAGGCCAAACATGACTTGTCACCTTTACATGAAATCGTGCGAAGTTGGCATGGGCATTCATAAACCCTTGTCCAAGGACAACATTATGTTGCATTTTCCACTAAACAAACTAAATGTTGTGTACATAGGTGTGTGTGATTGGGGTGAGGCTGAATGCTTGTAAGAAGTGTCACCGTTATTGTATAGGTTTACAAAGGAGCAAGATGCCACCAACGCAAAGAAAATGTGTTGGTGGGTTGTCCTATAATTGTTTTTTTTTAATAGTGAGTTGGGAATTACAAATTCCCCTCAATGAATGGCCAAGCAACATGCCACAACTTTGAGGTTTGAAACATATTCAGTGGACAAGTTGGCAAATGTCATATGGGGTGAAGATTGGGATGCAAAATATTTTGTGGACAATTCAACCAAGATATCATTTGGGAAAGTGATCCATGATATGTATGACCAAAACCCAAAGGCATGAAGAACTATTTAGCATGTCATGCACACATTGATGGGGCCTCCATATAATTGGACTCCACCTTACAAGTGATATTAAAGGCAGCCATAGACAGTTTGTAGTTGCTACATATGGAGTGTGGTGTAATTTGCATGATCTTTCAAAAACGACATGTTCTGGACTTGTGAATTGTATAAAACCCAATTTTGCAAGCGAATCATGTTATCATGTGTAATCAAATTTGAAACTTGTGAATCCATTCTCTTTACATTTGAAATTTATGTCCATACCTATGCTTTATAATGATGATGGGTTTTTTGTGAACATAAGATATAATGATCATTTATAGTTTCACACAAGTATTGCTCATCTATTTTTTATATTTTTGAATTATGGATGATTGGACTTACCATTGATAATGTGCTCCAATAAATGCTATCATATAATTGATAAACATCAAGTAATGAAAAAGAATTAATAGAAATTCACTTGAAGCAACATTTTTTAATGCAAATACAAGGCATTCACTTTGTAGACTTTTGTTTTGGTTTTCATTCTTTTTTTGGCATTACCTATTAAGGTGAAGATATTGTGTTTAAATTCATTATAGAATATAGTAGCTTAATGGATTTTGGCCCCTAGGTAGTAGGTTTATTTTTATACAAGGATAAAATTATATTTATGCTTGTGTTGAAACTTGGGATTAATGAAAGAGTTATAATATCTTGAAGGATTTTGGTTTCTTTTATAGGACTTTTTCTGAAGATTATATTTTTGCATGGTGAAATATTGGAATTTCCATAATTCTTCTTTTTCTTTAAAATATTATTTAATGTAAATGGCAGGGCCACAGTGTGACACATGGAAAAAATGGTGATCGAAAAAATTTCATCGCCACAAGAGTGACAATTGAAATTTTTTAGTCATTATAAGTTTGGTGACCAAAAACTTTTAGTCATTGCAAGGTTGGTGATTGAAAAATTTTGATCGCCATAGGGTTGGTGACCAAAATTTTTTGGTCGTCATAGGATTGGTGATCGAAATTTGTTTTTAGTTACTAATTGTAATGGGGGTAGCCCGAATGTCAACATATTATTTCTTGCATTAGGATAGATGTTGATGTGATGTGCAATGCAAAATGGTTGCATCACATCTATTTTGACAACCTTAGTGGTGGGACATGGTGTAAGACATGTTCAAAGAAGATATGAAGGTGGTATTCAAGAAATTCAAGTTGGATGAGAACATGCACTGACACCTATTGAAGGCATACCAAGTAACATTTTGAAATTTCCATTATGTACCTTGAGCATTTAGTCCAAATTAACTACTTGGAAATCCATTACATGATGAAGTAGGTTTAGAAGTGGAAAAAATCAAGAGGGGGATAAGCATGGTAAAATAGATAATTTGTGTTCATTGTAAAAAAAATAGACTAGTAACCATAATTCGACTTTGATGTCTTGAAAGTAAGAAAATTATTTTATCCAATGATTAATATGATGATAATCTTTTACTTTATTGAAATAAAATTGAGAAATCACATCTTTAATAATTGTATTAAATTAAATCTTTAAAAACATGTCTACTTGTAAAGATGTTTGGATCTTTACTAGGTTTTATAAACTAATGGAAGCATAGAAGATATTTGTGTATTCATAATATGTGGAAATTTTCATGTAAAAGTAGCTTTGAACATTGTATTGACTAGGAACTTAGTTTCAAAGCTACTTGTTGCTTACTTTTTTTAAAAATTCAATTTTTTAATTCAACTTATCACAAACTCAATGGAGGCCATGATAGTTTTACATGTGTATTTACAAAAAAATTTAATCCACTTTCTTGTGCTTATGGCAAAAATTATAAACTAGATTTTAGGTAGATGAATTTCTTGTTTATTTTATCATGTTTTTGCTTAGCAAGAAAAAAAATAATAGCTTGAAAAACTAAAGGCACTTGACCAAAATCGTATAGGACCAATGCAAATGGACATAGGAGTTAACATAATAGGTATGTCGGAGGAGGAAATTGTGATTAAAGAACAACATGCATTTGAGTTTTAGTCAAATGAGTTCAAACACACCATCTTAATGTTACATGACAGGGATTAGTCAACACAACAACAATAAAAGTAGGTGTTAACACAATAACAAGTGGTGATGGAAGAACAATAAGAAGTAAATTCAATGGACTAGGCGGCATAGTAACAAATATCTATATAGTAGTCATTACTAGAACAAGTGGCAACAATAGGAAAGTTCCACAAGCAACCAAGGAGGAATAGTATTTGCAGTTGACCTTTTAACATTAAACTTTATTGTACATAACAAGGATTTTGAAAATGGAATCCAAAGTAAAGGGGGTAAATGTTAAGGAGACATATTAGTTAATGAAGGTAAAATGTAGTGTATTTACTTAGTAAATAATCAGTGATTGGATTTGAATTAAGGTCTTGGAGGAAAATTTTGAGTATTTTTTCAACCTTTCTATTTTAAACATTCTTTCATGATGTAATTTTGAAATTTTTTTGCACCTTGATTTGGTAATGGATTTTGGAGTTTGCTAAATAATTATGTTTTGGACTATAAAAATACATGTAGAAATAAGGTTGCAACAATTATTACTTGCATGAACAATACCTATTAATATTGACTATAAGTGTGTAGTCAATTTGCATGTAGATTTGTAATTTTTATGAATGTTTATGATTTTGTATAAAGAACTTAATCAAGAAGGAAATTTTTAATATTTACCAAGAAGGTTAGAAGTTATTGCCAATTCCAATTTCAAGTAGTAAAAATCAAACCAAAATTAAGTTTGATTTTGGAATTGGTTATAAAATTGGAACTTGAATTTGATTTTTAAAGTACTAGACCTAAAAAACAAGAACTAAAATCAAAATAAAATTTTTTGAAAAAAAAAACTAGTATTAGAAGCTAACTAGAGGTTAATTGGTAGTTAATCACTTGTTCTAGTTTGGGTAATCTAAAATGGATCTAATTTGGATCTAGATCGAAAATGGGTCTTATTCTCAGAATCAAAATTAGAAGTAATGTCACCAAAAAGGAGGGTACACAAATTTTTGTATACACTTTGACATCAAACAAACATCATATAATTGTGTTTTAAAGGAATCAACATAACTTATGAACCTAAATCAACTCTATTTACAACATAGTGATAGAGCTAATTTTATTTTGTGGACCTTGATGGATTAGTTCACTTTGGATCATCTTTCAATGTGGGCTATTGTGGCATGTAATTGTGGGTATCCCAACAATAGATGTAATCAATGTAATCTCAATGCCCAAACCCATTGTTGACCTTATATTAGAGATGGAAAAAATACTAACAAGTAATTTTCTTAGCTAATTTATTTAATTTTCCCAAAATATTTCCATTATAGAAAAATTACACAAAGCTCCCAAATGCCTAGGTACTTGTTCCTTCCCATAATCCCATGTAAAGCCCAAACATGTCAAACTTGAGCAAAATAATCCATAAAAGGCCAACTCGTTGATCCCTTAAAGCTTGCCATTTTTTTTGTCATAAGATCTTTATTGATTTGTATACCTAGTGTTCTATTTGCTAATTTCAGTGCAACAGAATTCGGGAAACTAATAAGTAGAACATATAGATAGGGTGGTTGCAAGATAGGGTGGTTCACTTTTTACGTCACAATCTGATTTTTTGTAGAATGGCGTGCATTTACATGTTATTAACATGACATAAAAATAATAATTTTCCAAATTTGTGGCTAGATATAGATTTTCAACTTGAAGAAGACATCTAGATAAAAAAAATTGTAACAAATATACACCAAATATATAGTAATGGACTTTTGAAGTTGAAAAATATGGACTAGTTTGCTACTTTATGCCTCTATATACATGCATTTTTGTTTATGAATTTTATTTGAGATATTTTATAGGGACTTAATATATGATATGTTAAAACAAAAAGAACATTTGTGCAAAAAAGTTGCTAGAAAAATTGAACCAAAAAAAGTTATGGACTTTTGAATGGCCTAAAATGAGTGATTTTCATAAATTCATATCATCATCATTTTTGGGTGGATTTCAATTTTTTTCTTTTTAACATGTACATTAAAGAATTGTTTACAATGGTTATTCTTCATATGGACTTTTTAGTTCATTAACCACCACGTAATTCTCCACTACATTGATGATATCAAAAGAAACTACCATTTTATTCCTATAGTAAATTAAAATTCAGTGAAGAAGAATCATAAAAACAAGTGTGCTTAGTTTTTCCAATTGTCTTGTATTTATCCCCTTCAACAACCAAGTGCACCATCCTCTATTTAGCAACTTTAAATCATTTCCATCACACAATTGAAGAAATTCACAAAAACAACACTCCATCACCAACTTGATTTGAGCGCCAGCACACAATGAAAAGTAACAAACCAATCTTCATAGCCAACAAACAACAAAACACAAGAAAAATAGAAAAGAAGTAAAGAAGAAAAATGCAGCTTCCTCCAATATTCATGATCACCAACCGTCTCTATCTTTGGCATTTTTTTGCCAATCACATCCAACACAAAAAAACATCCATTAGGGCAAGCTTGCCTTATATCATCCGGTTAGGGCTTAGTCACACAACCAAATTTGCTGACACAGGTTGAGGTCACACTAGAACTGAAATTTATTTTGTTGAAGAAGCAGACCTAGAAGTGAATTCCTAACCCAAACTGGAGGTTCTTCACAAAAGTAAGGAACAGCCCAACACCATGATGACAGAAGAAAAAGAGTCTAGGGTTGCCACTTGGGCAACTTCTTAGACTTTAACTTTTTTAATTTTAATTTTTTGTTTGTTTGCGAAGAGTCACTTTGATCAGTCCATCACAAAAAAAGAAAGATTGGAACATTGGACATGCCAAAAAAATTACAATCATCATGGTTAGACTAAATTTTCATAAGAAAACTACTGCACTTGATTTAACCAATTTTCTGCACCCAAAGCTGTTATCACTCCGAGAAGGTACTTCTTGAATATTAATCTTTCTTTTCGCATTTTGGTAGGTTGAGATTTGAAGGTTATGAAGGAAAATTGGACCTATATAATAATCCTTCCTTTTTTAATTTCTTTCTTCCTGGTTCGTCCCATTTTTTGTAGGCTATTGGCAGGTTTTACATCACTTTATCGAGAGAATGCCACCTAATCTGGAAAAGCACAAAGGATAAGCTCTTAGGCTTGTCAGAGATGCACTTTGGGGGAGCGTTGTCTCCTATTAATTTGTTCCTTTGCCCACTTTGATCCCCATTTGGGTTTTCTGCGCTTTTGGCTCAGACTTGGGTCCTCTCTCTTTGTCCTCCCTTTCCCCCTTTGCTGGGTGCGTTGTTTTAATCAAGTTTACCAGGGTTTCATCATTGTAGGGGGGTATACTGTGTCCTCCTTTATCCTCAAGCTTGGGCTAAAGTGCTGGGTACCATTACTTATTATTCTTGAAGCAATGATTATGCACTTTGACCTTTGTACAATCAACTCACTTCCCCCTAGAAACCTTGTTGCTTCACTAGGCACCCTGACATTGCATGGCAGCTCTTCACAGGCTCACCTGTCTGATTCTGGATACTGTATGTAGCCTAGGGTCAGTTTCCACATTGACAAAAACGAATAATTTATTTATTTTTCAAAAATAAATTCGTTTTTTTAGTTAATTTTGAAATTATAATATTTTTCCATTCGTCCCCTATAATATTGTGATATGAGTACTGAAATTATTCAAAGTGTAGCCTATGATAATTAAGTTATGATGATTTTCAACATGTCAACTTCATATTTTCACAAAATTTCATTTCACTATTTTGAGGACTATTTAATGATGAAACTGACCTTAGGGTAAAGTACCACTAAGATATGAAACCAATACTTTCATCTACTGGTTGATCTCCTGTTGAAATTGGAACCTAGATATAAGAGTTTCTTTTATTGCACAGGGCTTGTGGTATTGTGGGCAGGATGTTTTTCTCTCTTTTTTTTTCTTTCAATTTTGTGATGTAGCCACACTGGAATTAGCCAAATTTGGCTACAGGTCACTGAAGAAAGTAGACAAAAAAAGAACCCTACTATATTTTGGTGACGTGCTGGAACTTATTTTCTAAGTATGGCAATTTCAGAAAAAAATTCCTCAAAATCTGGAGACTTTGGTGCATTTTTTATCGATTTTTTTTTTTGGAATGAATCACACTAGATAACCTCATTTTTTTTAAGAAATAAATTTTTAACAAAAAAGTGCCAATTATCAATTGTAGGTAAGGTAAATGGAAATGCTTCCATTTATCCCATGGCAATCATGGGTTTTTAATAATCCTTCTAATGTGCCATATCACTAAGGTCCAAGGTTTACAGCTTGGTATGAATGAGTGCTTGAGAGAAGGTGTCTTTTTCAATTTTGTGATATTGAAAATTTGGCAAAAATTTGGCAAAAATGAGTCAAATTAGTCAACATGTATTGAAATTTTGGCAAACCACTTGGTGAGTAGGAGTTAATGAAGGTGATTTGGAAATTTTAAAACTTATGTTGCAAAAAAACTGAATTTTGACTAATTTTTGTCATTGGAAACTCAAGTAAATTACAAAAAATGGTTTTGGAAAGAAAAATTAGTTGGGTAACCGGTTCACACTTGGGCCAATGGCACAAGCTACATTAATCCCATATGAAATCAATAGCAAAGTAAATCTATCTATTGACAAAGGTTGTTTGTCTGTTTTATTTTGTTTTGTTTGTCATGATGAGATCTCCCAAATCACAACACACCCTTGCTCTTGGTATCATTGAAAAGCCCTCAATTAGTAAGGGTGCAGCAATATGGTTTGGTAGTGTTTATATTTACAGTGCAAGAATTATTGAATATTGAACAATGTTTTGAAAGAAAATTCAACAAAATCAAAACTAGATATTTATAATGTAAATTGGGGTGAGTTCTTTGTGACCATTGATGACTAAGATTTCTTGGAGGTGATTTCATAATTTTTAATCCTAAGGTGGGAGAGATATTGAGTTTTGAATAATTTTGTCATTGGAATTAATTTTAAAAAAATATTTTTTTTTTCACAATTAAGCTTTATCATCAAGGTCTTGTTCACAATGCACACTTGGGCCAATGGCACATGCCACATCAATCCATATGAGGTATGGTCAAGTGTGGTTAGTTATTGAAAAAAATGTTAGTTATCAACAAGGATCCAAGGTTAAGTTATCCATAACTAACATATTGAGTCTAAAATTGGTCAAGAACTGAAAATTTTGTAAAAGCTTGATGAGCCAATTAGTTGTGGGTCCATCTCAAAGCTCAATGTTCTTTTTGCGATGGGCCACTTTGATTGGTCTTTCACATAGTAATTATGAAGCACAAGCATGGTAAAGTATACAAAGAAATTCGCTTGCCTAAAATCCAGTTTACAATTTTTGACATATTGTAGAAGAAATTGGATTACAAACTTTTGTAAGTAGCTTTGAAACCAACCCAGTCAATATAGTGTTCAAACTTATTATATTATAAGTATAATATGCACAATCTGAGAGTGCACAAGTATCTTCTATGCTTCCATTATTTTGAGAATAAGAAAAAAATAGTATTTCATTTATTTGCAACTTACTTGACATGTTTGAAAATTTAAATTTTCTTATCATAAATATATGGAAAGACCTTTGCATGAATATTCTATTGAATTAAAATGATCTTATGATGGAAAACGAGTTTGTGATCTTTTCATTAGTTTTTTTAAGATTCATTAGTTTAAATTCAATTTGGAACATCATTAATTATATGAATAGATGACCAACATTTACCTTGTTACAAATGTCATTGCTTGATGATATATTCTAACAAACTTACAATATACAACTAATGATTTTTTATATGAATATAAAATATTTTTGAAATTTATGGAAACTTGTATTGACATTGTAGAAGAGGATAGAATTTAATGAAGATGTTGCCATATAGATCAAGCACAACTTGATGAGATCAAATTATTTATATGTTTTTAAAAGCCCATTTGGCAATCCTCATCCTTTAATATCCAAATATGGCAAACTAAAAAAAAAAACAATCCATCTTGTTTATTGCATTATTTATTTTACATGGATGTCATTTCTACATATTTACATTTTACTTATTATCATAATACCTTGGCCTCTTTAGGACTTATCATGTTATTTCAAAAATATGGTAATTTCAAAAATATTTTATTCTTGATGTGAAGTTTTCAAAATTCATTATTTGTTCTACAAACATGTGTTGAATCTGCCCTTGTACTATAATAATAAAATGTATTTAAGAAATTTGAAAATATTATGAATCTATTAAACCATGTGTGTTTTAATATCTTATTCATATGTTGTAAAGGTTGCAACCTTTTTTCAATGTGTGTCATTAATCAATAATTAAAATTGATATGGGAGGATTAATGACTTGCTATCATAGAAGTTTAATGTGAAAAAAAGAGAAAAGTGAAAAAAATGACAAAAAAGGGAAGAAGAAAAAGAAGTGATCTAATTTATGGTCAATACACCAATGCTTGCAAATTGGGTGCAAATTAAGATTGTCAAGACTTTTTTTGCCCATACAAGTTGATCACAACAATTTTAATTTTTAGTTATAAATTCTTTTCATTTACTATGTAGTTGAAACATGTTCAAAGTCTAGCTCTTGATTTCAAATTTTACATTTTTCAAAGGTTTAATATTTTGTTTAAATCAATTACATGTTAATTATAATCATATTTATAAACATGCTATCAATATGTATCACACCAAGGTCTTAAAAGCTTTGAGATTCCAATCTGAATATTATTATTTGAAAGTGCATGATTTGCATTCAAGTGCATTTTGTTTCACATTTTCATTCAACAACTATATTCTTAGGCTTAATGACTTATTAAATTTTGGACTATTAATGTTTTGAAATATGAATATACAATTACAATTGAAGCAAGACCTACACATCAAGATTGCAAACTATGAAATTCTTAAATTTCAACATTTGATTTCATATGAAAAGAACATGTCTTGGTGTATTTTAATCTATTAAACCACATTTTATATTCATACATTATTTAATTAATTAGATTTTTTTATTTTCATAATATTCACAACTCCAACAAATGGTAACACTAAATTTTGTAACATGATAGCAGCTTTTGGTTTATATTGAAAATCAAAATTACAAGTAAACCAAAACTAAATTCCATTACAATTTTAAAATTTTAAATGAATCATTAAAAAATATATATATATCAAAACAATAATGGTTTTAATCAAAATTAATAATAGCATAATAACTTTACATTAATATTTTTTGACTAAGTAAAAATATAGTTTAAATAAATTAATTTTTTTAATAATATTTTAATGAACATCTTTCAATCCAAATTAGAAACATACTTATTCAAACCAACATTGAAATTTAAATTTCTATTAGAACATTTCATCAAAGTTGATAGGTCTACATTATCTTTATCAATGTTATGTTTATGAAATTAAATAGACTGAATAAACTCTCTAAATATCAAATTTATTAATATATTTGGAAATGTTATCTAGCAATTTTTATATCACTTCCACACATGACTTGAGGGTGGACATTTTATTTTGTCTTTTCTAACCATTTCCTTTTAGAATGGGTGAACTATTTTTCCCCTTTCAACTTCAATATCTTTTAGAATTAGTAAAAACCTAACCC
>Ga0116229_10012732_pt1 | contig 12037 bp, 3 predicted proteins | sample S1TSphgellanicum_3_FD_87313 | JGI IMG/M metagenome (GOLD analysis project Ga0116229, IMG submission 87313) | Host-associated microbial communities from peat moss isolated from Minnesota, USA - S1T2_Fc - Sphagnum magellanicum MG | ecosystem: Host-associated > Plants > Peat moss > Unclassified...
CATGACATCATAAAAAACGTCATGTATGACCTTGCCTAAAATAATGGGCATGATGTATGGGAAGAGCAGTGGTACGCCCTTACGTTAAGAGTTTCATTACGAGTCAATCTTTACATGACTCATGAAAACCAAGCCTTTGTTGCCAATGTGGTGGTTATTGATTTGACACTAGAAATAGTGGCTACGAGTGTTATTAGTCGACCTACAAATGTAATTGCGAAACTTAGCACCATTGCTAAGATTTGCAAGTATAGATGGCTTCATAAGGAACACTATTTTATTCCAATGGCCATGGAGGTGCACAACACACCCGAGTTTGATATTGATCATTTCATTAGGGAGTGTGCTCATCTTTTCCATGATAGATGGTTAGGAGATCATTTATCCTTGTCTTTTTGCATTCAATTTTTCAAGTTACATGTTAGTATTGCTCTTTAGCATGCTTTAACCTTTATTATAAAAAGGAAGATTGTGTTGGCAAGAGATGCTTGTTCTAGACCTCCTATTATTATTAGATCTCATAATTTGCATGCAAATAACATTAAAAGGGTTGTGGCTAAGATAGCTTCCTACCATGAGAAGGACTAGTTCTCTCCCTTCTTTTGTTCATGTGGGATGCGCAACTTTTGGCCTTTCTTTGGCCTTCCATTTTGTCTTCCATGTTCTAGCCATTGGTTTCTTATTGGATTTTTTTATTCTTCTTCAATTTAAAAAACATGAGATTAGTGTTATTAACAAGTTTACTATGTTAAATTATTGTAAGATTACCTCCTTGTTAAGTGGAGCACACACAAAGAGCAAGGTGCTTACACACTTTTTTCAAGCAGTCTTCCACAAATTAATGTAGCTTCTTTTAATTCACTAAAAAAAATTAAATAAGAGCTTAATGAGTATGGAAAAGGGAGCCTTCGTACTCATGTTAAAAGATCTGGTTTTCTTTCATATTTTCCAGCACAAAGGATGCATAAATGCTTGTGAAGTTCTTGGCCTGATCTGAACCCTTTGCCAGCAAAATCTGCTGGCCATGAATGAAACACCAGAGTTGCCCGCAAGACATGTGAAAGAACTGTCTTGAGATGCCTCCATGAATGTTGTCTGTGGTGCAACCAATCCGGAGAGCTATTGCTAGTGGGGTCAAGTTGCTAAGTATGACACAAAGTGGTGGCAGGTGGCACAGTATGATAAAGTCTGGTCACAGTGAACCAGCACCCACGAGCGCACCATGAAAAATGAATGGTAAGTGGTCAGGAAACAATTTTCTGTTGGGTTCCAGTTCCCTAGCTAACTATCGTGGTTACCTCAATTGCTTTTTTTTTCCTACTCACCTACTAACAACCCACAAGCAGGTTGTTAGTAAACACTCAGCAGCACACCACGAAGGAGGAATGGTAAGTGGTCAGGAAAAAGATTTCTGTTGGATTCCAGTCCCCTAGCTAACCATAGTTGCTTTTCTTTTTACCTACTTACTAACAACCCACAAGCAAGTTGTTAGCAGGTAGGTAATAACAACAGCCCTTAACTATTTATAAACCATCTACTTATCTAGTAGTTACCTATTTTCTTACCTATTCACCTATATATATTAGACCTATTTCTTACAAAATTGATGACCAAGGTGAAACCATATATTAACTCAGTTGAGGTTCATCCACAACTGAGTAATAGAAGGCATTCAGTGGATGGTGCGATGGTGGGTGCTGGTTCACTGTGGTCACAAAGTGGTCACAAAGTGGTAGTTATGGTTTGACAATAGTAACATGCTGTTACTCATTTGTGGTGTGCTAAAAGGGAAAACACGAAATACCACCTACCCCCCCCCCATCGAGCACTCCCCAGCACAAAATGTGGTAAAACGTGGTTTTTGGCGTTGGGTTTGATTATTTTGACACTGCTAAAAGCATGTATAGCATTTCTGAAAAAGGAACATGATGGATTGAATGCTGATCAGTATGACGTTCCATTCTATCTGTTACAGATAAAGCGGGGTGATGATGCCAAAACGTGTTATTGGAATGTGAACACTGCATTGAATGTGTTGAATATGTATGGGTTGAAAGATTGGCATTGGAATACAAGTGTTGAATATGCCTGTGTTGAAAGTTTGGCATTCCAATACATGTGTTTCGGCAATTCCCCCACATGGGCAACTTTGGAATCCATAGATGGTTCATGAGTGCAACCACCTGACGTACAATCTTAGGCAAAGATATAGTCAGAGGGTCAGTGAGCCCCCCAGTCAGGCATCCCTTTGAGTATGAAAGCAATAATCAGCGTCAACAACGATTGTATGGATATCTGTTGAAAAAACCAAGCTCAAGGATAATGTAACGATAGTTTATACTTGATAACTTCTGATGAAGCTGCAAAAGGCAGCAGCTGCTCTATTAAATATTTTTTGCAATGCTAATGTCAGGTTCAATGTCATTAATTGAAGTGTAGGCCTTAGGGTAAGGCACAGAGTCCAGACGTTCTAGACATAATGGGTCTAACATGAGGTGGTGGTAGCCAAGTCTGGACCCACATTTCAGGGCTGACCTTAACCATGGGCTTTACCGATATCATGAGCCTAAACATACATGGATCAGAAGGTAGTAAGAAGGAGAAGGACCTTACATCTCCTATTTAGGAACAATAGGGCCTTCTATAAGCTGTAATAGTTATAAGAGGCCTCCTGTCAGTGTGAGGTGCCTCCTATTTTGAGAAGGCAGTATAAGATACCCTCCAAATACACTAGCAATTTGCATATTGTTTGGGCTATTTTGCCTCTTTTTTTCAACTGCATCTAAACTGGATAGTGAACTTTGCAGTTAGTAATTTGCTCTTGTGCTTGAATAGATTGACATCTTTGAAAATAATGAAAGAGTTTGGCATCAGTGTTCTTTTTTGTGAAATTCTTTGGATTAATTTTCTTTCCTGGTGTGACTCCGGCTAAATTTGCTAAATTTTTGGTCAAAATTCTTCATTTAGTGATTTCAAAATTTTGATAAATAGACACTGTTTATGGATAGGAAAGTACATCTCATTATCCTGGATTTTTTTTCCCAATCAACTCTTTTTCAAGTTACAATTACTTATTAGTTATCTTTCTGGCATGTTACAGTCTTGGGATGCAAGTGATAATTTGTTTAAGGTATTCTTTATTGTCCTAGTGCAAGAATGCCAACCAATGTTTTTAAAATAATTTCTTATGCTGAAATTGTTGCACACAAAAAGCAAGATTAATTGAAATTACACTAAATATATGTATTCCAGGATTCTCCCCAAAAATAAAATAATTCATCACGTAACAAAATTTCACTCTGAAAAAAGTGGTGGTGCCCACTGCCTACAATACTACTACTGATACCTTTAGCCTGGCTCTAAATCCTTCACAATAATGGAAAACAAATTCAAATATGTTATATTGTAAGGTTTCTGGGTACAAAACATTGTGTGTAAGGTTGGTGTGCCAATTCCTATGGCGTAGGGTCAAATATTTTTGACTTCTAATGAGTGATGGAAATGGATGAAATGAACATGTTATTAGTTTTTAATAAAGGGATCACTCAAGTTTTTGTATGAAAATGAGAAATGGAAGACATTGAATATATGTATTGAAAGACATGGTTTTGGGCACATGAAGAGATGTGCATAATATTGTCTTTGAATTCATTATTTAGTCTAAGGTGGTTGGAATATTAGGATGGTAAATAGTTGCTAGCATAATTCAAAATGGAAAAGTTATGTAACGGAGTGGTCATCCACATAGGGTATGGGCAAAAGCAACCCTTTTTTTATAGTGAAATATAGCCAAAAAGCACTAGACATTTATGTAGGGGAATAGGTATTTGCACCCAAAAAAAGGAAAAGACATTGACCAATAGCTAGACCTCAACAAAGGCATCTCCCAATGGAACCATATACTTTTATTGGTGGCCAATCACATCACCTACTTGATTCCATGTGGTTGTTATGTCCATCACTATTTTGTCAAACAACTAGCATAGGATGTAGCCAATAGTGCCATCATGATCATTCATGTAGCCCAAATGATAGTTACTTTGTTTCCATCATTAGCAACCTCCATATCACCTCCCCAACATCATCAAAGAAGGTTGTTGTGTTGAACAACCTACTTAATATTGAATTAAATATAAACTTGTGGCCTTTTCCTCCATCTTAGAAGTTGAAGATGTCGTATGACAACACACAATTTTTTTTGTTTGAGTGGACTATGAAGCTCCCTTGGGTTGAAAGTGTTTTTTTCACTTATTGCATTTTTCACAATGTGAGATGTAAAATTTGTAACACAATTGAAAAAAAGCCTTGTTTGCTTGCTCCCAAGTGGGACACTTTGAAGGTAGGAATAAAGTATAGAAGGATTTGCCAAAGTTTCAAGTCAAGAAAGAAAAATGGTACAACACTTCAAGATTTGTTGACATAAAAAAATTCAAGCCTAGTTTTGTCAAGGCACCTACTATTGTCTTACAACAAATCAATGAACTAAATCACTTGGAGATGGAGAGGAAGAAGGTCCAATTTGCCACATTGTTTTAGATCTTGGAGGTGGGTCATCTTTTGGTAGAATATGAGAAGACAAGGGCTTTGTATTCTTTCATTGTTCTGCCTAAAAACCCCAAAATGCATGGGTCATACTCTTTTAAATTAGGTAATGGCTGAATTCATGTATGTCTGGGTGACTAATGCAATTCTAGTCATTGTTTATATTGTTAACTACTTGGCCTTTACACATGATGAAGTGATGAAGTAATGAGCAAGATGGATCTTAGTGCTTGTGTAGGTTTGTTTACTTGCATATCCATTTGATAAATTTTCTAAAGGATAGTTCAGGGATGAATTCAAACACATACAAAAAAGTAAAAAAACGAAGCTTTCTAATGATATATGTAGTAACTTTCTTGCATTTTCCTTCACCAAGTTTGTATTGAAATTAAATTCTACTAGAAAAAAATTCAAAAAAGGAGGATTCATGTCTAAATTGTTACCAACTAAAGTGTGTTTGAATTCTTCCAAAAAGATATTCAAATGAAGAATACTTTGAGCTTGAATTCAAATGCAAAAAGAAAAATTTAATGCATGTGTACTTGAGTGTTGTTCATGATGTTCATGTGAGCAAATTTGGATGTTCATCATGAACTTGAATTCCACCTATAAATGATTTAGAAAAGAAATATTCACATGCATATGTTCCTATTTATTAAAAGTACATGATTTGTATTATGGTTAAAATGACCATCAAAATCACAATAGATCTAAGTTCTTTCATTGGGGGTGTCATAACATTTTTTATCAAAATAACTCTAAGATCTTATGACAATTGAAAGTTATTAAGGAAATCTTTTATGGGGGGATTGTGACATATCCTATTAAAATGTCTCCTTCCCATAATTTTTTTCTTTTAACTCCTTTCATAGCCATTTTAAAACTATAAGACCACATTGATCAAATGCAAAAAATAGGACTACGATTTATGAAACAAAGATTCATCATAGGATGTCACTCAAAATGAAGTAAAAAGTAGCTAGCCTAGCATTCATGAGTAAATGTAATTTCCATACAACTAGCTAATTGAAGCATTAACAAAGTTTTACAAAACCATTCTAACTTTCAAATAGTCTTTTCAACAATTAAGATTTATACATTATTCCAACCTTGTAAAATGTATCTATTTTTTTTGGTTTGATTTTCTTTGTTTGGGTTCATTAATGGCTTCTTTTCATCATATCTTCTACATATTTACTTGTAAGGGCATTCTCTTTATAGAGAATATATTTTTTATTTTTAATCCTTCATGTAGGATGGCAAAGAACATATGCCTTGTACACATAGGAGAACCTCTTATGGATGATCAAGTAAAATAGTTCTTCAATGAACTTTTAGATGGGGTGGCTTGCATGTTCATTCCAATACTAACTCCATTGGTAAAGATCACACTAAAATTTCTACTCATTGCATTATGTTCCATGCCACATTGTGTTATTTTCATATTTTGTTTTGAAATGTCCTTTATTCCTTATTCCCTTTTTTCTCTCTTTGTGGTACATAGTACCATAAATTTTTAACATAGCCCACGACATGTTGCAAATTAAGAGAGAGTGCCCAACTTAGGATGTTAACAATATGTTATATAACTATTGGGATGAACAACCCTTGATGGAAGAAATGAGTACAATGTCATGCAAATGGAAGACTAACCTTCTAACATTGAAATTATTTGTTAAAATATTTGATAACATGTATCAAGCAAAGTAATAACACAATGTGGATTAATCTTTGGAAAATAAATCTATTTTAATGTATGTGTTGTCAATTTTGAAAACACGTACATCAAATATAGGTTAGCCTTGGTTTGTTTAGATTTATCTTAGATATAAAATTGGTTTGTTAGGTGTAGCTTAAATTTAGCTTAAATTATCTTTCATTTAGTTATGGTTAGCTTCAAATTGGGCTTTGTTAACTTAAGTTTAGCCTAATTTTAATATTTAGGTTTAGTTTACAATTACCTTAATTTTAATTTAAAAATTTAACTTAGGTTTAGCTTAAATTTAACATGGTATAAACCTTCAATAGCCGCTGCTTATGGTGTATATAACATTTGTCAACCCTTTGTAATTGTTGCTTATCATTTGCAGTGCTTGCAAACCTTTGGTGATTGCTACCTACCATCTACATTACCTATGGACCCTTTGTGGTTGTTGTCTATCATTTGTAACAACATTACCTTCCCTGCAAACCCCAAATCTCATGTCTACTTCCTTACTACTACCTTTTAATGGCAACTACCTTCCTACATCAAGTCTACTTTCATATTCTAATAGCAAGTATAGAGAATATTTTCGTTGTAAAATAAAAGAAGAACCAAACTAAGCAACCAATAATCTACATTAATTAAGAAGGAATTACTTTCCCTACCTTCCTAAAGGTTAATACAAATAAGAAGAAATAATGCATTTGACAACTTTCAACCATTCTCCCTTACATAACACCAAGTATAATATTTTTCCATGTTTTTCTTTTCTCCTCACACACACACATTTTTCCCAAGAGAATTTTCCTAACCACATCCACTTTAGAATCATACAAAGGAATGATATGCACAATCCTCCTCCTCAAAGGATAAATAAGAAACCCAAGAAGGATATTCACGGCACAAGGGTTGAATCGTTATTTTCCTAAATTTTCTTATCTTTCTAAATCTCCTTATCCTAATCCCTTCCATACATCCTAGTTAAGGGAAATCCATCCATCCCTTATCCATTTAAACTAATTAACCTAGATGACTTCAACTTCTAGTAAATAGAAAATGGTAAGTAAAATATTTATCACTAGTAACTAAATAACTGTTAGGATGCCCTTCCTAAGTGAACTAAATTATGATATTATTTCTAATAACTAATGTTACTTTTATCAAAATTGCTACCATAATTAACTTCTAATTATGTTGTCCCATGAAAGTAGTTTGTTGTACTAATAATATTATTGTTTAAAAACGCTTTCATTTTAAAATTCTCTTGAGATTGTTTTTCCATTTGATGGTAATTACCATTTAGTGATGGTACTATCATCTTTTAACACCCATGGTGTTTTAACCAACATAAGACAATTTTCTCCTGTTAAAATTAACCTTTATGTTTAGCTTAGGTTAACTTTTAAGTTTAACTTAGGTAATTTATTATCTTAAATGTTATGTTTAAGCTCCAAATTTAGCCATTAAGTTTAACATTTAGGTTTAACCATTAAGTTTAAATTAGGCGTATTTCTTAGGTTTGGCCACTAAGTTTAACTATTAAATTTAGTCATTATGTTTAGCCATTGGGTTTAAATGTTAAATTAAGCCACTATGTTTAACCATTAGGTTTAATTAAACTATTAGGTTTAGTTGTTAGGTTTAGCCATTGGTTTTAATCATTAAGTTTAGTCATTGGGTTTAACCATTAAGTTTAGCCAATGGGTTTAACCAATTGGGTTTAATTATTAGGTTTAGTCATTAATTTTAACCATAAGGTTTAGCCATTAATTCTAACCATTAGGTTTAGTCATTAATTTTAAATGTTATGTTTAACTTAGATTTTGATGGTAGGTTTAACCATTAAATTTAGGCACTAAGTAAATAGCCTAGGTTTTGGTGTTAAATTTAGTCATTAAATTTAGGCCCACTAGGTTTTGGTGTTAGGTTTAGCTTCAAGTGGCATAGGTTAGCCTAAATTAGACTTGGTTAGTAACTCAAATTAACTTAAAATGGCCTAAATTAACCTAGGATAGACTTGGTTAGTGACCTAGGTTAGTTTAGATCAACCTAGGTCAATTTAAGGTGGCCTAAGTTAACTATGTTAAAATATGTTATTTTTTATTGTTTTGTGACTCCAAGATGTGTTATAAATAAAAAATTGTGATGTGGTGGTTAGGGACCTAAACCCACAATGTGGAGGTTGAAGGTTTGAAGTCCTCACATTTGCATACAATAATAACTAAAGTCATTGCTGAGGTGACTAACCTTAGATTCAACTTGCTTTTATTTTAGGTGGCTAGGGGTTTTAAGCTAAGTGGGATAGGATTATTTGACTAAGCTTTGATTGCCATTTGGCATTACATGATTAGCAAAAAAAAATCATTTATTAGCTCTAGGTTGTTAGGTGGTAGTTCGTAAGTGTTCAATAATTTTTTTAATGTATCTTAGGTTGTCACATGACAATTCATAAATGGTCAATAAATTTTTTAATGTATCTTAAGCTATCACATGGGAGCAATAATTTAATCAATAAATTTATTATGTATATTTTACAAACAAATCTCAACCATTGGATATGTTTTCCATGATTGTGATAAAAATGATTACAATCATGGAAAACATCATCACTTATGGTAGTTATAACTTATATGTCATTGATAGGATTACTATCAATACAATGTGATCTTTTGAATTACATAGTCATGTACTCATTTATACAGTCGTAAGTCCCACATTTTGACATTGTGTTTGTATACATCTTTGTACAAAAAACTTTTACTTTGATAACCCTTCACATAACCATGCCACATAAACATTTTGATGACATGTTAGAATATTGAAAGATGTCAAAAAATATTCTTCTAACATAGAAAGAATCTATCAAAGAATAGACAGGAAACCACAAAAACATTTATCTAGAGATGGTTTGTTGCAAACCACTGAAAAAGGTGTGATATTGTATTCTAATTGTGTTGACATTCTTATCTACAGGTGCATACTTTTCAATTTCTGGACTAAAGACAAGAGGTAAATTGTGCTCAATTTTATTGAAGATTGTGCGAGAAGAGTATGACATAATCTTACTGTTAATGAAGGTAGTTTGTTTGTCACATTAAATCTCCCAAACCATAATGCCTCACCCCACACTCTTAGTATTGTTGAAAAGCCCTTGCCCATCAGTGGGGATGCACTCAGGTGATCCTGTAATGGTTAAACATATGATGTAGGAACTATTGAACAATCAACAATTTTTACGATTCAAAATTCAATAACATAAACACTAAAAAAAATTAGGGAAATTAATTGGAGTGCACTTTTGGCATTGTCAGAAACCCCGTTGTGCACATAATTTTATGAAGGTAATTTTTTTTTGGTAAGTTTTAGACATGTAAGGCAGTATGAGATATATTGAATATTGAGTAATTTTTTGTCATTGATTGACCTAGAAGGACATTTTTGTCAATGAAAATTGGAATTAGAACTTAGGCCCAAAAAGGTGTACCATTTTCCCTTTCAACATTACATCCCTTCCCCGGCACCCCCTTCCCTCCCAATAGGGCAAGGATAAAAGAACAATAGCAAGGAGGGGAAGGAAAAACCAGACCCCCATTGTGGATTTTGGACTGTTGCTAGCAACAATCAAACTTACCGACCACAAGGAGTTCCCCCACTCCAGCTTTCTCGAAAAAGAATAAGGAGGAGGAACCAAATAAATAATGCATGTGGATTGTCATTAGAGATAGGAGGTCGCCTTCGCCCCCATCCCTAGGTGGGGCAAGAAAAGAAGAAAGAATAAGAAGGACCAGGAGGAGGAGAAAAGAAAACATGTTGTGGACTTTAGGATATGGTAGTATATTGTGCTTCATACTCATTTGTTGGTGGGTGTTTGGGGCTGTGTGTCCCCAAAATTTTCGTTTTTGTTTTGAAGGAGCCACTTTGATCAGCCCATCACAAAGATCATTTTGAAATATTGGCAGGGTAGAACTGCCCATCACCAATCACTACCTTATGACCAAACATTACTCTAGATCTTTGTCATTTATGCTTCATTTTAAGTGATTTAAAATGCTAGGAGAGTGTTACCTCAAACTCTAAAAATCATCTTTGAAATGCAAAGGAAAAGGGATAATGAAAAAATAGCAAGAAGAAAAATAAGTTTTTCAACTTACAAAACGCGGTTTTTTTCTTATCTCTTCTCTTTGGACCCCTCCTACTTTCAAAGCTTCTAATTTTCTCATTTCTTATTCATTTTAAATGATTTAAAGTGCTATAGGAATGTCATCTTCAGTTCTGCAAATCATCTTTGAACTATAATTGCAACAAAGCAACATACAAAGAATTTTTGGGGTGTTCGGGAACCAGCTTTGTAGTGTTCTGTGGTTTTTTGAAGTTTAGTTAATATGAAAATATGTGACATTAGAGTTTTGTGTTGGGAACATTGTATGTTGTTGACAATAGTTTAAAGTTTATACACATTAGTGGGGGGATTGCACTTGTTGGAAAAACAATGATTCCTTTAATTTGCTGCTTGGATATTTTCTTATAATTTACCCTGAAATTTACTTACATTCATGTTTTCTGCATTCCTCTAGTTGAATGTAATTCATCCATGATAAATAAATGGATTCATCCATAAATGAATGATACTGATGACTAAACAAATGACGTCCAAATGAACGAATGTTATTCACCCATTCTTCAATTGCATCTTTAGGTACAAGATGTTCATATTTTGTATATAATTTGTTTTAAAATTGATGAATATCATAAAAAGAGTGATAACTTTCAATGTATGGTATTGGTCTACTTTAATCTATTGTTAGGGGCGCATTCTATGAAAGGGCACTCGCAACAACAATCATCCTGAGGACTTATCCTACAGAGTGGTTGAAATAATGCTTCATCTCTTTACCATAGTTTTATTTGCTCTGTCTACTTTCATCATTGTTAATATTTCATTACATAATTTGTTCGTTTCAGTGTAGCATTTCAGCGCTGTTACTCTCATACCCACCAATTTGAAGTTATGGATGTTGAATTCAACTTTTCATAAATGTTTTTGGAGTACCATTTGGTCAGATATTTTGCCAAGTTCACTTTGCCTATTTCCCAAGTCCACTTTGCGAAATTGGGAAAGTCCATGTTGCCAAACTCCATGTCGCAAAGGCAACATTGCCAATTTCACTTCACCATGTGGTCTGGTCTGCCCAAATGAGCTTCAAGTTCCTGACAAGCTAAAACGTTTCTAGGCTGTCCAATGCCTAAATTTTTCCCGGTCTGCCAAAATTTCTATCCAAAAAACTCAAGCTGCCCTTTATATATATATATACATAATTTCTCCATGAGCTGCTTCCCTTTGCAGCCACACCTCCTCTTTTACTGCGGGTTCTCTCCTTTTTTTCTCCTCTTCTTTTTCTCTTGGTGATTTGATGTCTCTTTGAAGCTTGAGAACAGCCCTTTCAAAATTGGAGCCATTCTCTAAACTTGCTGAACTTGGTTGGCAAGTGCTAAACCTCCAAAGGAAAACCTTTGTTTTCTTGTTTGAGGAGTATGTAGAGACACTGGAGACCATGATGCCCATGAATGTCCCTAGCCAAGGGATGTCCGTTCCCACAATCATGATTTCATGGATGAACTTTATTCCAGGAAAGTTCAACTTTTCATCCATGAAATTTGTTCATATTCATCAATGAAAAGTTATCCATTTATGATTCACAAATCATATTTCATGGATATTTTGGATGCTTTAATGCAAAAAACAGTGAATTACATTTCATGGATGAAATAAAATATACATTGTATTCTTGG